>NPIE01004446.1_pt1 | contig 41960 bp, 31 predicted proteins | sample 8637661 | NCBI WGS metagenome assembly NPIE01 (sample SAMN07420842, study PRJNA396082) | bioreactor metagenome | isolation source: sample BA12 brine-fed electro-methanogenic bioreactor BA | place: Japan: Kochi | collected 2016-12-09 | reverse complement strand
TGTACGCATAAGGTATCCATTCCATCCTGGTCAATGTATACGCATCACAGGCAGCCCAGGGGCCTATCGGACGCTGCTGACACCATTCAGACTTCCTATAGCGCCCATTCCGAAGCGCCTCTTTCAACAGCACTACAACGTCTTGTCCATCCAACGTATATTTCTGTAGATCATGTATGCATTTGCGCGTCCAAGCACGTGTAGACGACTCCCCTTGTTGTAAAACCGCCAACACACGGGCAGGCTCGTACAATGGACCGCCTGAAATGTCTCGGGGTGCGCCCTCCAATGGCGGCACACCAACATAGGCGCTCACGTTCAATTGATTATTTACCATTATGGTAACCCATGCAAGTGAGATTCCTTCTCCGCTTCAGCACGGTCGTACGTGCTCCCTATGTTCAGGTGAGTAGGCGATTCACATCCGCTTCGCCGGCACGCCAACCGCAGTAACACCATCCGGCAGGTCTGCCAACACGACCGCGCCAGCACCTACTGTAACCTGGCGGCCAATATTGATGAGCTGTTTTACAGAAGCACCAATACCTACCCAACTTTGCATGCCAACCTTAACGCCGCCGGCCAATCGTGCCCCCGGGCTAATATGCGCACAGTCACCAATGGTGCAGTCGTGGTCGATGCTACACCCGGTATTAAGAATCACCCCCTTACCGATGCAGGCAGATACATTCACCACCACGCCTGGCATCACGACTGTGCCTATATCCAACTTTGCGTATTGGCTGATTACCGCAGACGGATGCACCAGCGTCACTACAGGCGCCGCAATGTCAGACAACCATTGCAACTTTTCCGCGCGAATGGTGTTGTTACCAATCGCTACGATAACACCGTCAAACGCATCCAAACGATCAGCCAATGACTGGCAAGTGCCTTCAACAACCCAATCGCCGTTCGCTGACACACCGGGCCAAGCATCGTCGAAGAAAACAACCTCATCCCAGCCGCTGCACTCAGCGATATCGGCAACAACCTTGCCATGCCCGCTGGCACCCAAAATTGCCAGACGCTTCACTTGTCACTACCTGTAAACTTCGACATGGTTACCTCACCTTCAGCCGAGATCCCGTCCCTGACCAGCACTTTCTTGACCGTCAAATAAATGATCTTCAGATCGAGCCAGAGCGAGCGGTTATCCACATACCACACATCCAGCTTGAACTTCTCTTCCCAGCTAATCGCGTTGCGACCATTCACCTGCGCCCAGCCAGTAATACCGGGGCGAACGTCATGGCGGCGGTACTGCTCTTTTGAGTACAAAGGCAGGTACTCCATCAGCAAAGGCCGTGGCCCAACCAGGCTCATATCGCCCTTGAGTACATTCCACAGCTCTGGCAGCTCATCCAGACTGGCTGATCTCAGGAAAGACCCGAAAGGCGTCATCCGCTCCGAGTCCGGCAGCAGGTTGCCGTCCTTGTCTACGGCATCACGCATGGTACGGAATTTGATCATTTCAAAGGGCTTGCCATCTTTGCCGGGGCGCACCTGGCGGAACAGAACAGGAGAGCCAAGTTTGCGGCGGATCTGGAAGGCGACCGCAGCGATCACGGGGGCAAGCAGTAGCAGGCCAATGGTGGACGCGACAATATCGAAAAGACGCTTGATCACTTGATCCCCATTTCCCTCAACATATGCGCATTCACTTTATCCACGTCATACTTCTCTTCCGCTATCTGGCGCGAACGTTTGCCCATACGGCTAATCAACTCAGGCTGCTCAACAAACTTCAGCATTGCAATTGCCAGTTTATCCACCGACTTGACCGGTACCAAAAAACCGTTGTCACCATCTACCACTGTCTCTCGACAACCAGGTGCATCCGTCGTGATAATTGGACGGCCCATGGCCATGGCTTCCAGCACTGTCCGCGGTGTTCCCTCGCGATATGAAGGCAGAACATAAATGCTGCTTTCGGCTATGACAGGCTTCACATCGGCTAAACGGCCATAGAACTGCACATCGCCTGATTCGATCCAATGCTCCAGCTCATCTTCACCAATTGCATTTGGATTATCGTCAATCCAACCTACGAGTCCAAAACGTACACTGGGATAATGCTGACGCACTATGGTGGCAGCTTTTACGTACTCCCTTACCCCCTTGTCACCAAGGAGCCTGGCGATCAGCAAAAACTGAGTGACTCTCGGCAACGGCGCTACCGCAAAGCAGCTGACATCTATTCCCGAGCCATTGACGACAACCGTTTTCCAATCTGATTTGTTGGTAATGCCCAACGAGTGGAACAGCGCCTCATCATCCGGGTTTTGGAAGAACACCCTATGAACCTTGCCAAGCGCCATTCGGTACAAGCCTTGCACTATCCGTTTGAGCCAAGAGCGCTGCCCTCCTGCTCCCTGGAATGCATAGCCAAGACCGGTGATCAATGCAAAACGGCTCGGCACCCCTGCCATCCAAGCCGCAATATTGCCGTAGATAACCGGCTTAATGGTGTAACCGAGTGAACAGTCAGGCCTGATTCGACGCATCAAACGCCAAAGCTGGTACACAGTCGTCATGTCAGCCAGTGGATTCATACCGGTACGTTTCAGAGCAACCTCGTGTACCCGAACCCCCAAACCCTCAAGCTCTTGCCTTATCACACTGTTCGCCGGCAAATCAGGTGCTGCCACATGTACTTCCAGCCCCTCTGTCAGCAGTGCGCGTAGTAGCGGTCCTCGGAAGTTCAGTAAGGAGTCGGGATAACCGGCAATCAGTATAAATTTTTTAATCACCTGACGCCTTCACCCCACATTCTCAATATACCAAGGCATCGCCTTGGCGATACCGTCCATGATGCGATACTCCGGCGCGTAACCCAGCTTGGTTGCTGCTTTACCAATATCAGCCTGTGAATGGCGTACGTCACCGGCACGAAAGTCGCGGTACACCGGCGCATTCTCATAAGGCTTGCCGTTTTCCGCCAGGGCCGCCTGCAGCGCACGGTACAAGTCATTCAGCGTGGTACGGTCGCCTACGGCCACATTGTAGACTTCGTTTTTGGCGCGCTCCTCCGCTGTTGCCGCCAACAGGTTGGCCTGGACGGCGTTTTCGATAAAGCAGAAGTCACGGCTGGTTTCACCATCACCATTGATGAAAACATCATCACCCAGCAGCATGGATGCGGCCCACTTGGGTATCACTGCCGCATAGGCGCCATTGGGGTCCTGACGTTTGCCGAATACATTGAAATAACGCAGGCCAATCGTGTTGAAGCCGTAGGTTTTGGCGAACACATCCGCATACAACTCATTGACGTACTTGGTAACCGCGTAGGGTGACAGGGGCTTGCCGATGTTCTCTTCCACCTTGGGAAGTGCTGGGTGGTCACCGTAGGTCGAGCTGCTGGCGGCGTAGGTGAAGCTCTTGACCCCGGCATCGCGAGCGGCGACCAGCATATTCAAAAAGCCGCTGATATTGGTCGCGTTGGTAGTGATGGGATCATTGATGGAGCGTGGCACCGATCCCAGTGCTGCTTGATGCAGCACATAATCCACACCGGTACACACTTTGTGGCAATCATCCAGATTGCGGATATCACCTTCGATAAAGGTAAAACCCGCCCACTGTTCCGGGCTGACCAGCCTCTTAACTTCATCCAGGTTATGCTGATGGCCGGTTGCGAAATTATCCAGACCGACGACACGCTGGTTCAGTTTGAGCAGGTGCTCCAGCAGATTCGAGCCTATAAAACCGGCCACGCCAGTAATCAGCCAGGTTTTTGGGTTGGCAGGGAGGGTTTCAAGCAGTTTTGAATAGGCAGTCATAGTCCCATGCACCCGCCCTTTATTGGGGCAGAGCGTCCTTAGTCCGTTCCAAGAAAAACACAATTACAAAAGTCAGGCCTAGAGGCGCAGGTCGCAGACATCCGCCGGCAGGATATATTTGAGGTCATACAACACATGCGCGGGCTTACCCAGTGCGCGAATCCTCTCTTCGCCCATCTCGGTAAACTGCTTGTGTGCAACTGCAACCACAACAGCATCATATTCACCCGCCTTGGGAGCAGAAATCGGGGTGATGCCATACTCATGCTCTGCATCTTCGGGATTCACCCAAGGATCGTAGCAGTCCACTTGCACACCATAGTCCGCCAGCTCGGTGACGATATCCACCACCTTGGTGTTACGCAGGTCCGGGCAATTTTCCTTGAAGGTCAGGCCCATTACCAACACTCGTGCGCCATCAACCTGAATTCTTTTCTTCAACATCGCCTTGACCAGCTGGCTGGCGACATAAGCCCCCATACCATCATTCAGGCGACGGCCTGCCAAAATAATCTCGGGGTGATACCCCACCGACTGTGCCTTATGAGTGAGGTAATAAGGGTCTACACCAATGCAGTGCCCACCTACCAAACCAGGTCGAAACGGCAAGAAATTCCATTTGGTACCGGCCGCCTTCAGTACCTCTTCGGTATCGATCCCAAGCTTATTGAAGATCAGCGCCAGCTCGTTGATCAGACCGATATTAACATCCCGCTGAGTGTTCTCGATCACTTTGGCCGCCTCTGCCACCCTGATGGAGCTGGCCTTGTGCGTGCCCGCAGTGATGATGGAGCGGTACAGCTGATCCACGGTTTCCGCCACTTCAGGCGTCGAGCCGGATGTTACTTTAAGGATGGAAGTAACACGGTGTTCCTTATCGCCGGGATTGATACGCTCTGGGCTGTACCCGCAAAAGAAGTCTTTATTGAAGGTCAGGCCTGATACACGCTCCAACACCGGAACACAGTCTTCCTCGGTGGCACCGGGGTAAACAGTGGATTCGTAAATCACGATATCACCTTGCTTGAGCACCTTACCGATGGTTTCACTGGCTTTGATTAGCGGGGTGAGATCGGGCTGTTTGTGCTCATTGATTGGCGTCGGCACGGTCACGATAAACACGTTGCAAGTTTTGAGATCATCCAACGCGCTGCTGTAGGACAGATGCCTGGCCTCTGCCAGTTCCTGATCGTCCACTTCCAGAGTGCTGTCGTGGCCCTGCTGCAGTTCAGCCAGGCGAGCCGTGTTGATATCAAAGCCCAGCGTGGGGTATTGCTTGCCAAATTCGACAGCGAGTGGCAGGCCGACGTAGCCGAGGCCGATGATGGCTATCTGTATATCTTGCATAAATTTAAAGTCCAAACACGTCAAAAAGTAACATTCGAGGGCTATCTGGAATCAACCAGTGAAGCATACAGGTCGTAATAACGCCGACTGATTACATCCATTGTGAAATTTTCACGAATTCGGCTAGCTGATGTTCGCCCCAACTGTGCCCTTTCTGCAGCAGAAAGAGAAAGCATTGCACTGAGCTTTTCTGCCAATCGATCAGGTGATGCAGCAGGCACCACCCACTCTGGGGTACTCAACAGATAGGCCGCATCACCCACATCTGTAGTTAAACAGGGTAGACCTACAGCCATTGCCTCACCCAGAACATTTGGGAAACCTTCAGTAATAGAATGCAGGCAGAAAACATCGCTTGCCTTCAAACAAGCAGGCACATCATTACGCTCGCCTAAAAGATAAAACGCATCTGCTTGTCCCGTTGCCTCAATCAAGTCCATAACCTGTTGATTAGAAGGCTCAAGGTCACGCCCAACCAGCATAAATTTAACATCATTACGCTGTGCGGCGAGCTTACCGGCCGCTTTAATAAATGTTTTGTGATCCTTAACCGGGTTAAACCGCCCTACAGATACCACCAACGTGCAATCAGTACCTATACCGAGTTGATCTCGCAACTGGATATCGTTGGCGTCCGAGAGTAATAACTTATCCAATTCAAACCCGTTGGGTATTACCTGCATTTTATTCGGTGCATAGCCAACAGCCTCATGCACCTTACGGGATGCATCTGCCGCACACACAATCACACGTGGCAACCACCCTGAGAGCCAGGCACAGAGCTTACGAATCAACAAGGTAACTTTGCTGCCACCTTTACGAATATCGGTACTGCGAATGCACCAAACGATCTTGCATATGCCAATGCTGCGGGCCGCAAGCCCACCCAACAAATCGGCATGATACATCCAGGTATGAACAACATCAGGGCTCAGCGTCTGCAACAGCTTGCGCAATTTGAAAAAGGTTGCGGGGCCTTTAATTATGGAGGACATACCCAGGCAATGGACCGCTACCCCCTGTTCGGCTAACTGATCCCCCAATACCCCCTTGTCGGTGAGCGAAATTACATTATGCTCAATACTCTGCTGTTCACGGTGCGACTCGATCAAGCGCTTGAGCATTAATTCAGCGCCCCCGACATTAAGGCCGATGATGATGTGAGTAACTTTCACTGCTTTTCCAACCAGGCCTGAAACATCAAAATACTCCAAAGCTTACGCGCATGATTGCGTTTACCTTGCAGGTGTTCTGACCAAACACGTTGTACTGCGCATGGAACGAAGTAGCCTTCTTGTGCCAAACGCTGCTCATTAAGCAGCGCTTCAGCCCAATCCCTCAAGGGGCCACGTAACCACTGACCGAGCGGGACAGAAAAGCCCTTTTTGGGCCGTTCAATCATTTCACGTGGCACATGGCGATACAGCACTTCCTTGAGTATCCATTTTCCCACTCCTGCGCGTATTTTCATGTTCAACGGCAATTGCCAAGCCAATTCCACAACACGATGATCAAGCAAAGGCACACGAGTCTCCAGGCTGTTGGCCATGGCTGCGCGATCAACTTTTACCAGAATGTCATCGGTCATGTACTGACCAGCATCCATTGCCATCATCCAGTGTTCAAAGCTATCGGTTTGCGGCCATTGCTCAGGGCTACTGATCAATGTCGAGCATATTTGCCCACCGATAACCAGTTGATCAGGGTTATCCCAATGACTCATTAGAATGTGATAAAACTGCTCTTTGTCTTTCGCAGGCAAAACGCGCAAAAGCTTGGCGAACTTATCCGGTAGTGGCAGCCCAGATAGCAAACGGTATGCGATTTGCCGCAGTGGCAAGGGCATCACTCTCAGCTTGCTCCACACACGCGGCGCAAATTGATAGGGGTTGTAGCCGCCAAAAAGCTCATCACCACCATCGCCACTCAGTGCAACGGTGACATGCTGTTTTGCCATTCGGCTGACAAGAAATGTTGGCAACTGAGAGCTATCGGCAAAAGGCTCACAATAGATATCAGGCAAACGCGGGACTAAATCCAGCGCATCCTGCGCGCTGACATAAAGCTCTGTGTGATCTGTCCCCAAATGTAGCGAAACTTCTTTGGCGTACTCCGCTTCATTGTAACCCGGTTCATCAAAGCCAATGGCAAAGGTGCGAACAGGTTGCCTGGATTGCTGTTGCATAAGAGCCACAACGGTGCTGCTATCCACACCGCCACTGAGGAAAGCCCCCAAAGGGACATCAGCCAGCATCTGTCCGCGTACCGCTTGGCTGATTACATGTTCCAACAAGTCCGTTGCTTGAGCATCCGTTCCGCTGAACGGACTTGCCAGTCCGCGCTCAATCGCCTGATTCAACTGCCAATACGCCTTGGGCTGAACGTCTGCACGCAGCTGCCCCTTTTTGATCTGCACATACTGGCCGGCAGGTAGTTTTTCTATACCCTGGTAAATTGTGTAAGGCGCTGGAATATAGTTATGACGCAAAAGCAAAGTTAAAGCGCCACGATCCACTTCTGCCTTGAAGTCAGGATATGCTTTCAGCGCCTTAAGCTCCGAGCCAAACAGTAAAGCACTACCACACCATCCCCAATAGAGCGGCTTTTCACCTAAACGGTCACGAGCAAGCGTCAGTTGCTGCTCTTGTTTATCCCAAAGCGCAAGCGCAAACATTCCGACAGTTGATTGCAGCGTTTTTTCAATCCCCCAAGCACTGAAACAAGCAAGCAGAGTTTCAGTATCGGAGTGCCCGCGCCAACTTGTTGGTGCTGAGCCCTGTGACTCAAGTTGTTTACGCAGATCACGGTGATTGTATATCTCCCCATTGAACGCGATTACAAAGCGGTCACAGGTTGAGGCCATGGGTTGGTGGCCTGCGGGGGATAGATCTACTATGGAAAGGCGGGTATGAGCCAAACCAATCCCGGAATTTTTTTCAAACCAACTTCCTGAGTAGTCTGGCCCACGGTTGAACAATGAAAGGGACATCTTCTGAAGCACTGAATTATGTGCGTGCCCATGAAGACGTTTAGTATCTGACAAAAATAAACCGCAAAAACCACACATTATATAGCCTTTGAAAAATCATCATTATCAAAAGACTTTGATTTTCTCAACCTATCTTGAATTTTACCACTCTTTATTTCTAGCATTTTAAAAACAAGAATAATTATGTAAACTCGTGAGGCATAGCCAGAAAATAAAAGAGGCTCTTTCGCCTCCGCAATCAGTAAAATAAGTCCAATTGTTATAAAGACAAATTTCTCCCTAAAAATAACATTTCTAAAAATACAAAAAAAAGAAAGATAAAAAATAACGCCAAATAAATATCCAATCGATAGAAACATTCGGGAGTATCCGGAATCGGTCCAAGGGGAAAAATCACTACCACCATAGAAGCCATACCCGATTAAAACCTCTGGGAATTTGGTAGGCATCACCTTCAAAAAATCCATTATGACATTAAATGTCCCCTCGTTCTTAAAACCATCAAAACCGTCAAGAATAAAACCAAAGCTATAGTCATAAAAGCTAGATCCAAATTTACCAACAACAAAATATCTTACATCATCTCCTAACCCTAAAACTAACAATATCAAAAAAATAAATAAAATAAAAACCTTAAAGAAATATTTATACAAATAAAAAAACAAAAACATAAAATAAACAAAAGGTAGAAGCAAAAAACCGGTCCTTCCAATAAAGAACAAGGACAACAACAAAACTGAGCTAAAAAAAATAAGATTTAACAATCCAATTTTTCCTTCAGAATAAAGGTGCAATGCTAAAACAATTGCGACTGGTATCAATACAGATAGGCTCGCACCTCCACCAGAGGCTAATCCCCTAAATCTAACCCCCTCCGTCCAATCAACATTACCGCTCAAAACAAGGAATTTTTCTATAAAGCCACGAAAGTGCGGCAGAGAAACTTGAGCTAGTATTATAGCGGAGTTCAACACAACAGCTAGAAGGCAAAAATAAACTAAGCTATCGAAACCGATAGAATTTTTTCTGGCAATTAAAAAAATAGCATATGCCATAAAAACATAGGCGAATATTGAAACTGAAACCTTAAAGTGAACAAACTGCCCAATACCATGAAGAAATGAAGAAAAAACACCGATGAGAGATAAAAAAACAATAAAAAATAATAAAAACAATGTATCAGTGCCTAGAAGCTTGATCTTATCAAAAAATGGTAGCACCATAAGTGGTAATAAAAAATATCCAAGAGGACCTAAAATAGTATAAGGATTTAATATTATCAAAGATAACAATGAAAAAATCAAAAATCTAATATGAATTTGTTTTTTAAATAAAATATAACCCATATCAATAATTCAGAAACCTATAAAAAACAAAAACACGTATAATCCCAATTTATTTAAAGCCATAATCAAATTTTAACTTTGCCTAATGTGAAAAAATATATGAATAATGCAAAAATTGACCGCAAATCAAAAGAAACTTTTATAGCGAAGACCAATCCACTAATGTATGGTATTTTTTTTCTTAAGGACCTTATATTTCTAGAATAGCTATGAAGTGCTTCTTTGGTATATTGAGGATACTTTGAAATGATATAATTACACGTATTAAGATGATCTATTGAATTTTGACTTATACCTTCCTTAAGATTGGTAACATTTTTTGAATGTCTTCTGTACCGCGCTAGAATTTCTGGAATAAACCTGATTTCTCCGCCTCTAGCGAGAGTATCAACCCAATAGCACCAATCAGATGCTACTGGCAAAAGCTCATTATAACCATGAATTGGCAGGCAACTCGCCCTGACCATAGTAGAACAAGCACCATTAAAAACACCATGTTTAATTATAACTGAAACATTGCCTTCTCGCGGCTTATTTTTTTCGGAAAAAAAGTACAAGGTAATTCCTGTTTCATTATCAAAAACATCCAAATCGTGGTAACAAATTGTGCAATCGGGATGATTTTCCATATAATCAACCTGCCTGGTTATTTTACCTGGCAACATTAGGTCGTCACCACCAATCCAAGCTACGTATTTACCTGTGCAAGCAAAATGTGCCTGGTTGGAGTTTTTTGTAACCCCCTGATTTTCTTTTGATAGCCGTAACACAAACTTCCCTGGATACTTCCTATCATAATCATTCAGAATTTCATGCGTACCATCAGTAGAGCCATCGTCTGCCACGACAATCTCTAAATTAGGATAGTCTTGTGCCAGACAGGACTCTATACACTCTTTCAAGAACTCTTTTTGATTGTAAGTAATAATCGCTATACTTACTAAAGGGTTTTCAGTGCTTGACATATTATCCCGGAATCTAAATTTTAGAATTATAAATAGTTATACTTTTAATTTTTCTCGCAGGCACGCCTGTATAAACTGACATAGACACAACATCACTCACAACCCAAGAGCCAAGAGCCAAGAGCCAAGAGCCACTAACAATTACTGCGCCAGATCAAATTTTGACACCTTTGAGAATACGCACATAATCCCCAATATAAACATCATCTTCAATTATATCACGGGCAAACTTATAACTTCCGTTATATCTATTTTAAAATCAATCCCATGGAAATAATAGTCAGTTACGAAGTAATTAGGAAACGTTATACAGCACCCATCTATATTTGATATCTGTGTATAATGATAACGAGAAATTATTTATAAAAATATCTATTTAAAAATAGAAAAGGTATAAATAATAATATATCCTAAATTTATATGAGATCATCATAATCCCAAATCAACGTACCTAGCACTATAATTGATATAGTTATTTTTCCATCTATTTTCTTGATGATGGTATATCCCTGTTCGAATAAGGACCACCCATATAGCCTGCTGCGTCTTGTGCAAACTCATTAATTTTCTGTTTCACATTATAATTCATTGACTCACCCCATACAGGCAAAATAAAAAATTATCCAAGTCTACCAAACCAGAGCGCATCTTGAACATAAAGGCTATAGATATATGGTAAAAACACCTACTACAGACGCAAATAATAGTATCACCATCTCTAGACATATATTCTTAGCTTGAGCTCTCAAATCTTCAAGCTTCAAGCTTCAATTTACTCAACACCTTTTCCTACTTAGAAGATAAAGACTCTTTTGATTTCATAGAAAAATAAATACTAATAAAATAAGCCATTAAGATCCAATAAAAAAAATAGTTAACCGCATGTGCAAATGAAACACCTTCAAGCCCGAAAACGCTCGTAAAATAATAAGTCAGCCCATAAAAGGATGCCGCAAACCCAATCTCTGACAACACAAAAAGCTTTACCATTGCCTTACCCAACATCAGGTAAGCCAATATCCAACTGCCAATCTTCAGTGTATCACCTACCAATTGCCAACCAAACAGCGCTTCCATCTCGGCAAACTCAGTAGTAAACAATACACAGATGATAAAATCCCGCAGCAAGTAGATAACCAGACCACACGCAGCCGCAGCCGGCAATATGATTTTATAGCCCTGCAGTATTTCTTTTTTGATATCGCTTGGATCTTGCAGTTCTGAAAGCTTGGGCAGGTAGTACACACCTAATGTGGTCGTGACCAACATCAGGTAAGCTGCACTCAGTCGCCACATTGCCTCCCAGTAACCGGCCGCTTCCCAGCCAAGGGTTTCACCCAAGTGGTTACGGATCAGGATATGGCTGAGCGGTACGCAGGCGGCACTGGTAAGCGCCATGGCGGTAAATTTTGCCAAGTTCTTGGCGGATTGCTTGTCAATACCGCCAAGCAGGTAGCTCAGCCTGAACCAGCTAGCTTTGTAGGTAAGCGTCAGGGTGACAAAGAAGGACAGTGACTGGTAGATTGCCAATGCAACCAAAGCGCCATACAACCCCTGTTGAATTGCCATGACGGTCGTTACCGCCAATGCAAATAGGCTACCGGCAATATTGGCGGTTACATAGCGCTGTATCTCTCTTTTACCATTGAGGATGGCAAGCAAAAGAGTGTTGAACACAAACAATACCAGTGTTGCCGCGAACCAGATAAAAACGCTGCCAAAGCTTTCATCCTTAAGGAACCAGCCCGCCAATGGTTTGTTGAACGCAATCACAGCTATTGCAACCAACATCGAGCCAACCAGTGAGATGGTGCCCGCTGTACGCCATACGGCATGCTGCTTGGCTTCGTCTTCGTGGTATTCAGCCGTATACTTGGTAACGCCGGTATTGATCGCGCCGCTAGCTAGGGTTGTGATCATTTGCACTGCATTTTGGAACTGCCCCAACGCAGCATAACCCATTGGGCCGACATAAATAGCCAGTATCTTGTTCAGGCCCAACAAAGTCATCATTTTGATAACAACCGCGATACCATTGAGCAAACTGGTTTTTATCAGTGTCATGCGTTATGGCATCTCAAAGCTATTACATGCGGCAATAATGCTGTCTACCTGATTATCGGTCATCACCGGGCTGATTGGCAGGCTCAGCACTTGCTGATGTATGGCTTCTGACAGTGGGTAAGTCTCCTTGCTCCACTGTGCATAGGCTTTTTGCTGATGTGGCGGGATCGGGTAGTGGATCAGAGTTTGGATGCCAGTGTTAGCCAAGTGTGCCTGAAAAGCTTCACGCTTTGCTGTTCGAACCACGTATAGATGAAATACATGATTTTCCAATGATGTTAGCGTGCTATACGTTGTAATTGGCTGTGACAGTGCGGGATGTGTGATGCCTTTGGCATAGGCCCGTGCAATCTCTTTGCGCCGCTGGGTTTCTGTATCAAGGTGTTGTAGCTTCACCCGCAGCATAGCTGCTTGCATCTCGTCCAGACGACTGTTCACGCCCTGATAGAGGTTTTCATATTTTTTATGGCTGCCGTAATTACCCAAGGCGCGAATAGTTGTTGCCAGTTCATCATCATTGGTCGTAACAGCTCCCGCGTCCCCCAGCGCACCGAGGTTTTTACCGGGGTAAAAACTGAAACCTGATGCATGCCCCCAACTGCCCGCCTTTTTACCGTTGATCGCAGCTCCGTGCGCCTGTGCAGAATCTTCCAGTACCAATAGGCCGTGCTCATCTGCCAATGCCATCAATTCAGGCATGACGGCCAACTGACCATACAAGTGAACTGCGAGGATGACTCTAGTGTTGGGGGTAATGGCAGCAGCTGTCTTAATCGGACAAAGGTTGTACGTGTACTCGTCTGGCTCAACCAGAATCGGTTTCAGTCGGTTTTCAGTGATCGCAAGGATGCTGGCAATATAGGTATTGGCAGGGACGATCACTTCATCCCCTTCCTTGAGTTTGCCAAGCTCTTTCCAGGCTCGCAGAGTGAGTGTCAATGCGTCCAGTCCGTTTGCTACACCGACACAATGCTGGCTGCCGCAGTAGCCCGCAAACTCTGACTCAAACGCTTTTAGCTCTGTACCTTGAATGTACCAACCGGATTCGATTACACGAGTAGCGGCATCAATCAAGTTCTGACGGTATTGGGCGTTGATTCCTTTAAGGTCAAGAAACGGGATCATTTGGTTATATACCTGATAACTTTTGCAGGATTACCCACCACAACAGCATGTGCAGGTACATCTTTGGTGACTACAGAGCCTGCACCTATCATGGCGTATTCACCTATGGTGATGCCGGGTAGAAGGGTTGCGTTGGCGCCTATACTGGCGTTGTGTTTAATCGTAATGCCTGAGAACTGCTCCGGATATTCTTTTGAGCGGGGATAAGGGTCATTGGTGAAAGTGACATTGGGGCCTATGAATACATCATCCTCAATACGTGTACTATCCCACAGTTGTACACCCGATTTCAGTGTCACCCTGTCACCAATAACGACATCTCCCTCGATCAGAGTTTGAGCGCAGATATTACACTCTTTGCCAATCTTTGCGCCTTTAATGATCACGACAAACTGCCAAACCCGTGTGCCTTCGCCAATGGACGAAGTGGCAACATCGGCTAATGGGTGAATAAAGCTCATGCAATCACCAATTTGAGAAAGTCGTCATAATTACGAATATAGTCAGTTTCGTCATAGTGCTCGCTGGCCAATACCAGCAACACGCAGTCGGGGGTAAATTCATGCATTTCTCGCCAAACCAACTCCTCGATTACAACTCCTTTTGTTGGCGAATCAAGCAATACTTCTTCTTTATGCCTTCCATCATCTAGCAACATGCGGCAGCTACCTGTTACGCATACGGCTACTTGTTTGAGATCTTTGTGTGCATGAAAACCGCGAGCAACCCCCGGCTTGGTACCAAATATGTAATAAACACGCTTGATCTCAAAGGGGATTGTCTTGTTCGCTTCAAGTGCGACCAATGATCCACGGTCATCGCCCAAAGGAGGAAAGTCAATTAGCTTTACCAAATCACCCATCAGGACTCCCCTGCCAACCTTAGCAAATATTGACCATAGCCATTTTTACTGAGCGCTGTACCCTGCTCTTTCAGCTGTTCTTTGGAAAGCCACCCATTGTCAAATCCAATTTCTTCCAAGCACGCTACCTTCAAGCCTTGGCGGTGCTCAATCGTCTCTACAAAACTACTCGCTTCCAGCAGGCTTTCGTGGGTGCCTGTGTCCAGCCAGGCGAAGCCACGTCCCAGCAGCTCTACATTCAGGTCGCCACGTTCAAGGTATGCCTGGTTTACAGTAGTAATTTCCAGCTCTCCTCGGTGCGAAGGTTTCACCTGCTTGGCAATTGTCACTACGTCGTTGTCGTAAAAGTAGAGGCCGGTCACGGCGTAATTCGATTTTGGCTGCTCTGGCTTTTCTTCAATCGAAATTGCTTTGTTGTTTTTATCAAAGGCGACCACACCAAAGCGCTCTGGGTCTTTCACTTGATAGCCAAACACGGTTGCACCAGACGTGCGGGCGGCCGCCTGCCTGAGCTTCGGCGAGAACCCCTGACCATAGAAAATATTGTCACCAAGCACCAGGCATACACTGTCATCACCTATAAACTCCTCACCGATGATAAAGGCCTGTGCAAGGCCGTCCGGGCTGGGCTGTTCGGCGTAACTGAGTTGAATGCCAAAGCTGCTGCCATCGCCCAGAAGCTTTTCAAAATTGGGAAGATCTTCGGGGGTTGAGATGATCAGGATGTCACGAATACCCGCCAGCATCAGCACCGAGAGTGGGTAATAGATCATTGGCTTGTCGTAGATCGGCAGCAACTGCTTGGACACGCCCTTCGTGATCGGATACAAACGGGTGCCGGAACCGCCGGCGAGGATAATGCCTTTCACTGTTAACTTGCCTTATCAACTTGTGTGTTTCACTGCAGTGCGTCGGTCAGTTTAATCCACCACCCGCACCCGTTCCCAATCGTTATTCACTCGCGCCAGTATGCTCAAAAACGGTGCAGGCATGCCCAGTGCGCCGATGGTATCTTCGGGTGCAATGCCACGAGCGATACGCAGGATGTGGGTGACGCCATCGGATTCCGGCGACTGCCAGGTGCCATCGGCACAGATGATGATCTTTTTCATGCTAACTCCTTCCGTGGAGTGGTTTTTTACTCTGAAATTCGGATCAGAGTAGAATTTATCCGTTGCCATCTGTGCGAGCCGAACAGTTTAACTTCAGCGTCTGCTCCGAAAATGACACTAACGGCGGATTTGATGGCATGAATGGCGTGTGGGGTTAGGCGCATGGTTGTTTAAAATAGTTCGCTATGGCCGCCAATGCTACAAGTTGGCCCTTGAGTAGACCTCAAGCCCTACCCGGTCTATATGTGCCTTGAGTGCCGGTTCTGCCAGTGTGTTGTAATCCAGTACATCGAACATGTAGGGCAGCGGTAGCACCTCATTGAGCTGTTCGGTCAGGGTTGTGATGCTGTCATAGGTGACATCTGCGCCCTGCACTGCCAAGTCAACGTCTGAGCCTTTGCGATAATTGCCTTTTGCGCGAGAGCCAAACAATATCAGGTGCTCGATTTCTGGCTGACGTGCAGCTGCCTGGGTGATCATCTCAACGTCGCGTGCCGTGAGGCCCGTTTGCTGCTCCAGGCTCATGAGTTGATCATACCTGCGAACCGGTCACGCAATTGCACCAACAATGGGTAATAATCATCACGGATTTTCTGCTCGATGATGATGGCTGTTGCTTCGTTGTAGGTGTGCGTGGTCAGGTTGCGGTCTTCAAGCGCTTGCATCCAGCGGTGACCATCTTCGATCAGTCCGTTCTGAAATGCCTGCTTAAGTGCTGAGCGCGGACTGTTCACATCGAAGCCTTCTGCCTGCTGGTAGTCCTTCAGGAGCTTCCAGGCAAGTTCAAACGCCATCTCAAAAAACTGGATGATGCCAGCCCGCTCAACAACGCTGGGCTGCTGAATGCGGATGGCCTGCTCCAGTAGGGTGAAGGCGTTACAGTACTGCTGGTAACGCTGATGCCAGCGAATGTCTTGTTCAGTCATAGTGTAAATTCCGCATTATTCATACCTGCCAGTACCAACGCTTCTTTCAACCCCAGCTTCGCACCCTTGTCCCCGTGCACCAGCCGAATCTCTTGCGGTTTGTGCTTGATGCCTTTGACAAAGTTGACCAGCCCCTGCTGATCGGCATGGGCAGAATAGCCGCCGATGGTTTCGACACGGGCGCGGATGCTGTAGCGTTCGTTGTCGAGTTCCACCCAGCCGCCATGCGGGCCGTACTGCTGTATCGTACGCCCCGGTGTGCCTTCTGCCTGGTAGCCCACAAACAATACATCGTGCCGCTCATCGCCCAACATCGCCTTGAGATAGTTGACGATACGGCCAGCGTTGCACATTCCGCTGCCGGCGATAACGATGGCCGGGCGACCGGAACGAGACAGGTGGTGGACCATTTTCAGGTGTTCGTGGTGGCTGTCTACGGTCAGCAGTGTATCAAAGGCCAGTGGCTTGCGGCCCTGTTTCAGCCGGGCGTGAGCTTCATCATCCCAAAAAGGTTTTAACTCACGATAGGCTGCAGTGAATTTTGATGCCAGTGGCGAATCGAGAATGACCGGCAGCTCATCATCAAGCAACTCTTCCAGCTCGTATAACAATTCCTGAGTACGCCCAATACTGAAAGCCGGAATCAGGACGGTACCGTTGTTGTGCAGTGCACGATCAATCGCGGCCTTGAGCCGGTGTTTGCGCGTGGCTCGGCTTTCATGGTTACGGTCGCCATACGTGCTTTCCAGCACCAGAATGTCGGCACGGTACGGCGGCTTGGGTGCAGGCAACAGAGGCGTGTGGCTGGCCCCCAGATCTCCGGAAAAAACAACACGGACACTTCGCTTTATACCTGGCTGACTGACATCCACCTCAACGTAGGCAGAGCCCAGAATATGCCCGGCGCGCTGCAGCCTGATCTGTACCTTGTGTTCCTGCGTATCAGTTAGCGTGAACCACTGTTTGTACGGCAGGGCAACGATGCGTGACTCAATCTGCTTCAGATAACGCTCGACCCGTCTCCTGTCGCGGCTGATACCCAACTTGAAGGCGTCTTCCAGCACCAGTGGCAGCAGTTTGGCCGAGGGCTGCGAGCAGATAATCGGTCCATCAAAGCCGGCGGCGAGCAGCCAAGGGATACGCCCTACATGGTCGATGTGCACGTGGGTTGCAACCAGCGCCCTGACATTGCTGATATCAAAGTGGATAGCGTTGTGTTCGCTGTTGTCACTGTCTGCTTCGTCACCCTGAAACAGACCGCAGTCGATCAGCAGGCTTACAGCGTCATCTATATGTAATTGGTGGCATGATCCGGTAACGCCGTTGCGGGCGCCATGATGTTCAAGCTTCATGTTGGCAGGTCCTTTTGCCGTTTCAGACACGCTACCGCCCAAAGGTTCGCTCGGGCAATCCTCAACACCCTTGGCCAGTTTCAGTGAAATCATTCATATACATTATGCACACATGTACAGGGTTGCCATCATACTGCCCACTTGTGGCATTGCAATCCAAAGCGGCATACGGCCGTTTGAGGCAGAAATGAAAAAGCCGGTCGCATGACTGCGATACCGGCTTTTAAGAATTACACGACGTACACGTTTATTATCGTTGTATACGCCTTTTCCTTCGCATGTAGCCACCCAACAGCAGCAGTTGCACTGCCAAAAGCGCAAGCCAGCCAACCCCGGCAACGGGTATGGCACGCTGACTGCTCGGTGTCGGTGGCAAGTCGGCCAGCCCGATCGGGTCTGAAATCACCCCCACCACCGGGTTGGAGTCACCCAGAGCGTTATCCGTCAGTACGAACTCTATCATGTGCGCTGCCGTATCGATTCGACTGGTTGGCAGTTCATACCAACTGCTGCCACCGGCAAAGTCTGGTGCCTGCGGGCCATACTTGCGAATCGCCTGATTACCCGAGAAATCAGCACCTGGCAGGTACAATCTCACAGTTGACTGAGCACAGCTGATACTGAAGCTTGCCATCCCTTCAGGGAACGACACACCGGGCTGCACCGTTCCGATACTTGCGGCTGTCACCATTTCAAAGCTGTTAATCGTACATTGCGGATCAACTTCAAGCCCTACCGGTCTGCCGGTCAGTGGGCTGATCGTGCTGGCAATAAAGCTTTGCACTGCATCAGCGGTACCGTCCCCGTTGAGGTCACCCGCCTGTTGCTCGGTGGTGGTATCGAACGGGTCGTTATCCGGGTTTGGCTCATCCAGGTTACGCTGCTCGGAAATATCACTGATACCTCCAACTTCCAGCACCTCAAGTATGGCTCCCTTGTTCAAGGCCACCAGCGAATTACTCGACTCAACGTAACTAAGGTTGTTCTGCAGGATCGTATACAGGCCCGGCGCTGCCGATGGCTTGATCATGATATCAACCGGAATTTGACATTGCTCTCCCGGCGCCAGGCTTATATTCGTTAGCTGCAGGGTCGTGTTTGTACTTACGGGGAAGGTGTTCAGCTGAGAGCCCGAACCACATACATCTACAGCATTGACAGAAACAGCAAACGCATAGGGCGTACTATTGCGAGTAGAAACCTGGTAGGAAAGATTAGTGACAGCCTCGGATGCACTCACGTTCTGCAAATTAAGCGTGACTCTGGCGGGCTGCCCCACCTCCACCGCGCGCGGCTCTACCACCGTGTCGATCATAAGGCCGCTTACACGGATATTTGTATTAACATCCGCACCGCTGACTGATATCCCCTCAACCTGAGCCGAAATATTTGTCAGGCCGAACATCACATTCCTGCCGCTGGCTGCAGAAACAGCTGACGCCTGTTGCGTGAAAGTACAACCCTCGCCAGCCCCCAACGAAGGCAAGCTAAAGGTATTCCCGACCTGAGAAAGGCCCGGGCAGGTCTGAGTCAGACTGACAGGATCAATAAAACCGCCACCATTAAAAGTGAACTCGATATCACTGAAATCAGTATACCCATCCAAGTCTTCCGGGTATCCATCGCCATTGAGCACACTGATATTGATGTCAAAGGGTTCGCCCGGGGTAACTGTTGTCCGCGAAGGTGTCATTTGAATGATGGGCGCTTGGTTTACAACACGGCCGCTCTCACGCTGCACCTTCACCAAACGCTTGACCCCATTGATTTCGCCAAAAGCATCATCAACAAGAGCACCTTCAAACACACCCTTGGAGCCAGGGGAAAACGTAATGGTGAACGTGAATTCACAACTCTGACCAGCGGCAAGAGGGGTTGATGTCTGAAATCCAAGAACATCGCCTGCTGCGGCCACATTAAGAATAAACGGAGTACCCGGCGAACAGGTGTTGCTGCCAGACTTTACCGTGGCTGATGCAATACCAAAGGTATAAGCATCCTGAAAACTGATACTGTTCAGTGCGTGTTCACTGCTGGTGTTGGTGAGAGTGTAGGTGACATCCACTTGATCGGAAAACACACTTTCACTCAGCGAGATATCCAACAGCGGTTGGGGAATGACAGGAATGGGGGTAGCGTTTTCCTGACTGAGCACAACGCCACTGCTGCTGTCAGCAGACGCTTGCACGGCATTGCTATACTCGCCTTCGGATACCCCTGGGGGTGCTTGCAGCGTAAGGGTAAATTCACAGCTTTCTTCCGGCGCGAGAGAACCACCGCTTAGAGCAGCAAGCCCACTTCCCGCGTCCCAACCCAGTATTGAGCCAGTACCGCACGCCTGACTGGCAGGCATGCCGACAACAGCCAGGCCAGATATTGTTGCATCCAGATCATCGGAAAAAGCAATGTTAGTCAACGTGTCGCTGCGACTGTTATTGCTCAAACGGTATGTCACGTCAAACGGCTGGCCGGGCAATACCGAATCAGCAAGTACGGTCTTTTGCAGATTCAACACGCGCGGCTGAACAGACACGACATTGGTTGCGAAGCCAGTATTCCCTGAGCCAGAAGAATAACTGATATTGGATGTTTGCAACTCAATTTCACCAACACCCACCACATCCATTTCGATTGTGACCTCGCAGACACTTGTATCGATCACAGACATGCCAAGCAAAGTGAATGCATTTTCCGTCAGGTTGATGGACGCACCTAAACATGGGCCTGAAATAACTGGCGCTCGGCCTTTGCGCGGCTTAAGTGCGTTCGGAAACTGATGCGAGTACTGGATACCGGTATACACGTTGCCCGAGCCCTGTGTGTGATAGGTCATCGAGATCGTGTCGCCCAGCTCAGCTGTGGAAGAACTCACGTCCAGCGAGAAACTCATTCGGTTTTCAACAACCGTCAGCGTGTCGCCGCTGTTACCGTAGTCACCACTGTTTTGGTCACGCAACACACCACTGGTGGACGTATACAACCCTGCGGTGTCAGATGTAACATTCAGCTTCACCAAACAGCTTTCGGTTGCCGCAACTCGGCCACCGGAAAGCGAAATATTCCCAAGTACATCGTCCACCACAAAGGTGCCACCACAGGTATTATCCAATCCCTGTGCATCAGAAACACGCAGGCCTGCCGGCAAGCTGGAATCAAAGGCAACATCCCAGGAAGCCTCTGTTGGTGACGTATTCTGAATTGTGAACGTCAAACTGGTATTGTTGCCCGCATCAAGCTCATTAACACCAAACGTCTGACCAAAGGACAGTGCAGCCCAGGATGAAGGCGCTATCAGCAGCAATATCGCCGCTGCCACACCCGAAAATAATGTTTTCATAGCTCACCTCATGAAAGTCAGGTCAGAGTCATTACTGCTGCATGAGGGCTTGTTGCAACGCCTTGATTTCTTCCTGCTGCTGAAGTGTATAAAGCGTCAGCTCTTCGACTTTTTTCAGGAGTTTGACCTGAAATTCAGTCATATTCAGGCCGCTCTCTCCTACCTGATCCGCCGAAGGGATGTCTGGCAAGTGACGATTTGAAGCGACGAAATCCTGCAATTCTTCCAGGGGCATCAAACGGTATTGTGGGTTGAACACATAATCAGGGAAGGTAGATGCTGGAGTACCTGCCGTGAGCGACCCCGCCAGCCGTACGTTACCGGTTGAATCCACTGTCAGGAGACTCTGGCCGTCCAGGGCAATCTGAAGCCCTGATTCATTGGCAGACACATCCCACACCGCCGCCGGAAAGCCACCGGTCCCTGACTGCTCAAGCCTGAGTACAGGGGAGTTGGATCGCATGATATGCAAAGCAGCATCTGGTTGGTCTGTGCCAACCCCAACATCACCGCTTTGGCCAACAAAGAGACTATAGCTGGGCGCGCCCCCCATCATCGTAAAGACTTCACTTGAGTTGGTCAGATCTTCTATTGAAAAGCGATTGCGGCCACCATTAGTCGTATCGTTTGCTGTCAGTTGCCAATCGATGTTGGGAAAGCTGGCCGTAGAGCTCGTATCATCGAACGTGATTCGGAGGTTGTTCTCTTTCAGCTGAATCGTCGAATACCCAAACTCTGGCGTACTCGCGCAGTCAAAGCCTACACATTGACTGCCTTGTACAACGGTATCCTGTGGAATGACCTCGACTGCAACTGCTTGAGTTGCAAAAACAAACGCGCCCAGTACAAGGAGTTTTTTATTCATGATCAGTTTTCCCGTGAAATTCTGAACTCAACGACCAGACGGTTCATCCATCCATGGCCACTCTATGCAGTACAATACACATAACATGTTTAAAAAACGAACAAAAAACAACCGCTTTCAATCATTTGTTTAACGCTGATTACATGCATCAATTCTTATATAAAATCTGTACTGTCGGAGCTGCACATGAACGCTGATTATCAGTGGTACGTGGTCCGGTCAAAGCCCGGACAGACCAAGCGAGCGGTTCAGGAGCTCCAAAACCAGGGCTTTGAAGTATTTTGTCCGAGCATAACAGTTGAGCACATACGCGCGGGCAAGAGAGTCACCTGTGTTGAACCTCTATTTCCCGGGTACCTTTTCATTGAGCTGTCAGAACTGACCAGTAACTGGCGCCCCATTCGTTCCACACGAGGCGTTGCGCAGATTCTGACTTTCGGTGAACGGCCTGCGATAGTGCCCGACGATGTGGTGGAAAGCTTGCGCGACCAGGTCCACACTCACGAAGAGCTACATAAGCTTGAGCCACAACATCCAGTACGCATTGAAGAAGGCCCGTTCAGCAATCTGAATGCGGTATTTCTTGAATATGACGGTGAGAAGCGGGCATTTCTTCTACTTGAGATGCTGGGACGCTGGCAAAGACTATCGCTTCCGCTGAATGCCATTAAAAAGTTATAGCCCTCGACACAAACACTTGTTTGTTTAAACCTTGATCATTCCTGAATAAAACGGCAACATAATTACCAGCATCAAACCACTTGATCGAGAGGGACTTCATAATGTTAAAACGCGTAATGGCTTCAACGGCAATTACCGCCGCAGCCCTACTTGTGTCAGCATCGGCTAACGCTGACTCAATCACGTTTTCCCCCCTGGCTGCATCCTCCATACCCACACTGAGTGGAGCGCTACTGATCACTCTCAGTGTTGCCATGGGTCTGGTTGCACTTTTTATGCTTAAAAAAAGGATACCGAGCGGGTTTCCTATGGCAATCGCTTTACTTGTTGCCGGCACCGTGCTTTCGGGTACAGCGGGCATAAGCATCATCAGCACAGCGGATGCCCTTAACCCCCCTACCCCCGTCTCCAACCGCAATGGTGGGACATTCCCGCTCAACCTGGGTCTAAATGAATTTGAGAACGTTTCTGGTGTACCTTTACGTGTTGTCAGAGTCACTGAAACCGGCAACACCTGTATTGTCCCGGACATGCCTCCGATACAACCCGAATCACTCCAGATTCAAGGGAGTGGTGACGGCACTGTAATAAGCGCCAAAGACCAACCGGTTCCGCCCTGCTCTCCGGGCTCAGTACTGGCTAATGGCGGTATGTGTGCAGTGTTCTGTAGCAGCAACAATTTATGATCGACAGACAAAGCCGCAGTGCTCACCCTGCGGCTTTGTGCGTATCGAGTACTAAAGGCTCAATAGTAACCTCACCGTGGTCACCACTGATCCAAACCTGTCCATCCTGAATGGTGCAGTTCAGATGCATGCCGCGCTCAGCCAGCGCGGCGAGTGCATCACTCTGCTCTGGTGGAATACGCAGCACTTCGAGGTTATCAAAACGGCCAATCTGACCCTGCAACCCCGACCACCAGGGGTTTACAGCCTGGTCAGTTCCATACACCAGCAGTAAAACCTGCTTGGATCGGTTACACGCCTTGCGGATACGCTTTTCACTGGGCAAACCGGTATCGATCCACAGTTCGATCTCATCAGAGTAGCTTTTCCGCCACAGATCCGGTTCGTCATCGACACACAGGCCACGGGTGAACTCCAGTCGCTCATCGGCGCGCAGCATGAATGCCAACAACCGCACCATCATGCGCAGGTCGGTTTCAGAGGGGTGTCGTGCCAGAGTATGGCTGTAATCGGCATAATGGTGCCGGTCCATGTCTGCAATCTGCAGGTGGGCTTTGAATACGGTTGCGTTTTGGGCCATTCCAGCTTAATCCATAAAAAACACAGAGAGTATAGCGCTTATAAAGCTAACCTCAACGTATTTAATCTACCGAGTGGTGTAATTCTATATTTTCCTTGAAAATATACCCCCTGCCACGAATTGCCTTGATGGGGCTCGCATTAAAACTATCCAATAATTTTGTGCGCAAACGGCTGATGATTTTTTCCAGTCGACGCTCATCATAAAGCATGAAGTCTTCTCCGAGTGCACGAATCAGATGTGCACGTGACACATGAGACGGCTGAGATGTGGCCAACTCTACCAGTAACACTGTTTCAGACGCTGTCAATTCAAGTACAGCTGTATGATGGGGGGAGTACAGCTTTTGCCCTATTACATGAAGCCTCCATGCTTTTAGCTCTGCCTTTCGTATCCCTATGCGACGAAGCAAAGCACCCAGCTGGGCCAAAAGTTCATCAAATTCAAAAGGCTTTGTAATATATGCATCAGCACCGATAGATAGGCCGTCAATACGATCTCTTAATTCACTGCGCGCCGTCAGCATAATAATGCCTATTTCATCTTGACGACTGATTTCTTGAGCCAACTCCATACCATCCATATCAGGAAGACCCAAATCAAGAATCAATGTATCGTATTGTTTATCAGCATGGGCTTTCTTAAAACCTGCTGCGGTGCGAAATGAATCAGCCTTATAACCTTCATCCACCAAAAGATTATGCAACTCATCCCTAAGAGCATCATTATCCTCAAGAATAGCAATTTGATATTCTTTCATATTGACTCCCTTGTCAGCATAATCATAAGCAACAGGTAAAAATAGTGCCATTACTTCCAGAATCAACCACTAGGTCGGCACCGTGTTCTTCCATTATCTGTTTTGTCACATACAAACCAAGTCCAAGTCCTGGAACAGACACGCGTTCGTCTGCACGAAAGAACTGCTCATACATATGCTTCTGGACATGCTCATTCAAACCAGGCCCGTAATCCTGAACGCTCCAATATAGTCCGTGTTTTCCTTCGCGAACAGTTATATCAACAGGCGATTCAACTGAACTATACTTTAATGCATTATCTATCAAATTCCGCATAACAATATGTATAGCACCCTCTGATACCCGATATGAATTAATCATTTTAGGAGTTATAACTAAGTCTGGTGTTCAGGGGGTTTGAAAAAAAGCGGCGTATCTGGTTGATTTGTAATCGCCAAAAAACGAATCAACACGAGAGTACACCGCCATGAACAAGAATACCGTTGTCGAGTTTGCCCGTCGAGATGAGGCGACCGATCCGTTGACAGAGATGCTGCGAAAAGGCGCACGCGAGCTGATTCAGCAGGCCGTTGAAGCCGAACTGGCGACCTTCCTGGAAGGGTACCGGGACCATCGTCTGGAGGATGGCCGAGCAGCCGTCGTCCGTAATGGCCATTTGCCAGAGCGCGAGATTCAGACAGGTATCGGGCCGGTAACGGTGCAGATCCCCAAGGTGCGCAGCAAGGCCGGTGAGCCGGTGACGTTTCGGTCAGCACTGGTACCGCCCTATGTGCGCAAGACCCGAAGCCTGGAAGCCGCTTTGCCTTGGCTGTACCTGAAAGGCGTATCAACCGGCGAGATGGAGCAAGCGCTGTCAGCACTGGTCGGACCTGAAGCCAAGGGACTGTCGGCCAGCACAGTATCGCGGCTCAAGCGCCAGTGGGCTGATGAGTATGATGCTTGGTGTAAGCGCCCGCTCGATCAAGAGCGCTGGGTCTATATTTGGGCTGATGGTATCTACAGCGGACTTCGTTCAGAGGAGAGCAAGCTCTGTGCACTGGTTGTGATGGGCGTCAACTCGCGGGGCGAGAAGCACTTCTTGGCGATCGAGGACGGTGAACGAGAATCGACATTGAGCTGGACAGCGGTGCTGGAGGGACTCAAGGGGCGCGGTATGAACGCGCCTGAACTGGCGATTGGCGATGGCGCTATGGGGTTCTGGGCCGCACTGGAGTGTGTGTATCCATCAACACGCCAGCAACGCTGCTGGGTGCATAAAACGGCCAATGTCCTGAATCGGTTGCCAAAGGCCAGCCAGCCGAGAGCCAAGAAGGCGCTTCAGGCGATCTGGCATGCCGAGACACGTGAGGATGCCGAGAAGGCCTTTGACACCTTCATCAGGACATATGACGCCAAGTACCCGAAAGTAGCCGAGTGCTTGTTGAAGGATCACGAAGAGCTGATGAGCTTCTTCGACTTTCCAGCGAAGCATTGGCAGAGCATCCGGACGACGAACCCGATCGAATCCACGTTCGGCACGATACGGCACCGGACCAAGCGATCCAAGGGCTGCCTGTCGAGGAGTGGCATGCTGCACATGATGTTCAAACTGGGTATGTGCGCAGAAGAGGGATGGAGAAAACTGCGGGGCTTTGAGCAACTGGCCAAAGTCATCACCGGAGTGAAATTCAGGGATGGAGAAGAGGTAACGGCACTCAATCAGGACGCTGCTTGATCAGGTCGCTGAACACCACTCTTGACCATAACTCTCATTTTAGAGGATGGATACCAAAACTTAATTCTTTTTTTATTGTGATCATCAAAGCTTTTTATAACACTCCAGGTTAGTTCAATTATGTCATATTCTGTGCCAGCATTTTTACCTGATCGTGCTTTGATGAGGCTCATACCCAAAAGCTCATTCGCTCTTTTAACTGAATCTCGAATACGAGTATAGCGTATACCATTATAGTCGTCTTTTTCTGTACGATCATTTTTCCGGATTAAAGCCTGTGTAGCCGAATCAATAACAGCCAGCGGAGTTCTGATCTCATGGGAGAGCATGGCCAGAAAGGTTTGATCACGCTCTCTTTGCAAACGTTCTGCGGATGCATCACGCGCTGCCAAGTAAGCCGCACTTCGTGCCTCTTCAACAACCGATTCCGATTTTCGGATTGAGCACATTATGACGAAGTGCAAAGTCAACTGAAAAGAAAATATCATGACTGGCGGGATAAGAGATTTCAAACCACTAGCGCCTATAACGCCATTGACATACATGGAATTCACGAAAGTGAAAAAACCGAACACAATAAAGCCAGAAAACCTGAATTTTTTCTCAGTATCAAATTCCTTCCAACTTGGTAATACTATGACAGACACTGCGATAGGAAACAGAGCAACAAACCAATTCAGATAGTTCATGACCTCAACAAACCTGCCTGTCAAAGTCATATAGATACCATAACAGCAGTGGAGTATCCCTAACAGAAAGAGCAGATCCACCAAAACCCTACCCTTGAAATAAAAATCAATAAGTCTATAAAAGAACAAAAATGCCATAATGGCAGTAACCATTATTCCAACCTTGAAAACCGTATTATGCTCAGAGCTATCAAGATTGGGAAATATTATATAACCAAGCCCCACTGACAAAAGGATGGTTACAATAATGCCAATTTCATATAAGAAAAAACCAAGAAAAAGAGAGCTTCTAAGCCAAATACTGTTTATCAAGTTAATAATCAGCATTGTAAATAGAACACCAATTAAAGCACCTTCAAGTATTACGTTTAAATCTATAAAATCAATTATTTCAACCTCAGGAATCATCTTCAAAAGCATTAAAGATGTACTGGTAGTTTTAATCCGAAAATACAAATCAAAGGTACCGACAGGGAAATCCATTTCGACCATATGATGTCGACTATGCAAATCATGTTCAGAATCAACAACTTGATCACCCGCGACCAGGTGCTCAATTAACTTACCCTCATGCAAAACAAATATATCAACCCGGTCCAGATATGAGGGTGTGATCGATAACCCCCATACTCTGGATGCCTCTTCAGGCCTTGATATTTTTATGTACCCCCATACAGCGGAACGGATATACCCCTCACTAATGGCGTCACGTGTTGGCAGAAATTTTCCCTGGGCGTTTAAAGCAATGGCATCTTCAAGGGTAAGTGACTCTGAGGGATCTTTGTAAACACTGATTTGCCCTTGGTCAAAAACAATTTTTTCATGGCCCAACGTGACGATCTGTTGGGTATCGGCAACAGCGAATCCCCAATAAAACAGGATAAAAAACAGCACACAGCTTTTTTGAATCAACTGTCTGGCGCGCATTAGAAACCAGACTCTCGAATGGCGATTGCAGCCAGTCGCTCTACATTACTCCACAACCAGCTTCTGGGGCTTCCTTCTAATATCAATACTCCAGGTTCACGAACGTTAACTGTATAAGACGGCTCTTGCTCTGTCAGTCTCAGGCTAACGCGATAGTGAGACTCTTCAGGTATCAACCTTTCTTCGGCCTGGCGTACTGCAATCGGCCCACCTGATAAAGAGCCAAGTTCGGGGAAAGGCAGTGCTGATACTGCGCTGAGGTCTATTTTCTCAATCACGACCGGCAGCGCTCTGCGCTGACCCGTACTGCTTACAAAGATTCCGGTGGTATTCTCGGTTACCAGATCAAGCTCGCGCTCGCTCAAAAGACCTTCTACCTTGAGTTCGGATGACGCCACAATTGTCATCAAATATTGACCTTCCCCAACCCATTGCCCAGGTTGAAGTGTATCCATATCCGATATACGCCCCTGAATTGGAGCCATTACCGCCAGCCGCGATTGCCGTGCCTGTAAACGCTGCATTTGCGCCTGCAGCTGTCTTACGCGTTCGCGGTTGATATGTTGCTCAGCTTTATCTTCAACCGAGCTTGCCAACCTGGATAGCCGCAGCTCTGCCAATTGAAGCTCTTCGTGCACCAGCTGAATGCTGTTTTCCAACTCAGGGGCATACAGTTGAAGTAGCACATCCCCTTGGTTCGCCTCATGTCCGGGTGCTGTATCAAGTGTCTTTACCTGTGCGGACTCTGGTGCAAATACATAACGGATATTGTCTGATTTTATAACAGCGGGGACAGCAACTTCTGAGGTTACGGGTAGAAGCCCTGCCGCCAGCACCATGACAGGAATACTCCATAACATAATTCTTACTGGCGTGAAGCTGAAGTCTTTCCAGCGTTCTCGCCAAACTTTAAGCTCTTTCACAATGGGCATAGCAATAAACCATATAATCTCCACAACAAATAACAGAATGCCGAGCACCTTAAAAAAGAAGTGATACACCAGCAGTGCTATACCCAGAAAAAGAAAAAATCGATATATCCATGTAAACCACGCATATACAATTAGAGTACGTGTTTTGGAAAGAGTAAGGGGCTCTGGCAGTGGATCATTTATCCCCCACAACCACTGGCGCAGTTTCCATCGCCCTAAGGCAAAAGAGCGCTGCTGAAGATTTTCAACTCCGATCAGGTCCGAGAAGGCATAGTAGCCATCGAAGCGTAAGAACGGGCTGATATTGACCAGTAACGATGTAACCCAACTGGTTGTCGCGACAAAAAAAGCGGCGCTACGCAGGGCACCATCAGGCAATATACCCCATAAGCAGCTGGCAAGCATGGCAAGATAAAGCTCTGTTCTTACCCCCGCCGTAACGATCCTGAGCCGATCTCTGCGGGATCGCAACTTCCACGCATCGGTTGTATCGGTATAAAGTACCGGAAACATGACCAGAAAAGCCACACCCATTGATGCGACCCGACACCCCAGACGACGCGATACAAGTGCATGTCCTAATTCATGTGCACTTTTAACCATCACCAGGGTAATTGCATACAGGAGCATCCCCTCAAAGCTGAAAAAATGCAGAAAAGTACCTGCAAATGTATCCCACTGTCGGATTATGAGGAAAAGTCCGATAACACCCGCCAGCATGACACACTTTTCCATAGCTTCTGAAAGCAGCCATTGGATATGCGGCATGATTTTAGACAAAAAGGGGTCTGGCCGTACCAGTGGTATGCGTATGAAAAGGTAGTTATGCAGCATCCAGTTCCAGATGCTTTTTCTGTTTTGAATTTTCTGGCGATGGAAATAAGCCGATGCCGATTCTGATCGTGCCAGGACAAGGTTGTTGGCAATCAGGAAATCTGCAAATGCACGAATTTCCTCGGGGTCATAGTGAAGCCCCTGTTCATTCAGTGATGCTGCCATTTCTGTCGGGGTAACGCCTGGCTGCCAATGGCGTATCAACTCCAGAGCAGGCCTTACAAGGCTGAAATAGCGGTTACGCACCCGATCATGCAACAGCCACCTGGGTGCACCATCTTCATCATGCGCACCGGGCATAAGCTTAAGGTTTTGCCTTAATACAGGTAATCGCGCTTCTACCATCCTATCCACTGCCTGAGGCTTGTAAGCGGCCGCCGGAATAAATAGAAGAAAAGGCTTACGCGCTCGCCGTAAATTTTTGCTGTTCCTTTCAGGCCAATACGGGGCAACATTTGATTATCGCCGGTTAAGTCTGCAATCAAACGATAGGCAACTTCCTGAGTTGCGGTCGAGCGGGGCTCATATGCTGCATGACGCAAGACGGCAGACCACGCATGTATCGGATCATTATCGAGAAACACTTTTATATCAGCTCCCGGCGACAATACGATTGAGTCCTTTACCGGCAGCATGATCTCCAGTTCAATTTGCTCCGGGTCAGCAACCAACATGATGCGTTCGCCAACCTTGACTGGTCTGCCCCGCCATTCCATAGGGTCATCAAGTACGGCAACACCCGCAATTTCAGAACGAATATGCGCTTTTTCCAGCCGATCGCGAGCATGCTCCCATTGCAGAGCCTGCAACTTTACCTGTGCCTCCAGCTCTGCCAGGCGCGCTTTCTGACGCGGGTCCATAAAGCCGCTTTGCTGAACCGTTTTCAACTCAGCCTGGGCCAACAGAAATGATTGCCGAGCAATGGATGCCTCGCTGCTTAACTCTCCCTCTTCCAGCTGAGCCAATACATCGCCCTGCTGAATTTCCTGATTGGGCTGTACTTGTATGTACTCAATCACACCATCAAGTGGAGCCGCAACCACATGCGGCCTGGATGGAATGACCTGAACGGGGGCCAGGGTGCTCAAACGTACGGGAATGGCCATCAAGACAACCAACGCGATTGCAACTCCCATAACAACCTTGCGCTGTCTGAGGCGAGGCCACAGGCGCCGCAGAGGCTGGTGACGCTTGAGTGCAAATATGGCATGCCCGGCACTGTTGCCGATATGTTGGCAAATGCCTTTTTCCATTTCTGACCAGTCCTGCTCACGAAACAGCAGCAAAACACCCGTTGCTTCATTGTCTTTTGCTTCTATCAGCAGGGGTTGCCAAAGCAGATAATCAGGAGCGCCAAACTCTTTCCATTCATTGGCAAGATCTGCGTCTACATCTGACCGGCGTACCGTTCTTTGCACGACACCCTGTTCATGCGAAAGAAGCGCTTTATTCAAGCGCTCAATCCAGCTGATAAAGGGCGATGTGTAATCAACGGCAGGAAGGTCAGACACCGCCTCCACTCTAGGCCGCTGGAGTTTTTCATCAACAAGTAAAATTGCCTGTGTGTATGGCACACAGGCATGCGTTTGGTTGACCAGCGTATAAAACAACTGCGCAAGGTCTGATGCCTTGCGCAGTTGTTGCTCCAACCCAAGCAGGGCCGCAACAGTATCGCTCACGAAGTCTCCTTAGACAGACTGTAATAGCGCCATAAGCCTTGCTCCATACTGATCACGGGCCACCAGCTCGGCTTCCAGCTGCTCCGACAAGGGAACAAAGCTGACTTCCGGCTCTGCATCAGGCTGCGTTTCTTTCAGTTTTTTCAGCAGCTCTTCCAGATCCAGTTTGAGCTCAAGCACGCGAACCTGACCATCCGCACCGATCGCCTGCACGCGGATAATCACTTCTTTCTGACCAACGGGTGCATTGTTGATGGTGACTGTACCCGTGGCAGGATCAAGGCTGATCCAGTCAGGCAGGCGCGTACCATCACCCAACGTGCCACTGTACACCTGGCTTGCGGCGTTGGGGCTTGTATCTTCGATATCAATAACAAGCTCGGCATCAGCCGTCTGGTTTATACTTGCCACTGCCAGCGACACAACACCGAATGCTTCTTTCTGTGCATCGCTGAAGATCACTTCACCCGAATCGGTTACAACAACATCAACCGAGGCTTTCAAGTTGATTCTGCCATCCGCCGTGCGGGTTTCAGTGACCAAAGCCCCTGCTTCAGACAGTACAATCCTTTCTTCGCCGGTGTCTCCCGATGGCTGCTCCTGTTGTGGTGCACCATTGTCTCCCGCGGTACCTTCTGCCTCACCGGTGCCAGTACCACCTGCCACAAAGCCCTCGGTGTTGCCCTTCATGAACCCGCTGTCACCCGTCGGATCAGAACTTCCTCCATTGCTGACAAGACCTGTCGGCATGGAAGTGAAGCCTGTATCGATGGACTGTGTATCGTTTTCTGGTGCAGGTGGCTCAGAGGAGTCACCTTTGTCACTGGTGTTGCCGTCATCCGTAATGACAGCCGTTACAGTCAGCTCGAACGTACGCTGAACAAAAGCACCTTCGGCGTCAGTTGCTGTCAGTATGATGTTAAAGATACCTGATTGCTGCGCTGCGCCGCTGATGATGCCCGTAACACTGTCATACACAAGTCCATCAGGTAAGCCCTGGATCTCAAGGCTGGTCCGCTCTCGACTGAGTGTGCTGTCCTTGTCATCGAAGAGTACGCTGATATCGAGCTGATACTCTTCACCCATCTGAACCGTTGTTTCTTCGCGCGTCAGCTCAACAAAGGTTACTTCAGGTGTATCGTTGGTTCCTACAATTGTAAACGTCAGTTGATCAGAGTGGCTGGCCCCCCGCTCGTCTGTCGCAGTGACCGTGTAACTGAACGTGATTCGATCGCCCTCATTGAGGAAGTCCAGATCAAGTGTACCGGCGTCAAATTCCCAGGCAATCTGACCATTATTGGCCGCACCCTTAACACCGGTGCTGAAAGCACTTGTCAGCTGAGCTGCCAAACCTGCAGGCAGTTCTGCAACTTCCGACCCATCATTGCGTACCCAGACAATATCATTGTTCGCATCATAGTTAACGTTGATGAGCACGTTGTTTTTGTCAGCGTCACTAAAGGTCACAGTGCCCGTTTGCGCCAACAACTGGTTCTCGGCATCTGTCGCTTCAATGAAGTCAGCTGCAGAAGACACGTTTACGACAGGCGCATCATTTGTTCCGTAGATGGTAAAGGTCAAGGTGTCGGATGAGGCTCCGCCCGATGAGTCAGTAACAGTGATCCTGTAACTGAACCGGATGGTTTCCCCTGCCGCCAGGAAGTCAAGATCAGCCGCCGATACGTTATAGTTCCAAGCAACCGAGCCCTGTCCTGCCAGACCCGTTCCCTTGACCGCCAAACCGCTCCAAAGGCGATTGGAAAGCCCTGCGTCAAGCGTACCTCCGCTCCAGGACATATCACGATTACTGCTGCTGTCGATTCTGAGCCGGTCGTTGGTATCAACATCATTGAAGAATACGCTGCCGGATTGGGAGAGGCTCTGCGCACTGGCATCTCCGCTTTCAACAAAGTCAGAGGCTTTCGTAACCTGAATCTCAGGCAGGTCGTTAGTCCCGCGGATCGTGAACAGCAATGTTTGAGAAGTCGCGGTACCGGTCAGGTCCGTCGCAACGATATCGTAGCTGAACGTGATCGTTTCACCTTCTGCCAGGAAATCCAGGCTTACAGCGGAAACATCATAGTTCCAGCCGACATTGCCCGGGGCATTAAGACCCGTACCCGTAACCGACAAGCCATCTTTCAGCTGGGTAGCCAGCGATGATGACAGCGTGCCATGGCTCCAGACCACATCATCTTTAACGTTTGAGCTGATTGCAATCCGGTCATTCGTGTCTGCATCATCAAATGTTACGGTTCCGCTCTGCGTCAACGATTGAGCCGAAGCATCTCCGTCTTCGGTGAAGTCAGACGCCTGAGTGACCTGAACGGTCGGAGCATCATTTGTGCCATTAATGACAAAGTTCAGTGTAGTCGTATCGGTCGCGCCCAACGCATCCGTTACGGTGACGTCATAACTGAACGTGATCGTTTCATTTACTGACAGGAAGTCCAGATCCACATCCGACACGCTGAACGTCCAGTCCACACTACCTGGCGCACTCAGATCGGTTCCTGACAAGCTCAACCCGGCCCAAAGAGCACTCGCCAGCCCTGAAGGCAAGGCGCCATCACTCCAGTCCATATCGTTATTGCTGCTGGAGAGGACATCAATCAGGTCATCGGTATCGACATCATCGAAACGGAGACTGCCGGTTACCAGAATATCCTGTGCAGAACCATCCACAGCTTCATCCGTTTCATCTGCTGTGGGCGTGTCCACTACCGGCGCATCATTGGACCCGCGAATCGTGATCGACAGCACAGCCTGATCAAACAGATCGGTTGAGTCCTTGACTGAGTAGTTGAAGTGCTCAATCAGCGTATCGCCTGCTGCCAAAGCCTGCACTGCCGCATTGGTCTCATCAAGGGTGTAGGTGTAATGGCCGCTCTCATCCATCACGATTTGGCCGTAGGAGCCGCTGAGCGTGAAGTTGCCCGAATGAGTTGCTGCAACGCCAAACCCTTCCAGATTACCTGTTCTCAGCGTTGCAATCGTCAGTGTATCGCCACTGTTCTGATCCGAGTCATTGGTCAGCACATTGCCGGATACCGGCGCTGTGGAAGGCGTTGCGTTGTCAACGCCACCGGCTTCGGTAATCTCGTTTGTGTCGTTGACCGCAACCGGAGCCACAGCACCCAACTGAATCGCTTTGCCTTCAGACGTTACCGTTTCACTGTTACCCATATCATCCGTGTAGGATGCCTGCACCCTGACTTGATGCCCACCTTCGTTGGCGGTCACCTGATAGGTGCTGTAGGTTGCTCCTGAAATGTTGGTCCAGGTTGAGCCACCGTTGGTTGACACCTGCCACTGATACTGCGGATCTGCATCAGTGAGGCCGTCTGCGTCAGTGAGTGTAGAAGACAGAATGCCGCCAACGGTCTGAGGACCGGAAACGGATATGACACCCGCATCATCAACATCAGCTACAGCAATCGCATTTGACACCGGGCTTTCAAAAACGCCACTGTCATCGGTGTAGAACGACTGCACACGTACCTGCTTGCCCGCTTCGGCTTGTGTCAGCTGCAGTGTCGCGGCCTGAGATTCCGGACGTGCGATATCCTGCCAGGTTACTTCGTTATCAGATGAAACCTGCCACTGGTAACTCGGCGTGCCTGTCAGGCCATTATTATCAGCGGTGGAGGCTGTCAGCGTGTGTCCTTGGGCGGCCGTACCCGTAACAGTGACCACACCGGCATCGTTGGCGCTGTAAGCGGCCACATCCTCTTGGTCATCACTGACTGAAGCGTCATTCAGGTAAAGCGTGAAGGATGTTGCTTTAGTGCTGCCACCATCAGCTTCCGTGCCTTTGATCACAATATTGAGATAGGCATAACCACCCGGCGGGTTACCGTTCAAAGTCAGCTTGCCCGTACCGTCCTGAGCCAGTGTCAGGCCGAAGTCCGAAGCCGGTGTTTCAACACCGTTCTCGTCCACAATCACCGCTTCGTAGTCAATACCATCCACGCGAGGCACGCCTGAATTGGTCTCATAACCAGTTAACACACCGTCAGGGTCACTGAAGGGTGCCGGGAACGTCAGACCGAGCTGAGTACCAGCGGGTATCGTCTGGTCATCCAGCGGCGCCGTTGCCAGTACGATGGGGTCATTCGGGTTGGCAACTTGCAGCGTCAAGGCCAAGTCATCAGACGTGACGGAGGAGCCGTCATGCGTAACCGTTGCCGTGACGACGATGTCAAGATCAGTTGTGCCGTATGGCGGGTTGCCCGAGAAGGTTCCGGTTACAGGGTCAAAACTCAGCCAGCTTGGCAGGCTTCCGCCGCCAGTCGGTTCAGCTGCATAGGTAACGGTGCTACCTTCCGGCCCTCTGATATCAAAGGCGTTGGCAGGTACGGTGTACCGACCTTCACCAGCCCCATCAATCAGTTGTGCGCCGAGAACCCACATGGGTTTAGGCTCTGCACTTATAACGGGTTCTGGATCATTCGAGTCATAGACAGTCAACTGAAACATGGTTGCAGCACTTTCCTGAGAGTAGCCAGTTTCTTTGTCGTCTATCGCTACAATCTCGATCAATGCAAAAGGAATAGGGCTTCCATTACCGGACAGGGTGCCATTGGCCGCATCAAAGCTCAGTGGTGCATCAACGGGGTTATCAATTAAAACACGATCACCTGTATCTCGGTTAACGATATAAGCCTCATATCTCAGGCCTGTGGGGCTATCAGGATCAGCAAACGTATCAACCGGAACCTGCAGCGTCCACGGTGCCGCCTGCGCATCAATCGATGCCCAGTTCATCTCATTGACAACAACAGGGGCCTGGTTATTGGCCGTGTCAGTCAACGCCAGCGTAAAGGCGCTTACTGCTTGAGCTGCACCGTCATTGGCACGAATTTCAATGGTCAGATCCTTGTCTGCCCATGTGGCACTAGGATCGCCGCTCAGCGTCCGCGAGACCGCATCAAAAGTGAGCCAGTCAGTTGCACTGTTGTCAGCCGTATTCACACCTGTGATTTCGTAAGGCGTATCGACTGGTGTCCCGTCAACGTGGGTCACCCACGCACTGTACGTGAGCCCTGTACCTTCGGCGTCTGTAAAGGTGTTGGCCGGCACCTGCCAGGTCCAGGTTCCATCACCGGTGAAGCTTTGCCCTGGCAATGCATTCACAAGCAGGGGCGTATCATTCACGCCGTTAAGAGTGATGGTGAAGTCCTGCAGCGCAACCCCGCCATCGCCGTCGCTGACCTTGAACTGGAACGTATCAGTCACAACCTGACCGTCACGCAGGGCGTTGATTGCATCCCACTTGTCCGGCGTATAGGTCCAGGTATTGTTATCGGTGGTATCCAATACCAGGGTGCCGTAGCGACCCGACAGTTCCCAAATACCTGAGCCTGTGGAGGTTTCAGTACCACCTCGAATCACCAGCGCCAGCAAAGCTGCATCGGTTTCAATATCACTAACCTGCAACTGACCTGTCAGTACATCACCTGGCTGAACTGTCAAATCTCCAATGACAGCATCAACATCACTGGTTTCTGTCAGGCTGGTGCTGTTTTCCGCACTGTCGAAAACAGGAATATCGTTCACCGACGTAACCGATATGGACAGGGTACGTGTCTGCGAACTCAGACCACCTTCAGGAGTTGCCTGAGTGGTATCGTATGTCACACGGCTACCATCGGTTGTGCCGGCGCCCTGCCCTGCCCGGGTCTGGTCGACACCTTTCAGGCTCAGGGCATCCGGGGTTCCGTTGTAATCAGCGGCAGGGTTGAAGCGAATACGCGTATCGGCTGCCAGCAAGAGCGCGTCGCTCTCACTCACGGTTCCAATGTCGTGCCAAGTCGAGCTTCCCGCCACCTGGTACTCCCACACACCATCGGTGGCGTCACCCGCGAGCGGATTGGAAGTGATAAACACGCCACCAAGGGTGTCACCGTTATCCACATCAGAAAACAGTGAGCCGAACAACTGGGATACCGTGCGCCCGTCGTTGATGGTCTGATCTTCCAGAATGGTCGGCAACTGCGCATCACCTGCCAGTGAAGATGGGTCGTTTACCGGTGTTACGGTCAACGCCATGGTGTCACTTTCAGTCACGCCATTAATGTTGCGTGTTGAAAGCGTAACGATTTTTGACGTTGTCGGGTTGTCTGAGGTGTTTTTATACATTACCTGCAGTGCAAGGTTCGATAGCACCTCGTCAGTAACAGCGGCTTCTTCTACCCTGATATTGTCGATATACATTGAAGCGCCAGCAGCCGTACCACCTGTTTTATCAAACGTGCCTGACACAAACACAAAGCTGTAATTGCCATCAGCGGGCACTGATACAAACTCAGTTCCGGCGCCACGGGTTCCCCAGTCTGCAAACACCAGCTGCGCATCGCCAGTATCCACATTCATGAGGTAAGCAACAACATGGTAGTCATCACTGATATTGTTGGCTTCCCAATCGAACTGCAGCACCATGCCGGTACTTGCGGCAAAAGAGTCACTATACGCTGCAGGGCCATGTACTACACCGTAGCTGGTTGTCGTCAGGCTTGATTCCTCAAGACGCAGGCGGTTACCACTGATCTGCACAATACCGTTGTCATAGGTGCCATAGGTGGTGCTTGAAGGATGACGGTCATTGTCATCACGGCCAGGTGTTTGGGACGGGTAGTATTGTTGACCCGGCTCAGGAATTACCCAGGTTTTTCCATTGCTGAACGTAATGGTGGTAGATCCCAGGTTCACATGAGAGGTATAGGCGTTCCAACCTTCGTTAAACGGGCGCGAGAAGTCACCGTTGGTAACGGGGTTGGTGCCCGGAATCGTGGCATTGTCAAAATTGATCTGCAGTGCCCGACCACCCTGTCCGTTAAGGAAGCTGTCAATTGTGCCAATTTTAAGCAAGGCATTACCGGCCCCCTGGCCGATATAGACAGTGCTGCCCTGCACCGACACCTGGTCTTTAACCGTCGGGCTATTCGAGCTGTTCAGCCGCAGAATATCCTCAACTTGCTTGCCACCGGTCACTTCAAACCGAACATAGCCTGTACCATAGTTGTCGCCATTGCTGAGTGTGACGCCACTCCCCAAGGCTATTTCACCTTGCTGTTCGGTATAGGTTTGGTCGGACCAGCCTGCAATGGTCAATATATGGCTGTAACCGGCAACGGCCTGGCTTCTAGTCTCGATTGCACCAGCACTGGCTTCCAGCTCCCAATCACCACCCTGCTCCTGCGCCCCCGTCAGGTCAGTTGAAGCCGCCACATCAGCGTCAGTCAGCTCAGCAATTTGATCAATAAATGCCTGGCCTTCGCTGTCTGCACCAACCGAGCAGCCGTACAGCATCAAGTCACCATCTTCTGAAAGACTTTGTCCAAGCTCAGCAAGCAGTTGTGCGTTGTCACTCAGATTGCTTTCATCAAGCGTAACCGTGCCCAGCTGCAAGGTACCGACATCACCGTGGCTGTACAGATGAATGGCATCAATACCGTTCTCCCCCTGCAGGGTGGCAAGCATTTGCTCCAGACCGTTTTGGTCAGCATCAAGCAAAAAAACTTCGACATCTTCACCCAGCCCTTCAACCAACGCCTGATAGTCTTCTACCCCTTTATCAACAAATGCCACTTCGCGACGATTGCCACTGTCACTCGACGTGGGTGCCGGAGCTGCAAAATGGACACTCTGCTCGGCCGACTCACTGTGTACTGCCTCATCCTGAAACGCCACATCCGTTGTCATTTCAGCCGTCGTTGCGACCGCCGCACCATCAAGGAGGATGCGCGGTTCCAGCGCAGTAATCAGGGGTTTACGACGAAAGCGGACTGGGCTTGAGTTCTGCTTGTTCATGTTTTTATCCCTTCATGGACGGGGCCGACAAAGTGTCGCCGGTATTTTTTATTGAGATACAGGTGCAGCAAATACAGCGGTTGCACTCATTCCCGGAATTAGATTTGGATTATCTTGCAACGAGACTCGCAGCAAGACGGTTTGGCTGACCGCATCAATTGCTGGACTGACCGCCGCAATCGCGCCTTCTGCACTCACAGGCGGCTCATCAATACTGAATTGGACCGACATTCCGGCTTCAAGCCACGTCAGCCAGGCAGCAGGTACGACCACCTCTGCCTCCAGCTGCTGATCCGCGACCACTTCAATTAACTCTTGCTGCTGGCGAATGTTTTCATGCGCCCGTGTCAACACGCTGACAACACGACCATCCCATGGCGCTCTGATTTCGCATCGGTCTGTATTCAAATCAGCAATTTTCAATTCGGCCAATGCCTGAGCGTACTCAGACTGCGCAAGCGCCACGTCCATTTCACCAATGGAGTTCAATGCACTTAATTCACGTGCATTGTCGCGCTTGATACGCGCCGCTCTGACCTCTGCCGCTACCCTGGACTTTTGAGCTTCATACAAAGCACAGTCCAGCCCCACGACCACATCGCCTTTGGAGAATCGTTCTCCCACCTTGAAAGGCAAGCTGGCAACACGGGCAGCCAGCTCACCGGACAGAATGGCTCGATGCGGAGCCGTGATTACGGCCCGCGCTTCGAAGGTCTGAGCTGCCGCAAGGGGTGACAGCAGCCAAGTCAAACAGGTGGCAACAACACCCGTTGACAGCTTTACTCGCATCAAATCACCTTATCTTCAGAGGTGTCGCTTTCCGTTTCAGCGGACACCTGAGCACCCTCTTCAGGCTGCTCGGATTGCCACGCACTGAAGCGTTCCCCGATCTGCTGGCTCAGTGACTCCAACGAGTAAGTAGCGTAGTCCTCCGGCAGCAAATCCATGCCCATGCTGACGTACATGCGGCCATAGCTGTTCTGCAGATCGGCATAGGCCACATCACGCCGCAGTTCAGCCAGCAGGGTATTCAGTGACTCGCGAATGAGGTCAAGTTTCGAAGTACGTTTCAGCTGGGCAGCATTGCGTGTTTGATCACCGATACGTTCAGCTACGCTCAAGTAGTCCCCGGCAAGATCAAAGCTTTTCATCGCTTCCTGGTAACGAATGCGTGCCAAGTGAACCTGAGTCAAAACAGCCATCGAAGCAGCCAAACGCTGCTCTTCCGCGAGCGCTTCACGGGTTTTGGCCATGCGGCGCTCGGCACCCACTTTGAACACATCAAACAGATTCCAGCTTATCTGTGCGCCAAAACTGGTCCAGTCCTGATGCAGCACATAATCACTGCTGTCGTTGTAAACACCCGCAGTCAGATTGATTCCCGGAAGCATGTCGATGATGGCTGCACGAGCCTCTGCCGCCGAGATACGTTTCTGGTAATGGGTTTCAATCAGCTCAGGGCGCTGCTGCAGTGCAAGCTCTTCCATTTTGTCCACTGGCATTGACAGCTGAGGCACAGTGAAATCAGGTGCCTGAACATCGGCCAGGTCAAACTGCGTGCCTGGCTTGAGGCCCATCAGACCTGCCAGTTCGGTTTTTGCACCCATCAAGTCCTGACGCAAAGACTGCAGAGCACGCAGAACATCAAGCAGCTCACGCTGGTAATACAGTGCCTCCAACGGCGGCAACAAGCGCTGGCTTTCAACCTTCTGCGAATCTCGCAAGGCACCGGAGGCTTCATTAATCAACGGATTGATTTTGCCAAGAAGGCGCTCAGCAGACACCGCACGCCAGTATGCTGCGCGAACATCCTGCGTGATGTTATGCAGAACTTTACGCTCACGCTCTTTGCTGATCAGATAACGGTCGGCATGCTGCCCCGCGCGAACATAGGAAAGACCGAAATCGAGCACATTCCAGGCAAAGGCCACATCATACGTGCCCCTTTCTTTATCCTGGGACACAGAGTAACTGCCACTTGCAGGCGTCAGTTCGCCGGTAACGGGATCAAGGGTAGCGCTCTGCGAGGCTGCATATTCATCACGCTTGGAATACCCTGCCGATGCAGTCAGACTGGGCAGCATCTCGTGCGAAACCAGATCAATTTGGCCCTGGGCCAAAGCCGCTTCCAGTGCTTTCAGCTTTCTATCGCGATTATTTACAACAGCCCGAGCGATTGCTTCATCAAGAGAAATAGCGCTTTCAACAGCCACGTCCTGGGTCAGCAACTCAAGGTCCGATTGGGCAGTTGTCGCAAGCTGATCAGTTGAAATGCTGTTCGGTGTAACAGAACAGCCAGTGATGGCAAGAGCAAGTGAGGTGGCTAGCAGAGTCTTTTTAAACATTATACGTCTGTCCTTTACGCCGAGCTGAAGAAAACGAGTGTTTGTTTTTATAGCAGATATACAAAGTGGAAAGCTGACCAAAGCTGACATCTGTTTGTTATTTTTTTGCGACAGATCAAAAACCACCCAAACCACCCCGAAATCAGCGCCGATTACCCAAACAGAAGCAATCAGGTTAAGATCCGCATGAGTTTCCTGCGCATAGAAAGAAGGCTTACGCCCCATGAGTGACGACATCAGCCAGC
>NPIE01000079.1_pt1 | contig 42163 bp, 59 predicted proteins | sample 8637661 | NCBI WGS metagenome assembly NPIE01 (sample SAMN07420842, study PRJNA396082) | bioreactor metagenome | isolation source: sample BA12 brine-fed electro-methanogenic bioreactor BA | place: Japan: Kochi | collected 2016-12-09 | reverse complement strand
CCAATTCACGCTGAACCTATACACCCCCTGGATGGTCGAACCCCCAAACCTTTCTTCGTGAATACTCGCCTTGTCTCCAAAGAGACACTCTTATTTTTGATGGCATAGGCTGCGGGAAAAAATCTTTGAATCCCGATCTACTTTTTCTTTTATAGCTTTCCCTGTTAATTTTTTTGAGACATTTAAAGATATCTGGTCAAGCTTGGTGTACGATCTGTTCACGGATTGGCAGCAGGTTTCCACATTTTTTTTCATTTCTCAGCCCCTTCCTTTAATCTCATAGACCATATAAGTAATCAGTTTTTATGGAAAAATTGCTAAATATTATGACACCAGAGAAGCTAACATCCAAGGGGGACACCTTGAACCATAATTTTTAATATAGGGGCTCATTCCACGCAATGTCCATGCGCAACCTTTATCTTCGCGGGGTGTTTTATGCGAGGAACTTGAAGATCATCGCTGAAAATCAAAATTTCAGATCCTTCGTGTCTTTTGTTGGCACTGTAATGGAGTCCGTAGATGTGATTTCTGTACGGGGCGTAAAGTTGGAGAATCTCGGGGCAGGCATCGTACGAAACCAGCCATTTTTGCTGAATTTTCCCGACCATCTCAGCAATCCGCTGGTGGTCTCTGTGGTGGTACTGGTTTTCATAAAGCCGATAGCGTTTACCTTTGGAATAGTATGGCGGATCAAGGTAGACGAGCGTTTTTTGCGGCAGGAACGGCAGCGTTCCAGTGAGAAAGTCTTCGGCGTCTTGATTGTACAAACGGATACGCGACCTGTTATGCGCGACCTTTCTAATGCGGGCAATTAGATCATCTTTATTGAATCGAGCATCAATTTTCCAGGGGCCATCCTGGTTCTTCCCACCGATCATTCCGCCCTTGATGATGCCAGAGCGATTTGTGCGGTTAAGGAAAAAGGCGGAAAATCCCAATGACAGGGTCGAATGCTCAGAATGGTTGTTCAAAACGTCTCTGCATCTTTGCCACTGGTCTGTGGTGACGGGCGTGTCCCAAATCGCTTGACACAAGTCGTCGGGCTCATGAAGCGCTGAATGCCAGAAGGCGTGAACCGCAGGGTTAATGTCGTTGATGTGAATGGTTGTCACATATTCATTGTAAAGAAGAGCAAGGGCGACGCCGGCGCCACCGGCATAAGGTTCCACGTAATGACCATCGAGAAGACCATTTTTCTCGAATATGAATCGGACGAAGTTGGAGAGTTTTCCTTTGCCCCCTGGGTACCGCAAGGGTGAATAATAGGCCATAGTCAAATCGTCCCCTTGAATTGATAGGAGACCAAGGTAACAAAAATCTCAAGTGGTGGCCAGCAGATTTCAAGACCAAATTTTTTCCATGAAACCCTGCATTCGGTCCCAGATCCCTTTGAGCTCTCTCGGCTCGGGAGGAAAATGGGGGTTATGAACAAAAGCATGAAGTGTATGGATTGACAAAATATTGTCCTCATCAGACAAGGCCACGTTAATAGGTTTTGCCTCCCGCTCGGTCAGTTTCTTTTTTTGCTTCAAATCATTTTTGACCTTTTCAACCTTTGAGGACAGATTTGGTCTACTCCCGAGCTCTTCTAAAAGATTTTCTCGTTCGAGGTAGTGGTCAATGCTTGCTTCGAAAAATACCCTGAGAAGAACTGAAACAGCATTGGGAAATGCCGAAATATCAAGTTTTTTCAATTCCCAGTAAATGTTTTTTGCTCGATTGTCCTCTAACCGAAGGAAGCAATTACTTGGAATTAGATGATTTCTTCTTCGAATGATGCTAGAGCGCGGCGACGGTCTATCACCACCTGTTGCCGCGGCAGCGGGTGGTTTAGGGGGAGGAGCATCCGCAGGTTTGGACAGATTAGGTGTTTCTTCAGGAGAGAATCCCTTGAGATAAGTTTCGCGATCTTCTTTTTTATATATATCTCGGACCTTAATCCTTTTCTCTCTAAGATCATCAAATACCTTCTTTAATCCTTTAGAAATCTCTTCTAAAGCCGTCTGTGGGATTATCTCTGAATCTTTATAATCAAAACCTAAAAATTCACGAACGTCAGGATCACTAATCAAGCGTTTGAGACTTGTCACCGGTATGGCATTGATGTCATCTTTCGAAAATCCAAATTTCTCCACCGCAAAATCTATCAACTTCAAATGGGGGGCTGATTTCCCCTGTCGCTCGTTAAATCTGGCAATCTCCTTTGACTGCCATTTTACAATGCCAACTCCCAGGTTTTCTCCTGTATGTCGAAGGCTGATCCATTTGGCGGCACTTTCCCTGGATGGGAAAATGACGCAACCGACCTCTTCTGGAAACTGAGTATAATTTGAGCTTAAATCTTTAAATTTCTTTACGAATGCCTGTTTCCCACTCAGTTCAGCAAGATCGGGTTGATGCAATAGTTTTATGGCAGTAAATCTACGGTTTCCTTCAAGGATAACGTATTTATTTTCATTTATTTCATGGGGGGCAACAATAAATAGTTCTGAAGGGTTGAGGCCGTTTCGGGAGATATCTCTGGCAAGATTAAGTATTTTTTCACCTTGACTGGAAAGCATGAAACTGAGAGCACCTCTTTGGTCACTGAGAACATCGTGTCGTGGATTTTCTGTATCCAAAAGCAGATTTGAAATTTCAACATATTTTTGCTCTGTTTCCTCGTACATCATCCCTCCTTAGCAATATCTGAAAAATAATATCAAAAAAATATTTTGTGAAAATAGGCGATTAGCTTTGGATTGCATACTTACGTCTTCAACTCCCGTAAACAGTAACCTTCGTCACGCTGACCACTCCATATCCGTGGGAGGTCGAAACCCCAAACACATCCTCAATACTGCCTGCAATCCGAGCATCGGCAATATTGACATCGCGAACCGGTATCCCGAACAGGCTCCATCCTGTGGCCGTGCCGATTTTGCATTCCTGGCCGGTAGATTCTTCGCAAATGTTGATCACGCCCTGGTCATTGTTGGTGAAAAGAGGGCTGCATCCTGAGAGGATTGACGCAGTGACCAAGGAGATAGCGATCATGCACGTGTTTCTGGATGGGCGAAAATTGGGATTGAGCCAGGAGAACAAAAAAAGTCCTGTCGCTATGGCCAGCAGGGAAGTAGAAGCCCCCAAGGGCAGCATGGTGGTAATAAAACACAAGATTGTCGCACCTGTTAACGCTTTCGACCACCATGAGCAGCCAGGGCAAGAAAGCGTGGTTTTGGGTTCGGCATTTTTTAGGAGTTGGATGATTTGTTTCTTTTTGGCTTCCTGGGTATCGTCCACGCCCCTACCTCCTATTCTTCTTCTTTTATTTCTTCGACACCTACAATGACGGCCTTGGATATGTCGCCTCGAAGGAGATTTGCATTGATGTAGAGAAAAACAGGTTTTCGATCAAAAAGCGCTTTCTGTAGAATGTCTTTACTTGAGCCTGCGGTAATGACGGATTCGCTCAAAGTCGCTTGAAATCTGTCCTCTCCATTGGAAACTTCAACTTTGAAGGCGCGTTCCAAAGAATTATTGACTTCGTTAACTTTGTAGATGCCGTTAATCTGAGTTTGCGTCGATTTTGTTCTAGTTTTTTTGAGAAGTCCCAAGGCTAGGTCTTTAGGAATAGTGTGCCGCCCAACTATCAGTGATTCTGCCTCAGTTGCGCCCCTTATTATCCCATCGTAACTATTTTCAACATCCGATACGACATATGTTAAAGAAGGTTCTTTTTCTAATGCTTTTGCAAAAATTTCCATGCGATGAGATTCTTCTTTGCTGAGTAACGTTGTTTGCTCGAGACTTTTGATTTTGGCCTGCGAATCTATGTAAAAATAAAAGCAGGTAGAGCCCGCTATCATCAATGAAACACCCAATATAGCAAGTAGTGATTGTGTTCCATTCATTTTCGTTGTTACTCCTTTGACAAAGCTATCAAGTGCTCTTACACAATCAGCTTTTACATCCGATGAACCATCTGAAACTTTAAAAATTATATCAAGTGATTTTTTATCTAAATCTGTAAGGTAAAGGCTAGAACTTTTTTTATAATAATATTGTGCGTAAGCTCTATATAGGTTTTTTTGGAGGTCAATAAAACCCTCCATTAATTTTGCTGTAAGAGAAGAATGAAACTTTTCTCCATTCAGCTTTATTTCTAATACTGGCCAGTCTTTAAATACAACCTCAAAAAGCCCCTCTGGAGCCCCATTATCGAGTACCTGGTGTAATAGGTCCCATGCGTCCTGTTCGTTTCTAATGGTCAATTGTGCAATAGACATAAGTCCTCTTATTTATTTAACCACAATAGTCAACAGGCACGGGTGCCCATGTTGAATAATTTGACAACAGGTGCGCTTTGAAGCGCACATCAAAATAAAGTAATGGCGGGGCGGCGGGGGATTTCTCCCCCCGCGCTCTCCCATTACAATAATAGGTTGAGCCGGGCATTTTCTTGCCTCTCCCTCGTGGTGGGTTCACTGACCGCCCCAGAAGCGCCGTTGCCGCCCCCACGCAAATTAAGATATATGTTGTGGATATCATGGTTTGCTCCCCTATTTCTTTTAGGTTTTCGAAGAATGAAATATGGGGCGGTTCGATTCCACCCAGGAGATCAGCTAGGAAAATTACAGCCTCACCTATGCAAGGGCATCAATGCTCTTTATCCTTGGGCGGGTTGGGGTCATTGCCAGGCTTGATGGTGTCTTTACTTCTGATTTTCCCGTCAAGGCCCTTGGTGGTCAGCTCGCCGCCGCCTTGACTTCCGAGCATTCTTCTTGCCTCAGCTTCGGCTTCCCTTTGGGTGTCATGGGTGCTGCTTGGCCTACTTGCATCATTGCGCTTGTTGGCCCATTTCCCATCTTCTCGCCGATAAACAATGCGGTCTCTGTCTTTGCTCATACCCCGTCCTGGTAAGCGGACAAACCTTATTTCTTCGCCAACTCCTGCTTTGCTTGTTTTCTTAACGCCTCAAGCTCTTTGATTAACTTGTCGACCCAATAATCGACTTCGCCCTCCGTGGACAACTGGGGCGTTACCAGTCGATTGCCTTGCTCATCAATTCCACCACCGCCCAACCCAATATTGATTTTAGCTGGAAGGGGCAAGTCGTCTTTGCCTGCTTTCCTGACAACCAACTTGAATCTTTCGGTCATAAAAAGTCCTCCCTCCGATTTACGCCACCAACCGAATCAACCGCAAAACCTTCTTTCGATCTACCTCCGGATCTTCCTCGTACATCTCGTAAATATGCAGTATGAGCTCAGCTTTTTTGTCTGGTTTGAGCGCCAGGTTGAGTTCGTTGAGCCCTTCCTCGACAGCTTCGATGACAATGCGCAGCAGCTGTTTGTCGAGGCCTCCCTGGTTCTCCTGCACTCCTTGAAGCAGCCATGGTAGATTCACGTTTTCGTGAACACCCCACTCCAAGACAACCGGCAACAAGGTGCCTCTTTTTTTTCTATTGCTAAAATCTGCCGGAGATAGGCCAATTAACTGAGAGAAATCCCTGTCGGTTTTCACTCCTTTTAGCTCCTTGGCTCTTCTCACCACTTCGTCAACATTTACCATTCGTGAATTTTTCCATTGACAAAATATACGTTTCGTTTATTTTTGTCCCATAAGGCAGACATTAAAACCACTAGCGTTTTTTTACTCCAACGAATGCCCAAAGGGGCGGCAAAGAAAACTTAAAACCACACGGGGCGTGATAGGACCCGAATTATGCTTTTGAGTATTTCCTCGCTGGGAAGCTTGCCGTTGTTTTCCTTGGCGAAGTCCTTGACTGCGCGAATGATATCAACCTTGTCACGTTCAGACACATGTTTGGTCTTGAATTCGACAAGTAGCCGGTTGACTAGGAAGAAGGACTGCTCCCATAGCTCGTCGTCTGACAAGGAGGGCTCCTTTTGTGGGTGATTGCCCTGATAAGAATCCTGAATCTCAGAGCGCATCGGCTCTTCGCCAGTCAAAAGCCATGTTTCGCTTACGCCAAACCCCTTGGCTATTTTTGTCAATGTTTTCGCATGAGGGTTTTTGGTCTTGCCCTTTACGATATCGTTCAGTCTCGGAGGGGGCACATTGATTTTTTCAGCAGCAGCATTGACGCTTAAGCCATTGTTATCAATTAATAATTTTACCCTATCAGAAAGCGTCGACAAAATTATCACCAATTTTCGTTATTTTTTCGTTTGACAGTGACACGAACTCGTTATAGCCTTTTGTCACATCATACAGACATTAAAACCACTAGCGTTTTTTTACTCTAACTCTTTACGTCCATGGAGCTCGTCATGAACCTCGAAGAACTTCTCGGCAAAGACGTTTATTACAACTGCGGCCGGAAAATGTCCCAGGTCTCCGAGGTGATCGAGACCGATAACGGCACCCTCGTGGGGATGGCCGATGGCACGGTGCGCCCGCTATCCGTTGTTCATGTCGTCAAGAGCCGTGTGGGCTGCTTGCCTGGGGGCGCCTCGGCCTCTCTGCTGGAACACATCAAACATTTTGCTGCGGAAAACCTGGTCGAGCAGCCCGATGCTTCGGTGACCCGGAACGAGGTTTACCGGGCGTATGAAGAGTTTTGCGACCGTCATGACCTGCATCCCGTTTCGAAAATTTCGTTTTCCGACAAGTTGCAACGGGACACGAACGTTGCTTTTCGTTTCGGCAGAAACGCGGACAGGGCCATGACTCTTGTCGGTGTTCGCCTGGTTAATCGCTGAAAAAGCTGTCGTCTATGCGTTCTTCAAGGTGATCTGACGTTGCGATGAAAATTGTCGTTGCTCGATCAATGCAATGCAGCAAGGCGTCACCATCATCTGAATCCAGTAACTCGGGCTTGGCGATTATCAGAGCTTTGGTCAGTTCAAGTGCAAGACGGTCTCGATGGTCCATTTTTTTCTCCGAAAGGTCGGTTGTTATGAGCCGCGTCAGTTGCTTGCCCATTTGCTAAAGGCTTTTTCCTTTTTTCAGGGCCCATTCGATGCCATCGAATACGGCCAGTTTGGCGGAGCCCAGTGAATCGTATGACTTATGACCCGTCGTTGAACCGATCTTCACCCGGTATTTGCCGTTGCGCTGCTGAAAGATCACGGCGTGGTGCCCCTGGTACTCAATGTGGGGATTGCCCCGGGCGGATATTTTCCATTTGCGATCAGGAAAATTTTTGCGCCTGGCAGCCCGATTGCGAAGTTCGCGCTCGCGGCGCTCAGGGTTCACGTAATCCTCGGTCAGCTTCACGGCGCAGTCACAGCCGACTTCAACCTGGTCGTACCAGCGCGGATGCTCGAGCTGATGAACGTAACGAATCTGATCCTGGTCGCAATATTGGCAGCTTGGGTAATGACCGTACTCAAGCTGCTGATCAAGCCGAGCGTCGTAAGCACCAGCGAGAGTCCAGCCTTTTACCGGAAAACCAGGAGTATCCCGAAGACAGATTTCCTTGCCCCTTTTGCGGACGAGTGGTGGATTTTGTTCGCGGTTGCAATCGAAAAAAGATCTGGGTTTGCAAGCCGTGCAATATCGCCTGGCCGCGAGGCCTGAGGCGGTGAAAGCCCGAGGTTCTTTTTCATGACAGCTCTTCGAGCGAATAGGGAGGGTTGCGAATGGCTTTGGCGGCTGGATCGAGGCCTGGCTTTACAGACATGGAACCCTCCTGATGTTTTGAGCGGCCGGAAATCCGGCAAAGGTCATGGTAATAGGACAGTTTTAACAATTTATGAGGATTTGAGCAATGGCAAATGTCTCTGATTTCGTGATCTTCAAGCTGAGGTTGGCCCGGCAGAGCGTGAAGGGCTGGGCCCTGGAAAATGGATACAAGCCCGACACGGTTTACAAAACCATTCATGGCCGCAGGGGCACGGTTCGCGACCGGGGCGAGTCGGTGAGGATCAGGGCGCATCTGAAGCGCGACGGGTTTTGGCCGACGGAGGATGAAGTTGCGTCGGTTTCCAACGGTTGAGGCTGCCATGCTTCCAGGGTAGGCGCTTTGACGGTTTGCGGGAATTAAAAAGGTCGAATGGTTTTTAAGGAGCAATGCGGTGGATTCATACGAGGCGATGAGGCGGTTGATAGGAAGGGATGCGACGGCGATCGCGAAAAGGATCGGACGCTCAGCGAATCTGGTGGCGCGCTGGACGTTGCCAACGGCTGATTTTTCGGATAGCGGGGCGTATTCGGACCTGGACCGCCTTGAGGCGATGATCGACGAGTCGCTGCGGCTGGGGCATTCACCGGTAGATTCGTTTTCGCCGATTCATTATCTGGCACATCGTTTCGGGGGTTATTTTCTGCCGCCCGTTCCGAGAGCCTGTCAGACAAGGGATGTGGCCCGGCAGCTTGCGAAGACGATGAAGGAGACGAGCGAGGTCTTCGCGGAGGCGGCGGCCGCCCTGGATGACGACGATCTGTCGGCGAACGAGCGAAAGCGCATTTTGAAGGAAGCCTACGAGGCACTGCACGAGCTTTCGGCGTTTGCCAGGATGATCGAAGCGGGGTGAGGTCATGAGCGCGGTAAATCTTGAACGACAGCTCAATCGCATCGAGGCCAAGCTCGACGAGCTTCTGGGGCAGCGTCGGGAGGCATCGGACATTAGTGTTGATCTCTGCCTGGCGGCGGACGACCCGATCGCTGCGTTGCGCGAGCGCAACAAGCGCATCGTGAAACGGCGCGGGAAGGGTGGGGCGAGCCGATGAGGATGAAGGTTTTATTCTGCCCCTGGAAGCGGCGCGGGGTTTTTGCAGGTGTAAACGTCGCGCGCGGCCTGCCGGCCTTCGTGCCCTTTGCAGGGGCAGGTGGCACGCTCCCACTGAGAAAAGTCAGGCATGGAGTAGGCGGTGAGTTTATCCCAGACCCTGAATCCTGTTCGGTGATTGCGCACGGCGTCGACGGCTTCCTCGGGGGATCGGAACGAACCGATCCGGTGGCCGCTAAGGCAAAGATGCCATGAATGGTCGTCGTCCTTGTGGACTCTGAATTCGCCGAGAAAGCAGGAGGAACGGTAAATCATGGATCGCTCGTGTCCTTTATTCGAGGTTTGTAAATGAAGAGGGTTTTTGTCCTCTTTATACAGGATTGGTTTTGTGAAAGCAAATCGGTTTGAGTTTTGCCGCGCGGTCCTGGCCCATCCGCGTTGCTGCGGCGCTCCCCCTCCGGCGCCGGGTATGATCGGGCCGCAACGTAGCCCCGGGGGTGTTTTCCTCTCCTGGCCCCCGGGGCTTTTTTCTTGGAGGTGGTGATGAATTGCGGTGACTGGAAGGGATGGCTGGTTTTTGCGCTGATGCTTTTGGGCTATGGCGTGGTTGGTGGTATGGAATGTCGAGATTACGAGGTCATGCAGCGGCCGGTGGTTGTATTGGCGGGGAGTCATGATTGAGGTTACCGAGGACCTTCTTGTTGAGTGTCGTCGCATGTCCTGTCGTATGTTGCCTGCTTTTTGCGCGCAATATCGTGAAAAGCATGATGTTTGTCGGGGGTGCGATCAAGCGATGGAAATGGATGAGCTGGCAAGGAAAGCACCAGGCATAGTCACGAGAAAAAATAAAGGGGGCGCCGAGAGAGGCAAACCAGCGTTAAGGAAGGTAGCAATGAGTAAAAAACCGGAAAGGAAGTGCGCCGAATGTGGCGTGGTGAAGCCGATTCAGGGCCGCGGCATGTGCGGTAGATGTTATCACAGGGCGCTGAGGGCGGAAAAGGAAAGCCCAAAGGCATCGTCACAGGTTGTCGAAGGGCTGGAGTTGGAGGAGCAGGTGCGGCCTTTGTCCGAGGAAACCAAATCGAATGGCAGGGAAAAGATGGGTTCTGAGGTCCCCAGCGAGGTTGAGCCGGCCCATGAAGACATCGTGATGGTTCATTTGGAGTTTACGTGCCGTGACCAGGGATTGCTTGGGCGGTTGAGTGCTTGGGCAATGGATGAGAGGCGCTCTTTGCCGGATCAGATTCTCTACGCATTGGATAATGTCATGGCGGAGCGGGTTGTTCAGGGCATTCAGGAATGATTTGAGGGGTCGTCTTTTTCGCGGTTTGGCTATTGGTGCTGAAAGGAGTCGAATGTGGGAACTGAAGGTAATCAAGTGTTTGTTGTCGCCTGCAAGGCTTGTCGCTACCGCCGCCGTTGCCAAGCAGAGTCGCGGCAGCATCGGTTGACCGTGCTGGCCTGGGCGCGGGGAGACGACGCAACGGATTGCCTGATGTTCGAACCGCGCTGGTGGCGTGGCATTGATGGCGTGCCGGATTCCCCCTCGCCCCCTTTGGGCTCGAGGCAAAAATATCATGGCTACCAGCAATTATTCGCGCCGTCTGACCGGGCCGCTGAGGATCTCCCCTCGCCCCACGCCAATGGGGGAAGGCAAGAATGAAAATGGTCATCGTCACGGCCGCCGAGGGCAAGGCGAGACGCGGGTCCTTCTCGCTGTTTTTGCCTATACGGGTCGAATGAGCCCAAGAGCCGGGTCAGTTTGTGATTTTTTAAGTTACCGGAATAATGGAATTTTATAGGGGTGTTGCGAAATGATATGTGCTGCTGTTTCAGGGCTGGAAATGTTGGATTCCGCAGCATGCCGGGCATTTTGGGTCAGAAGGTTGCACCCGGCCGGGCCGGTTTGTCCAGGTTGCAAAGTGTCCTTGAATGGTCGCCAAGCTGAAACCTTCAACACGGGGGGGCGAGTGCACTGCAATTCCTGCGGACGCTGGTACAACTACCGAACCGGCACGCTTCTTCATGGGTCCTCTCTGGATGATCGCCAAGCTTATCTTCTTGTCTTCCTGCTCGCCCATCAATTCCCTGCTACCGAGATCGCTGAAGCCTGCAGGCTATCGGTCGATACTGTTCGGACTTGGCAGAAACGATTCACGGGCGAGGGCCACTGATGTCTGATTCTCCCAAGCAGGACAAGGTGGTCGATTTGCGCGCCCAGGTCGAGGCTCGCCGGCAGCAGGAATCCGAGAACCTTGGGCCATTCGACGAGGAAGAAAAAAAATCCGGAACTGGTGGTCCTGACGATCCGCGATTTGTCCTTGAATGCCTGGGGAACAACGAACGCGGGGACGGCATCCTGTTCGCCGCACTGCATCGCGACCGCTTCGTCTACGACAAGAGTTATCAGCGATGGCTCGAGTTTCCGCCAGGCGGCCACCATTGGCAGATCGACAAAATGGGTCGGGCGATTACGGCCGTCGAGCAGGTGGCCCTGAAGTACCAAGAACAGGCGTCCGCCATTAGCGGAGAGATCCGCGAGTTGCGCGATAGACTCGAGATCGCGGAAACCAAGGTCAAAAACGCCAAGGACGCCGACGACAAGGACAGCGAAAGAATTGCAAAGGCCGATGCCGACAGGCTTTCATCGGAAATCGTTCGCTACACCAACAAACGCAAGGCGCTCACCAGGCGGGTCGATCGTCTGCGTGGCGAGACCGGTGCACGTCGGGCTCTTTTTTGGGCTCACTCGGTCGAGGATCCCCTGGCAATCATCGGTGACGAGATAGACCGCTACCCCATGCTCTTCGCCTGCGGAAACGGGGTGATCGACCTGGAGACCGGGGTCCTGCGCAAGGGCCATCCAACGGACTGGCTCAGCAAGGCCTCGCCGATCAACCTGCCCCAGGGGATCGATCACTATCTTGCAACAGGCGACAATTGCCCATGCCCCGATTTCGACGGGGCCATCACCGACATCCTCGGTGACGAAGAAGTCGCTCATTTTCTTCAACGATTGCTCGGTTATTCCATGACCGGAATGGCGACAGAACACATCGTCACCGTGGCGATCGGCGAGGGACGCAACGGCAAAGGCACCACCTTCGAGCTGCTGCAGAAGATCCTCGGCGATTACGCCTGGGTGATCTCTCCCGAGCTGATCCTCGAGCAAAAAAATGCCCGATCCAGTTCCGGAGCTGCCGCCGACCTCGTCTCTCTTGCCGGGCGCCGCATGATTATCGGCAGCGAGACCGATGAGAACCGCCGAATTTCGGCAAGCTCCGTCAAGCAACTTACCGGTGGCGACACCATAAAGGCCCGTCCACTTTACCAGGCCGACGAGCTCAACATCGAACAGACCTGGAAGCTTTTCCTGCACACCAACCATATTCCAAAGGGGCTGACCAAGGACTTCGCCTTGCTGCAGAGGCTGGTTTATCTCAAGTTCCCATTTCTCTACGTCGACAACCCCGAGGCGGAAGCCAGGCTCAAACCAGCGCTGGCGGACAAATTTCGAGTTAAGGATCGAACCCTTCCGGCCCGCCTGGCGAAAGAATCCGAAGGAATCTTGGCCTGGTTGGTTCGCGGCTGCCTGCTCTGGCAACGCGAAGGGCTCAACATACCCGACAAGATTAAGGCCGACGTCGATGATCTGAGAGCCGACGAAGACGTGATCGGTCAGTTCATCGACCAGTGCTGTCGCCGGCTGCCCGACGACCCCTATGCCGAAGTGTTGCTCAAGCAGTTCTATACGGCATTCGAGGAGTGGCACAAGGACAATCATGGCGATTATGTGCCAAGCCGAAAATCGGTGGCTGCCGACCTGGTCAAGCGCGGGTACCGCAAGGACAACCGCGGCGGGAATATCCGCATCTACGGCCTGCAGCTTAAAACGTTCGGATGATGATCTGTCTTTTTCGCTGCTCGACCGGAAGTGGGGGGCGGGCATGAGCAAATGACCATCGCATGATGAGATTTTTAACCAAATCATCGGGCAAATAAATGAAAGTAAAAGGAAAAACAGTTTTCCATGAGCAAATGACCATCTTCACAAAAGCCCACATGCGCGCACGCGCGCGTGAAATGATTTCGCCGGGCCTTTTCCATTTCAATATTTTTCTACTTTTATGACGTTGATCATTTGCTCATGGAAGGAAAAATAACCAAGGAAAATAGGTTGTTGAAGCATGATGACCATTTTTAACCACGATAAGGGATAATCTTTTATCTTTCTGGTATTTTTAAATGACCCTACTCGAACTCGCTCAAGCATCAATCTGCGGACTCAAGAAAAAGACCGCCAAGGAATGGGCTGGTCCTTGCCCCGCCTGCGGAGGAACCGATCGCTTCCTGGTCTGGACGCACCGCGACAGATGGCACTGCCGGGGATGTAACGAGGCCGGAGATGCTGTTGACTTCCTGCGAAAATTCGAGGGCAAGAAGTGCCACGAGGCCCACGCCGCCCTCGGCAAGGATTGCGATGCCGCCGCTTGCCAGGTGGCCGAAAAGTGCCCCGGTGGTCGCGGATCAGGCCCCAGGCCGGTCAAGCCCCTGCGCGTTCCCGAACGAAAATCCGCGCCCGAATTCACCCCGGCCGTCGCGGAATCGCCAGCCGATCGCTGGCGCCGATCTGCCGAGAAGCTCATCGAGCGAGCCCATGCCGAACTGCTCGATTGCCCAGGCCAACTCGCCTACCTGGCCTCACGTGGCATCCCCCGTGAAGCCGTCGAACGCTATCGGCTCGGTTGGCTTGCCGAAGACTACTTCAGGCCACGTTCCGCCTGGGGGCTACCGGCGGCAACCAGTGAAAAAACCGGCAAGCCGAAGAAGCTCTGGCTGCCCGCCGGCATCGTCATCCCGTTTTTCGACGCCGAGGGTCGGCCCGATCGCATCCGGATTCGCCGCCCCCAGATCAAGGATGGCGAGCCGCGTTATTACTGGGTTCCGGGTTCCGGCGACGACGTCCCAGTCCTCGGGCGCGATGCCAGGGCCTTCGTCGTGGTCGAATCAGACCTCGACGCCTTCCTGGTTCACTGGCATGCCGGCGACATGGTCGGAACCGTTCCCCTCGGAACCTGCAGCGCCAAGCCCAAGGAAGCGGCCACCGAAATCCTGCGCAAGGCCCTGTCCATCTTGATCTCGCTCGACTTCGAGCCGCGCGAGAATCCGCGCACCGGTCGCCACGAAAACCCCGGAGGCAAAGCAGCCCAATGGTGGCTCAGGCATTTCCCCCGGGCGATTCGCTGGCCGGTGCCCGCGGGAAAAGACCCCGGCGATTACGTCAAGGATCACGGCGGCGATATCCGTGCCTGGGTGAGTGAAGGGTTGCCACCCGTTTTTCGAATCGATCCCGTCGAGCGCCCAAAGGAAGAATTCGCCAAGCCCGAGGAGAAGGCTGAGACCCGGCAGGAAAATCCTCCCGCTAAAGAGTCTGGTCTTCTGGGAACCTATCTTCTGGGCAAAAGCCAGGGTGGCATCGATTATCTGGTTGCCGAGCGCCGCGAAGACTTGTCCCTGCTGTCAGAAATGCATCCCGAGGCGGTCCCTTTTACCCGGGATGAAATCAAGCACCTTAAAAGCATGACCCCGGAGGAAGCTCATAATCTGCTGCTGACTAAGCGCGTTTTTCCCGAGAGTCAGGTGCTGGGCACAAAGCCCGTATTCGGTGACGGCCGTCACGACAACGTCGCGGTTTACGACCCCTCGCGGGCCAGAAAAGCGCGGCGGGGGAGAGGGAGGGCCAAGGCATGACACCGGAGATCAGGCAGACCTACAAAACCCGCAGTGAGGCCTTCGCGCTATTCATCAAGCCCGGCGGCTACCCCGTGGCCAAGAGCCAGTTCTACGACGACTGCACTGAGCGCGGCATGGTCCAGCGCGACAAGTCCATCCATCTCTCTGATCTGCTCGCCTATGTGCGCGAAAAGTTCGAGATCGATCCGGGCACGAACCAGTCCCTGGTTGACGAAGAGTACGAACGCAAGATGCGCGATCTCAAGTTGAGGCGCGAAACCGCTGAAACCGAGGCGAAAGAGCGGGCGAATCGCAAGGAAGACGAACGATGGATGGAGAAAGTCGAGCACGAAACCCAGATGGCGGCCTTTGCCGGGCGCATCGAAGAGGCCCTGCAGCAGCTTACCGCCATTCGCCTGTCGCGCCTCATCTACCTGTGCGGCGGAGAGATCGGCAAGGCCGCCGAGTTCGCCCAGGCGCTCGAGGACCTTTATGCCGCAGCCTTCACCGACGCGGTGCGCGACCAGGTCCAGCCCCTGGCTTTCGAGGAAGATGATGCCGATGCTTGAGGCGATCAACGACAATCAAACCGAGCTGATCGAGCGGCCGCGTCTCAAATTGCGCCCCTGGATGCCGACATCCTGGCGCGAAGCCGCTGCCGGTCGCGAGGTCGAGCTGCGCATTCCCACCCCTGTGCGCCGACGCTGTCACAAGCCCAAGCGTATGGCGCCCAGTGAGTGGTCGGTGAATTATCGCAAAATGCCCGACGCCGACACGCATCCCGGGGATTACCGCATCGAGTTCGCGCGGTTCGCCGCCAAGGTCATGGACACCTGGGCGCTGCCCTGGGTGCGCGAGGTGTGGTTCTGCGGGGTCGACCAGGCCTCAAAGACCAACACCATGCTCAGTTGCCTCGGGTGGTCCATCGACCAGGCGCCCGGAAACATCTTCTACCAGATGCCAGACCGCGAGGCCTCCGACCGCATCATGGGCAAAAAGCTCAACCCCATGCTCCGGCTGTCGCGAAGACTGCGCGATTTCGTCAGCCCCCGGGCCGACGACATGACGCTAACGGGAACGACGCTCACCAACGGCGTCTCGATCATCCCGGCCTGGGCGGGCTCCACCACCTCGACCGCGACCTTCGCCGCCCGCTACACCTTCAGCGACGAAATCGACAAGATGCACATCATCGGCAAAGAGGCCGACCCCATCGACCGCATCCGCAAGCGCACCCGCACCCACCGCTTCGGAAAAAACTTTTTCGGCAGTACGCCTGCAGGCGCCTACATCTACGAGAACACCATGGCCTGCGTTCAGGTCTGGATGGCAGCCGGCCGCTGCCCCTACTGCAACGAACTGATCGTCATGGACGAGGATCACGTCGTGATCCCCGATGGCGCAACCGAAGACAGCATCAAGGCCAACCCAGACAGTATCGAATATGCCTGCAACTCCTGCGGATCTCTCTGGGATGAAAAAGATCGCGAACTGGCTTACGAGCAGGGCGACTGGGTCTGCATCAAGGGCGAAGATGAAAAGCGGCCCGCCGACGTTGGTTTTATCCTCAGTGCCTTTCCCTTGCCTGACGTGTCCCTGGTCAAGATCGCCAGAACAATCCTGCGGGCCAAGTCCGGAGACATCTCCGCCAGGCGCGACCTCGCTCACGGCATCAAGGCCGTCGATCACAAAGAAGAAGTCTCCGACCGCAAGGAAGACCAGATTCTCCTGCTGTGCGACGATCGCCCCGCCGGCCAGGTCCACCCCGAAACCGACATCCTGACCATCAGCGCCGACACCCAGGACGCAGGCTTCTGGTACACCATCCGCGGGTGGCGCTACGGCGAAGACCTCAAAAGCTGGCTGGTCAAGGCAGGCTATGTGCCCTCCGCCCGTCCCGACGACTTCAGCGCCCTCGATCAGCTGATCTTCGATTCAGAATACCGCGACGCCCTGGGTCGGGCCTACCGTATTACCTACGGCATCATCGACAGCCAGGGGCACCGCACATCCGAGGTCTACCATTGGTGCAAACGCACCGGCATCTTCGCCGCCCGAGGCGCGCGCGGCCGCAAGGTGCAACCGGTCAGCGTCAGTAAGATGGAGCACTTCCCCGGCACCAGCAAACCCATACCCGGCGGGCTTCTGCTCTACCACCTCGACACCCACCACCACAAAGACATCCTGGCCAACAAGCTGCTGATCGACCCAAGCGATCCCGGCGCCTGGGTGCTGCACAGCGGCTACTCACGCCTGCAGCTCATGCTGCGAAACAAGGAACAGCAGGTTCCAGGCGGCAACGGCCTTGAGGAGTACGCCAAGCAAATGTGCGCCGAATACCGTGACGAAAAAGCCCTGTGGCAGTGCGAAAACGGCAAGGCGAACCATCTGTGGGACTGCGAGCAGCAACAGATCGCCCTGGCCTACTACCTCGGGTTTCAGAACAAAATTCGCGAAGAAAAGGAAGCGCCCGCCATGCCGGAGCGCAAGGAACAGCCCACCAAGGCCAGCACCCGCCCCAGCTGGTTCAACAACCGAAGGAGATGATATGGAATCGAGTATTTCACGCGGCCGAAAGGTTTTCAAAAAAGAAGAAATGATCAGCGTCCGCGAATTTGCGCAACGTCTCGGTGTTTCTCGCAGCTTTGCCTACCAGTTGGTCGAAAAGGGAAAAGACAACGGCGGCATTCTCGCTTTTCGCTACGGCATCAAAAGGGCGATGCGTGTCCCGGTCAGCGAGGTCGAGCGTTACAAGAAAGAGTGTCGTGTCGAGGAGGAATAATCGTGAGAAAAATTGACCTTAAAGAGCTGTTCACTGCGAAAGTTCGTTCAAAATTCGTTGCAGATCAAACTCCCGAAATGAAGAAAACCATCCGCACCTCATGCAGTTGAATTCAGCACCAGGTGGAAATGGAGCCGTCGAACAATGACAATTCGGACAGTATACCGCCCTGTGATACCCGCCAGAAGGTTTCATCTTGAAAAAGGCGCCTTCGTACTCCGTGTACTCTGTCGCTTCGCGCCGGGCCGCAAGCTGCTCTTCGGCCTTGTCAACCTGCTCACGAAGTCGGGCGTTTTCCTGCTGCAGTTGCGTTACGAGCTCGTCAACCTGTTGCAACTTCTCCTGAGCAAGAGCGAGGCGCTCTCTAAGAGCCGTGATTCCCTGGATTTTTCCGATCGATGAAAGAAGACCGCCAAGTGTTTTTACAAGCTCGTTCATATAAAAGACCTCTGCCTTTGCGGTGGGTCGAGAAAAACTCAAGCCACCCTCAGCTTGCAGCCGAGGGCCTTGGCCACTTTGCTCACCGTGACGAAGTTCGGGTTGCCGCCCTCCGAGAGCGACTTGTAGAGACTTGCCCGCGTTACCCCGGCAGCGCGGGCCACCTCGGTCATGCCCCTGGCGCGCGCCGCGAGGCTCAAGGCATGAATGAAATCCGACTCGTCCCCGGTGTCGAGAGCCTCCTGCAGAAACTTGCAGATATCCGTTCCGTGGCCTTCGCGATGTCAGTCGCCAGTCTCGATTTGTCGCCGCCGGTCAGCAGGAGCACCACCAGGCCGTCGCGAATCGAAAAGGGGAGGGGAGTAATTTACTGATCGTCGAAGGGAAGCTTGATTTGGCGCATGGCACTGCGATGGTCATTGACTTTGGTAACGGAGAATTCCGTCTTGATTTTGCCGCTATCCTGGAGATACTGCTTCTTTTTCAGAGTCACAAAAAATAAATCGTCTTTGGCGAAGGATTTTTCGTTTGCGTGCACATCTTTGAGAAAACCCTCGTCCTCTATTTTCGCGTGAAAAATGTTGGGCCCCTCGGCAAGGCGCCACATGTTATCCTCCTGAAAGGCCACATTGACAACCTTGACCACGGTTTCGTATTCGGATTCGCTGATCAATTCGTCCGGAATTTCCGGGGCGGCAAAGTAGGCCGACTCATTCTTCGCGATCTTTTGAACCGTTTTCCGGTCTTTCCCCGACCCGAACGAGGTAATTCCTTCATCTTCCAGAGGCTTTTTAATGGCCGAATCAAGTGCCTTGCGAACCTCAACATCCTTGAAAAGTTCAATGATGGCACGCTCAACATCCATATGCTCGTCATCTACTTCCACCCTGACTTTATTGTCCTCAAGTTCAATAATCCGACGGATGGGTCGTCCACGAAGCCACTTAGTAAATTGAATAAGGGAAAAGCCGCTGCAAACTAAACCAACGGCTTCGGCGAGATTTAGGGTTGCATCGACATAATCATTGGTGAATAGGCCGACAAAATTGTCGAGGAGGCTTTGGCAATAAACCAAATCGATGCCAAAGCAGCCGGTCTTGAATGATCCCTTGACCTTGACTTGGGTTCTGAATGTTTTGCCGTTTAATACTCGGTTGGCTGCATCAAGGAGATCACCAATGGCATGGAGAGCCGGAGCGAGCTGCCGTACGTCCATTTCATTACTCTCAAGCGCGGGACCATCGTAAACGATATAAAAAGATTGTTTTTTTTCGGTTTTCATTACAGAGACCCTCCTTTGAATGGAAATTAAACAAGATTCACTCTACACGAGACTTTTGATTAATTATAGAGAAAACTGGCTTCAAATTTTTTGTTGTTCTTTAAAATTTGTCCACCTCTTCCACCATGTCTATGGTGTGCATGACTTTTTCTTAAATTCCCTCCATCCTCTGGGGCATGACCGTCGCCCCCCTCTACACCGCCGCTGAACTCGAAGAGCGTATCACCGCCCTCAAGGCCGCCGAGCTGGCCCTGATGTCGGGCGTGGTCGAGTACACCCTCGACATGGGCGGCCACCGTCGGCAGGTGCGCTACCGCGATCTCGAGGAAATCCGCACTCACCTGCGTTACTTCCAGGGCGAAAAAATCAAGTTGTCCGTGGGTAACGGTCCCCAGGTCTTTGCCGGGAGGGTGCGCCGTGGCTAGTCCGTCGCGTTTCGCACAGATCCGCCAGGCCAAGCGCCAGGCGGCCGCCATGCAGAAAGCCGTTGGTGGCGGCCGGGCGCCGGCCATCTCGCGCACGGGCGGAACCGGAAGCGGATCGATGGCGAACTGGACGCCCCGGCGGGTGAGCTTTCGCGAAGAAGGCCGCCAGCGCGAGGCCCTGGTTGACCGGGCCAACGACCTGGTGGCGAACGATCCCCATGCCTGCAGCCTCGTCGAGTCGATCAGCGTCAATGCCATCGGGCCCGGACTGTGGCCACAGAGCAAGCCCCACTGGAAGCGCCTCGGGCTCAGCGAGGAGCAAGCCAACGAGATCGCCGAGCAGGCCGAGTGGGAATTCGAGCTCTGGAACCGTGAGGCCGACGCTCGGGGCATCAGCGATTTTTACGGTATCCAGTTCCAGAACCTGTGGTCCAAGCTGGTCAACGGCGAATTTCTCAACCTGCCGCTGATGCTTAAAGACAGCTCCCGCCGCTACCGCCTCGCGCTGCAGGTGGTCGACCCTGTGCGCCTGCGCACTCCCTTCGACCGCATGGGCTCGCCTGAGGTGCGCGACGGCGTGCGCCTTGGCCCCCTGGGCGAGCCCGTCGGCTATTTCATCGCCAACCCGGGCGACGGCCAGATGGTTTCCCCGCTGTCGTGCGCAAGCTTTATCGAGCTGCCGCCCCGGCGCGGCCACCGGCCCGTGGTGATGCACCGCTTCCATGCCAAGGTTCCCGAGCAGGTCCGGGGTGTTTCCGTCCTCGCCCCGGCCATGAGCTTTTTCCGCAACTTCGCCGACTATCTCGATTACGAGCTGGTTGGCGCCATTATCGCGGCGTCGTTTCCCGTCTGGATCGAGAAGGACCCGGCCTTGGACCCCAATCGCATGGGCGGCGTCAAGCACGAACCAAACGCCGACGGCACCACCAGCAGCTACATGGAGGTGCCGCCTGGCCAGATCATGTACGGCAACGCCGGGGAGAAGCCCCACATCCTCAAGAGCGACCGGCCGGGGAACTCGTTCGAGATCTTTGTCGAAACGGTGCTGCGGGCGGTGGGCGCAGCCACCGGCATGCCCTACGAGGTGATCAGCAAGGATTTCAGCAAGACGAACTACAGCTCCGCCCGCGCCGCGCTGCAGGAAGCCTGGCGAGTGTTCGAGCTCTATCAGGACTGGATGATCGGCGGCTTCTGTCAGCCGACCTGGGAAATGTTCTTCGAAGAGGCGGTCCTGCGCGGGCGCATCCGCCTGCCGCAGGGCGCCCCCGACTTCTACGAGTACCGGGCCGAATACTGCGCCGCCAGCTGGGTGGGGCCTGAGCGCACCAACGTCGACCCGGTCAAGGAGATGGTCGCCGACATCATGGGCCTGAACGCCGGGATCACGACGCTCGCCGACATCGCCGCCAAGCGCAACAAGGACTGGGAGTCCCAGGCCAAGCAGCGGGCGCGCGAGCGCGAAACGTTCCGGGATCTCAAGCTCAACCCCGACCCACCCACCGTCAGCCAGGCCAAGGACCCGCAAACCGCAACGGAGACAGAGACCGCATGAGACACCTGCGCATCGCCGAGCGGCTGTTCAACCGGCCGCTGATGATTTCCGAACCCAAGCTCAATGTCATTCTGCACCTGTTCGGCCAGCGCTCGGGCATCGACCTGGTCGGCCTGCCTTCCGCCGAGCTGGCACATGTCAGCGAGCGCGATCGCGCCCGGGCCGGCTACAGCGCGAAAGACGGCATCGGCGTGATCGGCATCTACGGGCCGCTGATGCACCGGCGGCTCGACATGGAGTTCCCAAGCGGCGGCCCCATGACCTACGCTGAAATCCGGCAGGCCTTCGACATGGCTCTGGCCGACGACGCGGTTCAGGCCATCGTGCTCGATTTCGGTACCCCGGGTGGTGAGGTCAGCGGGGCCTTTGACCTGGCCGATCACATCTACCAGGCGCGCGGCGTCAAGCCGATTACCGCCGTGGCCAACGAAGAGGCGTTCAGCGCCGGCTACCTGCTGGCCAGCGCCGCCGACCGCATCGTCATCCCGCGAACCGCCGGCGTGGGCAGCATCGGGGTCATCGCCACCCACGCCGATTTCTCCCGGGCCGAGGACGCCGCAGGCATCACCGTGACCCACATTTACGCCGGCGCCCGCAAGGCCGACTTCTCGCCCCACAAGCCGCTCAGCGAGGAGGCCGCGGGCAACCTGCAGGCCATGGTGAACGACACCTACGAGCTGTTCGTCGAGACGGTGGCGCGCAATCGCGGCCTGAAGACGCAGGACGTCAAGGCCACCGAGGCCGGGATCTTCGAGGGCAAAAACGCCGTCGCCATGAAACTCGCGGACGAAGTCGCCGCCGCCGATACCGCCATCGCCAACGCCCGCAGGGGCAAGGCAACCCGAATGATCGCCGCGACGCCGAAGCCCGCGGCCAGAAAAAAGGAGAGTAAAACCATGACCATCGAAGAATTGCGCGAGCAGCACCCCGACCTCGTCGCCCAGATCGAAACCCAGGCCCGTCAGGGCATGATCGCCCAGGCCGATGCCGACACCGCCCGTGCCGAAGCCGTCGCTGGCGAGCAGGGCCGCATCATGTCCCTGGTCTCGGCCACCCTCGGCGAAGACACCGGCCGCAAGCTGGGTACCATCGTCTGCGCCGGCCTCGATGCCGAGCAGGTCAAGACCCTGGGCATTTCCGTCGCTCCCGAAGCCGCGGGCGGTCAGGCCCGGCAGCAGATGCTCGAGGCCATCACCGCCGCCGCCCCCGAGGGCGTCAAGGCCGGCGGCGCCAAGCCCGGGCCCGACGAGGAACGCAAGGCGGCCGTGGACTTCATGGCCAAGGCCGGCAGCGTCTAAGTAACCCACCGCCTGACCATAAAGGAGACAACCCATGGAAACGTTCACCCCCGACAACCTGCTGGCCAGCGATTACCCGTTGGTCACCGACATTCGCACCGTGCTGACCGGCCAGAATCTCGCGCGCGGCACCGTGCTCGCCGAAGACAGCGGCAACGGCGACAAGCTGGTGCCGGTCGACTCGGCCTCGGCCACCGCCTCGATCAAGGCCCCGGTCTGCATTCTAGCCGAGGCCGTCGACGCCAGCGTCGGCGACACCGAGGCGCTGGTTTATCTCTCGGGCGCTTTCAACGAGGCGGCCCTGGTCTTCGGCGGTGCCGATACGCCCGACACGCACCGCAAGGCGCTGCGTGACCTCAACATCTACCTCAAGAAATCCGTGCCCGCCTGATCGGCGGCCAGCAAAGGAGACGACCAATCATGAAACGCACTCTGACGAGCTTCCTACCCTGGGCCGCCCTGCTGATCATCGCGGTCCTGTGCTTCCCCGGCGGCGAGGCGGCCGCCTCGGCCGAGCCGGCCTCGAACCTCGGCCTGCTGCCCCTGGTGGGCCTAGCCGGGCTGATCGACATCTTCGACACCCGAACCATGCTGGATGTGGTCGACCAGATGAAGCGTTCGAGCACCTTCCTGCGCGACACCTTCTTCCCCGGCGAGCGGCAGTTCGATACCGCCAGCGTCGATGTCGACATCGTCAAGGGTAAGCGTCGACTGGCACCCTTCGTCAACCCGCTGGCCGAGGGCAAGGTGGTCGAGCGGCTGGGCTTTACCACCAACACGCTCAAGCCCGGCTACATCAAGCCCAAGTTCGTCACCACCGCCGAGGACTTGCTCAAGCGCACCCCCGGAGAGGTGCTCTACGCCGGCGGTCGCACCCCCGAGATGCGCGCGCAGGAGCAGCTGGCCAAGGACCTAGGCGAGCTCTACGACATGATCACCCGGCGCGAGGAGTGGATGGCCGCCCAGGCGCTTAACGGCGGGGTGGTGGCCATGACCGTCAAGGGTGAAACCGCCGACCAGGTGGTGACCGTCGACTTCCAGATGGCCGGCACTCACAAGATCACCCTCACCCTGACCGACCGCTGGAGCGATTCGGCCAGCGACCCGCTTGCCGATCTCGCGACCTGGGCCCGCCTCTGTCGCCAGGACAGCGGCCTGTCGCCCTCCGACGTGCTCCTGGGCACCGACGCCGCCGAGACCTTCATCAAGCACGCCAAGGTCAAGGACGAGCTCAACAACCGCCGCATCGACACGGGGCAGATCAAGCCCGAGAACTTCCCCGACGGCGTGGCCTACCTCGGGCGCATCGACCGCCCCGGGATCTCGGTCGACCTCTGGACCTACGACGAGTGGTTCGTGGACGAGGACACCGGCCTCGAGGGCCCGGCCATCGCCGCGGACAAGGTCATCATGGGCTTGCGCCGGGCGCAGAACACCAAGCTCTTCGGCGCCATCCAGGACATGGAGGCCTTCGCCTCGGGGCTGGTGGCGGTCAAGCGCTTCCCCAAGTCGTGGATCACCAAGGACCCTTCGGTGCGCTGGCTCATGATGCAAAGCGCTCCGCTGATGGCACTCAACCAGCCCGACGCCTTCGTAGTCGCCACGGTTCTTTAACCGATGTCCAGCGGGGCCCGGGTCGCGTATTCCGGCCCGGAATCCGCGCAAGGAGTTTCGAAATGAAGATCGTTCTGAACGAAACCATCAAGTACAAGGGCGAGTTTCACCGCCCCGAGTCGACCATCGACGTGGTCAAGGATCTCGGCCAGCAGCTCGTCGACCAGGGCAAGGCCCGATTTCCGAACCATCCAGTTGAAAAGACCGCGCCCAAGGCCGCCGGGAAAAAGGATGGCGCGGACGAAGCCGCGCTGATCGAGAAGATCGAGGCGGCCGCATCGACCGACGAGCTCAAGGCCCTGGTGCCTGAGGACGAAACCCGCCAGGCGGTGGTCGATGCCGCCAGCGCCCGCTGGATCGAACTCGAGAAGTAAAGGCGGACGCGCTGTAATGGATTTTTTCAAAGAGGCAGACGCCTGGTTTATGCAGCTGGCGATCGTCGTGCTGGCTGGCTACTTCCTGTGGAGCATCAAGAACATTCTCGATGACTTCAAGCAGGAGGTCGCCGGGCTCAAGGATCTGATCGGCAAGCTGTTCGCCGCCGACAGCAAATTCGAAAAGCGCCTGTCCAACCTCGAGGGTCGCTGCTTCACCATGCACGGGAGCGGCAGCGGCATCGAAAATACCGGGGGGCGCAGGTTTTACGATCCGGAAGAGAGGCTGGACAAGGACTGACCATGGCCGAATTTCGCAGAGCCTACGAAAAGACCCTCGACATCGAGGGCGGCTACGCCAATGTGCGCGGCGATCGTGGCGGTGAGACCTACGCCGGCATCAGCCGCCGCTACCATCCCGACTGGATCGGGTGGGAGATCATCGACCAGTGGAAGCGCACCGGCCTGCCCGAATCGGTCCTCGCCGGAAACAGCGAGCTGGCCGCGATGAAGGCCGACCTTTATCGCCGCCGCTACTGGGACGCGCTGCGCCTCGGCGAGCTCGTGCGCCAGCAACTCGCCGACGAACTGTTCGACTCGGCCGTCAACTGCGGCGTTGGCGCGGCCGCGCGCTGGCTGCAGCAGGCGCTCAACGTCGTCGGCGACCCGGCCCGGCCGCTCATGGTCGACGGCCTGGTGGGGCCGGTGACGCTGCGGGCCGCCAACGAGTGCTCGCATCCGCGGGCCCTGCTCAAGGCGCTCAACGGCCTGCAGTTCATGCACTACTGGGATCTCGTCGAAAGCGATCCCGCCCAGACGAGATTCATCCGCGGCTGGTTGCGGCGGGTGTCCATCCCCGAGAAAGAGGTGTGAGATGAAAACTCTGATTTTTTCCGTTCTTTTGATGCTTCTGACTGTGACCGGTGCCGCCCTGGCCGCCGATCCGGCGGTTGCCGCCGAAACCGCCCCCGCCGTCGGCGCTGTGGAAATCACCCTGGCGGTGATCGCCGCGCTGCTTGCGATCTCCGAGGCGCTCTCGTTCATCCCCGCCGTCAAGAGCAACGGCGTGTTTCAGGCGGTGGCGGGCGGACTTCGTTCGCTCAGGGCCTTTCTCAAGCGCGGCTGATGAACCTGGCGAGCGCCTTGCTGAAGCTGATCACGGTCGTGCTGCGGTGGTTTCTGAACCCCAGGGCCGTGGCCGGGCGAAAGGACGAGAAGGCCCATGACAACATCCAGTCGGCCCGCGAGGCCCTTGCTGAAAACGACGGCCCTGCTTTCGATGCTCACGCTGCTGCTCAGCACGACCGGGTGCGGCAGATCCTACGTGACCATCGACGGCCAGGAGACAGTGTGCGTGAAGAAGAGCACCCTTGACCGGCTTTACAGCGACAACGAGGCACTGATCAGGGCGCTGGAGGAATGCCGTGGCCATTGACATCTTCACGGCCGACCACATGGCTGTTGCCGATTTCGGCGAATTCGTCACCGTCGAGCCCAGGGACGGAAGCGGCCCCTTTATCGTGACCATGCTTTTCGACAATCCGGCCGACGACGCCCAGTTCGGCATGATCCAGGGCAACCTGCAGCAGCCGCTTTTCCGCTGCCTACCCGCCGACGGCAGCCGTATAGCCGAGGGCGACACCCTGCGCACCGGCGACGGCTACACGTTCGGGGTGTTCGAGGTGATTGCCAGACGCAACGAAATGACCCAGATCCGGGTGAAGGAACGATGAGCGAGAAGTGGTTCACCCCCTATAACAATCCCTTCCCCGTCTCGCACACGGGAGAAGGGATCGCCGCGCCCTCTTCGGACATCTACGTGCAGATCGACACCGAGGAGTTCGCGCAAAAACTGGGCGCCACCATCAAGCAGTTGCGGGTGGCCGCGCGCAGAGCGGCGGCCAAGACCCGCAACTGGCTGCAGACCCAGCTTCTGCGCGAGTTGGCCGACGCCGTGGGTGTGCCGAAGAAACCGCTGCGCTTGCGCTACCGCCGGGGGAAAAAACAGGCGGCGTTCTCCGAGGCCACGAGCCACGCCATACTCTGGATCGGGACCAACCCCCTCGAGGCCCAGAAGGCCGGCAAGGCCCGCCAGACGCGCAAGGGTTCCCGGGCCGGCCGGCATTTTTTCGAGAAAGCCTTCGTCGCCAACGTCTACGGACCCGGCGAGAAGATCTGGCGGCGCAAGGGCGCGAGCCGCTTTCCGGTGGTCAAGATGACCATCCCCCTGCACGGGGAGATGGAAGAAATTCTGCCGCGCTACGAGCGCCCGGCCGCCGAGAAGTTTCAGCAGTATTTCGAACACGAACTGAAGTTTGCCATGGGGTGGTTTGACTGATGCTCACGGACCTGCACAACGCCATCGAGACGCACCTGCGCGAGAGCTTCGAATCAGTGCCGAGCTGCCGGAAATATCCCCGGCTGCGGCGCAAGATCACAGTGCCCGCCATTCTGCTCGAACTCGCGGAGATGAAACCCGACACCGACGCCGGCACCGGCCAGCTGTGCCTGAGCGCACGATTCCGGGCCTACTGCATCTACGACCTGGTTGAGGACGAGGCCGAACTGCAGGCGGCGAACCTCGCGGCCTCGGTCGCCTATGAGATCTTCACCGGCGGCCGCTTCGGCCTGACCGTGGGACCAGCCGCCATCGCCTCGGTCGAACCGGCCGACTTCAAGCCCGACCTGTTCGGCTACGCCGCCTGGGCGGTGGAGTGGTCGCACCAGATCCGGCTCGGCCAGTCGATCTGGACCGACGCGGGGCTGACCCCGACGGATCTCTATATCGGATTCGCACCCGAGATCGGCCCCGGCCACGAACCCGACTATTTCAAGGTGGGTGGCGATGAGTGATTCGATTGAATTCCGCCTCGCCGAGCTCGAAAGGCGGCTGAACAACATCCTGCGGCTGGGCACCATTGCCGAGGCCAACTACCCGGCCGCGCTGGTGCGGGTGCAAAGCGGCGAGCTGCTCACCGGCTGGATTCCCTGGATGACCCGGCGGGCCTCGAACGACCGCGACTGGTGGGCGCCCGAGGTCGGCGAGCAGGTGCTGCTGCTCTCGCCCTGCGGCGACCCCTTTCAGGCTGTGGCGCTACCCGCCGTCTACCAGGATGCCCATCCGGCACCGCAAAACCGCGAGACTGTCTGCCGGGTGGAATTCGGTGACAGCGGCTGGTTTCAGTACGACCGGGCCAGCGGCGAGATGAGCATCAACGTGATCGGACACGCCAATATCACCGTGGGCGGCAAGACCACCCTGGTCAGCCAGGGCACGGTCGAGATCGACGGCGGCAGCGGCGCGGTGCTCGGCACCGTGCAGGGCCACTGCCTGTGCATGCTCACCGGCAAGCCCCACGCGCACATCAGCCCGACCGTGACGGAGAGCTTCTGATGGGCCTGACCAAGGAAAGCATGGCCGATTTCATCGAGGCCCGCGTGGCCGCCGTCGCGCTGGTGCAGGGCTCGGATAACGCCGCGGCGCTGGCTTACCGCCGCGAGATCCTCGAGGCCTTCTGCCAGGGCGTTATCGACGAGATCCACGCCAACGCCGTGGTGCAGACGCACAGCGGATCGCCTGACAGCGAACATACCGGAAAAGTCTACTGAAGGAGATCAAGACCATGCCCAAGTTCACCGTTGTCAAACCCTTTCGCGCAGAGAGCGGCCGCGACCTCAGGCAGGGTGACTGCGTCGAGCTGACCGAGCGCCAGGCCAAGTACCTGTTGCTGGGCGGCAAGATCGAGGCGCCCGCCCGCAAAACCAAACCCGAGAAAAAAGGAGAATAAGCCATGCCCGAGACTTTTCTGCACGGCGTCGAGGTCGTCCAGATCGATGACGGGCCGCGCCCGATCCAGACGGTGCGCTCGAGCGTCATCGGCCTGATCGGCACCGCCCCCGATGCCGACGCCAGCGCGTTTCCGCTCAACACCCCGGTGCTGATCGCAGGCAACCGGGTCGAGGCCGCCGGACTCGACACCGTGGGCGACGGCAACGGCACCCTGCCCGACGCCATCGACGCCATCTTCGACCAGACCGGCGCCGTGGTGGTCGTGGTGCGCGTCGACGAGGGCGCCGACCTCGACGCCACCCGCGCCAACGTCGTCGGCGGCATCGACAGCGGCACCGGCGCCTACCAGGGCGTGCACGCTTTTCTGGCGGCCGAGTCAGTGCTGGGCTTCGCCCCGCGCATCTTGTGCGCCCCGGGCTTTACCGGAGTGCGTCCGGAGGACCCGGGATCGCCTGGCACCTATCTGGCCAACCCCGTGGTCTCGGAACTGCTCGGCATTGCCGACCGGCTGCGAGCAGTCATCATCGCCGACGGACCCGACACCGTCGACGCCGATGCCATCGCCTACGCGGGCGACTTCGGCAGCAAGCGCGTCTACGTGGTCGACCCGGGCGTCAAGGTCCTCGACGACACCGGGGCCATCGTGGTCGAGCCGGCCTCGGCCCGCGTCGCGGGGATGATAGCGAAGAGTGACGCCGAGCGCGGCTTCTGGTGGAGCCCCTCGAACCGCGAGGTCTACGGCATCGTCGGCACCACCCGCTCCGTCGATTTCGCACTTGGCGACGCCAACGCCCGGGCCAACCTGCTCAACGAGCAGAACGTGGCCACCGTCATCCGCCAGAACGGCTACCGTCTGTGGGGCAACCGCACGCTGTCGCCCGATCCCAAGTGGGCGTTTCTCTCGGTGGTGCGCACTGCCGACATGATCAATGAGAGCCTTCTGCGGGCGCATCTGTGGGCGGTGGACCGCAACATCAGCAAAACCTACCTCGAAGACGTCACGGAAGCGGTCAATGCCTACCTGCGGCACCTGACCGCCCAGGGCGCCATTCTCGGCGGCAGGTGCTGGGCCGATCCCGACCTGAACACCCCGGCGGCGCTGGCGGCCGGCAAGGTCTACTTCGATTTCGACTTCACCCCGCCGACCCCGGCCGAGCACGTCACGTTCCGCTCGCGCCTGGTCAACGACTACTTTGAGGAGGTGATCTGATGATTCCGCGCAAGCTCAAGAATTTCAGCCTCTTCGTCGATGGCCGCGGCTACGCCGGCAAGATCGACGAGCTGACGCCGCCCAAACTCACCCGCAAGATGGACGAACACCGCGCCGGCGGCATGAACGCGCCCGTCGAGCTCGACATGGGGATGGAGAAGCTCGAAAGCGACTTCACCCTGAGCGAATACAACGAAGAGGTGCTCAAGCTCTGGGGCCTGGTCGACAACGCCGGGGTCACCCTGCGTATGAAGGGCGGTCTCGAGGCCGACGACAACAGCGGCGCGGTGACCCCGGTGGAGATCACACTGCGCGGCCGCTGGCGCGAAATCGACAGCGGCGGCTGGAAGGCCGGCGAAGGCGCGACCATGAAGGTCACGGTGGCGGCCAGCTATTTCAAATATGCCTCGAACGGAACCGACCTGATCGAGATCGACGTGGTCAACATGATTGAGAGGGTCAACGGCGTCGATCGCCTTGAGGCCATGCGCAACGCGCTCGGCGTGTGAGGGAATAATCCATTATGACGAAGACAATTGAATTGAAAAGCCCCGTTCAGGCGAACGGGGCCGAGGTCACAAAGCTGAGCATGCGCGAGCCCAAGGTGCGCGACATGCTGGCCGCGGAAAAGGCCACGAATTCGTCCGGCGAGCTCGAGATCCTGATGTTCGCGAGCATCTGCGAGGTGGCGCCCTCGGTCATCGAGGATCTGACGATGGCCGATTATCTGAGGGTCCAGGCGGCGTACCAGGATTTTTTGTCCTGAGCGCGGAGACGGCCAGGCGGATGGTTTTGTGTCTGGCGCACGTCACCGGCTGGAGCATGGCCGAGTTGCTAGCGCTTACCGGCGAAGAATTGCTGGCGTGGGATCGGTCCTGGCGTGACGTTGTTCGCGCCAGCCACTGAGCAGGGCGCGGCTGGCGATCAGCAGGTTGGCTGCGAGTCCGAGGGCGAAAGCCACGGGAAGCGCCAGCAGGCAAGCCAGCAGCAGTCCCGCGAAAACGGATGGGAAAAAGCTCGAATCGGTCAGAGTCATGACGCAGAGAGTCGCCGCAAGCCACAGGCCGCATACAATCACGAGACCGGGGAAGTTTTGACGCATGGATAAATCCCTCTCTTTAGGAGTCGTCATCGGCGCAACCGTCGCGGGAAGCCTCTCGCGTTCGGTCGGGCTGGCGAAGTCCCAGTTTAGCACACTGGGGGATTCCATTAAAGAACTCTCGGGCCAGCGCGACCTTATCGAGCGCTTCGAAAAGGACCAGGCCACGGTCGAGACGACCCGGCTTCGGCTGGAGAAGGCGCGCAAGGAGGTCCTGCAGGTTAAGCTGGCGCTGCGCAAGGATCCCGACAACGCGGGTCTTGCCCGGGATCTGCGCCGGGCCGAGCGGCAATCGTCGCGGCTGGGCGAGGTCCTCGACCGTCAGCGGGGCAAGCTTCGGCAGAGCCAGCGGTCCATGGAAAGGGCCGGGGTCGGGGTCAGGGACCATGCCACCGAGTATGCCCGGCTGGGCCGCGAAATCGAGAAAACCCAGGCGAAGCATGCCCGGCTAAATAAATACATGGCCCGCCGGGACGCCGCCGGCCAACGTCTGGGCGACATGCGCGGGCAGATGCTCGGCGGCGTCGGCGCTCTTTACGGCGTGGGCCGCATGGTGGGCGAGGCCGCCGATTTCGGCCGGGCGGTGACCCGGCTTTCGACAGTTGCCAATGCCGAGAACGTCGGCAAGGCGGTGGCCGAGTCGCGCCGCCACGCCCTGGCGTATGCCCGCAAGAGCCTGGCCACCGAGACCGAGATCCTCGACATCGAATATGCCCTGAATTCCGCCGGTCTCGATGCCTCGACCGCGCGCATCGCCTCGGAACTGGTCTCGCGCGTGGCCAAGGTGACGGGCGGAGCGAGCGAGCAAGTGGGTGAGGTGGTCGCCACGACCTTCAACAACCTGGGCAGCCAGCTCGAGGGATCCGCCGCCAGGCGCCTCGAGCGCATCGGCGACCTGCTGACCAAGACCCAGTTCAAGTTCCAGATCCGCGACTTCGGCCAGCTGGGCGAGTCGATGAAAATGGCGACCCCGGCGCTCTCCCAGTACAACGTCAACCTCGAACAGGGGGTGACGTTGATCGGCGCCCTGAACTCGGCCGGGCTTCAGGGCAGCATGGCCGGCACGGCGCTGGCGGCCACCTTCCGCAACATGTCGAAGGCCTCGGAGAAGTTCGGCTTCTCGCTCGTGCGTGACGCCGAGGGCGGGCTGGATTTTATCGCCACCCTGCGCAACCTCTCGGACGCCATCGGCGGGTTCGAGGGAATGGACCAACAAACCATCGATGATCTGCAGAGCGTTTTCGGCGAAGAAGGCATCCGCATGGTGTCGCTGTTGGGTCCAAAGCTTAGGGACCTGGCCGACGCCCAGCGCGACGTCGCCCGTTCGTCGAAGGGCATCGTCGACGAAAGTTACCAGCGCTACCTCGAGGATTCGCGCGGCCAGCTCACGCAGCTGGGCAACAACGTGCGGACCCTGGGGCTGGCATTCGCGGGGACCCTTCTCCCCTCGGTCAACGCGCTGCTGAAACCGGTCGCCACCCTGGCAGCCCGAGCGGGGGAGATGGTCGAGAAGTTTCCGATCATCGGCAAGGTGCTCGCCGGCGCGGTGGCCGGGTTCGTCGCGATCAAGGGCGCCATGATGCTGGCGACTGCCGCCCAGTGGGCCTGGAACGCGGCATTTGTGGCCAACCCCATCGGCGCGGTCGTTGCCGGCATCGGCGTAGCCGCCGCCCTGGTCGTCCATTACTGGGATCCGATCGCCGATTTCTTCAAGGAGCTCTGGGATCGTATCACGTCGGTCTTCAAAGCCGGTGTGGGCGTCGTGAAGAAAATCTGGGCCGCAAGCCCGATCGGCCAGCTCTTCAAAGCCGGCAAAAAATTGGCAGGTTTTGTCGGCGACCTGTGGGGCGGCGGCAAGAAAGCGGCCGCTGGGGCCGCCGTCGGCACGGCCCTGGCAACCAACGTCGCCGCCAGCTCGCCGCCCGCCCTTGCCGCGTCTCACACCTCCTCCACCACCATCACGGCCCCCATTACTGTCCACGCCACTCCCGGAATGGACGAGCGCCAGGTGGCCGAAGAGGTGGCGCGTGCCCTCGACGATCGCGAGCGTCAGGCGCGGGCCCGTCACCGAGGACGCATGTATGACTGAGGTCATGATGATGCTCGGGCGCTACCAGTTCAGCCTGGACACGGCCGCCTACCAGAACCTGCACCGCGACGCCGAGTACCGCTGGCCGGAGCAGAGCCGCATCGGGCGCATTCCCGCCCGGCAGTTCGTTGGCCCGGGCGGCGAGACGATCGAGATCGAGGGCAGTATCTACCCGCACTATCGCGGCGGGCTGGGTCAGCTCGAGCGGCTGCGCGAAATCGCGGGCCGGGGCCGGCCGCTGCTGCTCACCGACGGACGCGGCAAGGTCTGGGGCACGTGGTGCATCGAGCGCGTGAGTGAGACCCAGACGGTGTTTTTCGGCAACGGTGACCCGCGCCGCATCGAATTTCGGCTGACCCTGGCCCGCTACGGAGAGGATGACTGATGGCCCAGACCTACCGCTGCAGCGACGGCGACATGCTCGACGCCATCTGCCATCGCCATTACGGGCGAAGCACCGGCGCGGTCGAGATCGTGCTCGAAGCCAACCCGGGGCTGGCGGAACTGGGTCCGGTTTTTTCGGCGGGCATACTGATCCGGCTGCCCGAGTTGCCCGAGGCGCCGCCGATCGAAACCGTGAGGCTGTGGGACTGATGGTGACCTTGTGCCCTATCGCCTACGTGCTGCGCGGCGGCCCGGATCATAAACGGCACGGCGACCCGTATTCGGTGGTAGGTACGGTAATCGACGCCGGCCCCGGGGTGGCCCGCATCGTTGGTGTTGAGGGGCCGATCTACCAAGAGTTCCCCGGCGAGGTGTTCGCAATGCTGGCCGGGCTCGGATTCGAAACCGTGATGTGGGAGCGCTACCGGCCAGACGGCAGCATCAAAACCGTGGTGCATCAGCTATGACCCCTGATTTTCAAATACTGGCCGACACCATCGATGTTACAGCCGCAATTCGCCGCAGGCTGATTTCGATTGGAGTGACCGACGCCGCCGGCATGGAGATCGACACCGTCGAGCTTTCGCTGGATGATCGCGATGGCGCGATCGCCCTGCCCCGCACCGGCGCCGAGCTCGCCGTGAAGCTCGGATATCGCGAGACGGGGTTGGCAACCCTTGGCTTGTACGTAGTCGATGAAGTGCTCCTCGCGAGCCCGCCCCGGTCCATGACCATCCGCGCCCGGGCCGCCGACCTGCGCCAGGGGCTCAAGCGCCCGCGCACCCGCCCGTGGGACAACGTGACCCTCGCCGATATCGTGACCACCATCGCCCGCGAGCACGGCTACGAGCCGCGCGTCTCGGCAAAGCTTGCCAGCGAGAGCATCGCGCACATCGACCAGGCCGACGAAAGCGACCTGCATTTTCTCACACGGCTGGCCGGCGATCGCGGCGCCGTGGCCAAGCCCGCGGACGGCCTGCTGCTGTTCGTGCTGGCCGGCGAAGCCAAGAGCGCTTCGGGGCGCGATCTGCTCACGGTCGAAATCGCGGCCGCTCAGGTCGGCCGCTGCGAGGTGACCCTGGCCGAGCGCGGCAAGTACGCCGCGGTCACCGCCCGCTGGCATGATGCGGGCGATGCCGCCGAAAAAACCGTGACGGCGGGTGACGGCGAGCCGGTATTCACCATCGGCCGGCGCTACCCCGATCGGGCGGCCGCGACAGCCGCGGCCAAGGCCCGCCTCGAGGCCTTCGAGCGCGGGGTGGCCACGGTGCGACTGACCTGCCCGGGCGATGTGCGCTTGGCCGCCGAGTGCCGGATCCGTCTAAGCGGTTTTCGCCCTGGCATCGACGGTATCTGGAATCTCACCCGTGTCACCCACCGCCTCGACGAGGGCGGATACGTTTGCGACATCGAAGGCGAAACGCCCACAACCCGATAGGAGAAAAGACCATCTTCGCCCCCGGCGTGTGCTCTCTCACGGTGAAGCGGGCCGTGCTCGGTATCACGCCGGTGCGCAGCGTCAAAGGAGTGGTGTGATGCAAACCGAAACCGTTTTCAAGGGCGCGGGCAACGAAATCCATCTGGTGCTCACCGAACAGGACCGGGCCCAGAAGCTCGAGGCCATCAGCCGTATGCAGCTGAGTATCGCTGAGAGGACCCTCGATAGCGCTGACACCCCGGAAGTCTTCGACTGGCAGACCTATCCCCGGGTGCTGGTGCTCCGGCTCGGAAAAGTGGATTTGCCCGCCGGCCTGCATTCCTGCCGTCTAAAGGTGTTCAGCCTCGATTATCCGCACCCCTTGGGGCTGGTATGGGCCGACGGGATCAAGATCGAGGTGATCGCATGACCGGAACCGACCGCGCAACCGGCAAGGCCCTCTCGGGCATTGAGCACCTCAAGCAGTCGATCGCCGACATTCTGAGCACGCCCATCGGTAGCCGGGTGATGCGCCGCGATTACGGCAGCCGCTTGTTCGAGCTGGTAGATCGGCCGACGACGCCAGCGTTTTTCGTTGAGCTCTACGCCGCCACGGCCGAGGCCCTGGTGGCCTGGGAGCCGCGCTTCAAGCTCACCGATGTTGCGGCCGAGGCGGTCTCGGGCGGCCGCATCACCCTGACCCTGACCGGCCGCTACCTGCCCGACGGCCGCGAAATCAAACTTGAAGGGATCGTGGTATGAGCACCCCCATTGACCTCTCGCAACTCTCTGCGCCGGATATCATCGAGGCGCTGGATTTTGAAACGATACTGGCTGCGATGATCGCCGATCTGCAGTCGCGCGATCCGAATTTTTCGGCGCTGCTCGAGTCGGATCCGGCCTACAAGATTCTAGAGGTGGCCGCCTATCGCGAGTTGCTGGTGCGGCAGCGGGTCAACGATGCCTCGCGATCACTACTGCTGGCCTATGCCGTGGGGAGCGACCTGGACCAACTGGCCGCGCTTTACGGTGTGGAGCGGCTGCTGATCGACGCGGGCGATCCGGAGGCTGTGCCGCCGGTGCCGCCGACCTATGAGACGGATACGGCCCTGCGGCGACGGGTGCAGCTGGCGCCCGAGGCGATCACGACCGCCGGCAGCCGGGGCAGCTATGTTTTTCACGGTCTTTCGGCATCGGCGTTGGTCAAGGATGTCGATATCGCCAGCCCCAACCCGGGCGAGGTGGTGGTGACGGTGCTTTCGACCGAGGGCGACGGCACCCCGGACCAGGGCCTGCTCGATGCGGTCGAGGCGGCCCTGAACGCTGAAGAGGTGCGACCGCTCACCGACCAGGTCAGCGTGCAGGCGGCGACGATTATTCCTTATACGATCGAGGCGACCCTTTACACCTACCCCGGGCCCGATGCTGAGGTGGTGCGCCAGGCTGCAGACGATGCGGTGGGTGCCTACGTGGCCGAGCATCACGCCATGGGGCATGACATTACCTTGAGCGGCCTCTACGCCGCCCTGCACCAGCCCGGCGTTCAGCGGGTAGAGTTGACGCAGCCGGCGGCGACCCTGACGGTGGCCAACGACGAGGCGGCCTGGTGCACGGCGGTCACCGTGACCAGCGGAGGCACCGATGAGTAACCCCTTGCTGCCGCCCAACGCCACGCAAACCGAACTGGCCCTGGCGGCGACGGTCGAGCGCATCGGCTCGGTGGCGGTGCCGGTGGGCGAGATCTGGAACCCGCAGACCTGCCCGGCACAGCTTTTGCCGTGGCTGGCCTGGGCGCTGTCGGTGGACGACTGGAGTGCCGACTGGCCGGAAGCCACCAAGCGCGAAGTGATCGCGGCGAGCATCGCGGTGCACATGCGCAAGGGCACGGTCTGGGCGCTGCGTCGGGCACTGGACGCGGCGGGGTATCCGGATGTTGAGTTTGAGGAGTGGTTCGAGTACGGCGGCACCCCCTACACGGGCATCGTGCATGTGCATCTTTATCACGAAGGCATTGACGATGCGGCCTGGAACCGGGTGATCCGCCTGATCAATACCTACAAGAACGTGCGCAGTCATATCGAGCTGCGCATCTACCTCGCGGTTAAAAGCCAGGTGCCGCGCTACGCCCTGGTCGGGCACCTGGCGGAAGAGACCACGATTTACCCCTGGAACACGCTTGACCTGACCTCTTCGGCCGCGGTGCATTTCGCCATCGGCAGCCAGGCGGCGGAGACCGTGACCATTTACCCCGCATAGGAGGAGCCATGCTGGAAACCTTTTACACCCTGATGACGGCGGCTGGGCTGGCCAAGCTGGCCAATGCCCAAGCCTTGGGCACGTCCGTCGACCTTGCGACGCTCAAGGCCGGGGACAGCGGCGGAGCCTACCGCGACCCGACCGAGAATGACACGGAAGTGGTCGGCGAGGTCTGGAGCGGCAACGTCAACCGGATTTTCGTGGACGAGCAGAACCCCAACTGGGTTGTGGTCGAGGCGGTGATCCCCACGGACGTGGGCGGGTTCTATATCCGCGAGGTCGGCGTTTTTGACGATGCCGGCGACCTGATCGCCGTGGGCAAGTACCCGGAGACCTACAAGCCGACCCTTGCGGCCGGCAGCGGCAAGGATCTCTACATCCGCATGATTCTTGAGATCAGCAACGCCGCCGATGTGGAGCTTAAGATCGATCCGGCGACCGTGCTGGCCTCGCGCCAGTACGTGGACAATCGCATCGCCGATCACCTGGTCGATCGTCACCGGGATCCGCTATTCAAGTCAGCCGCCTACACGGCGCTGGCTGGCGACAACATCTGGGTGGACACCAGCGCGGGCGAGGTGCCGATCACGCTACCAGCAGCTCCCGAAGTCGGCGACAAAGTGTTTATCGGCGACCACAAGGGCACCTGGGGCACCAACGCCTGTCGCCTTAAGGGCAACGGCGAAAAGATCATGGGGCAGACCCTCGGCGACGAGGCGCTGCTCGATGCAACCGCACTCACCGGAACCTGGGAGTATACCGGGGCCGATCAAGGCTGGAGGATTTGAGAGATGGCAGATGTAAGCGTTAAGAAATTGCTGGGCGGCGGTGGCGGAAACTTCGCGCTCGGGATCGAGCCGCCCAAGGCTTCGACGGAGTTTTATGCCCCTTTCAATGCTTCTTTTGAGGGGTCGACCTCCGGAGACGCGATGGTTGACAAGGGGTGGACCGCCCCAGTGGCCGACACCCGATACGCCGCCTTGCAGTTGCTGTCAATGGCATGCGGCGGCGCAACTTCGGAGCTTGGTTTTGCCAGGGCGAAAGCACCCTCTCGAACAGCGGTCTGGACCAACCTTCTCGGGGCTTACGCGACTGCCCCGTTCTTTTGCCGTGGATACTGGTATGACGCTGGCAATAACCAACTCTACACTCTGCATGGGGCAACAAGCCAATACTACCCCAGTCACATTTATAAAACCGATGTTGTGTCGGGAGTAATCACCCTCCTGGTTGCAATGTCCCAGCAGATAATGTCCACCGGGACATCATCCGGAAATATGCTGTGGCCCGACGATCCCTCCGATCCGGACAACAGTGTCTGGAATGTTCTCGCGGCAAACGGTGGTCCGCCTGTCGGGATCATGCTCTATCGCTACCAGCCCGACGGAACGCAAATTTCGGCCCTGCCTGGCAAAGTCGATTCTTCCGGCACAAACCAAAGCATTCAGGTCAATGGCGGATATATGTCTGCCGCTAAGGACATCGTTCTGTCGGAACTTGGTTTTCTTTCGGGAGACTCTTCGGTCGCCACTTTTGTTCTGACCCGCAGCAGTTCCACCGTGAGGGTTTTTCTCTCGCGGGATGGGGCTCTTCCTTTAACCTCCGGCCCAGCAATCGTGTTAAATGACAAAGACGGTGCCAACTCTACCTTTATGGGGACGACATTGTTTGTGCCATGGGGTAATTCATCTCTGCTTCTTCTGTCCGACTCTCACAATGAAACATATACGGCCTGGCGCTCCCTCTTTGGCCGCCGTCTGTGGGACCGTGCCGACTTCGACCGCTGGCTGCACGAGATCGCCGACTTTTACAACATGCCCCCTGCGGAGCCATTTTTCACCTGACAAGGAGTGATTGACCCATGAGACGTATATTTATCGCGCACCAGTCTGGACTGATCGACTACAAGGGGGAAGACCCTGCGCTGTTTACCGGCGCTGAGACCGTGCAGGGAGGCATCGTCTGCACTTACGCCGGAGCCTCGGGGGAGGACGTGTGGCCGAACTATGCGCCGCCGCAGCCGCCGAAGCTGGTTGTGACGGCGCTTTCGTCTGAAGACCCGACGGCGCTTGTTGCCGCTGACTTGAGTGAGGTGACCTGCAAGTCGGGAGCCACCGTTTCTGCAACAATCGAACTTCGCGACGGCCAGGAGAGCATCGTCCCCATTGACGAGTCGTTCCGCATGCCCCTGCGAGCCAGGGATGGCCGTGAACGAATTCTGCTGGTCACGCTCGTCGGAGGTATTGCGCAGGTCGAGGCGGTGATTGCCGAATCCGGTCTCTGGCAGGTGGCCGAGGCGGCAATTAATGAATCCCTGCCGTCTGACAAATATATGGTATTCGATGGGTTGTCGATATATACGGTTCTCTAGTGGAAAGAAGGGCACGGATTATGAGGTCTAACCATCAATTCATATATTTTTGAGATCTTTGAAGGAGAATTGTTGCAATGAGACCTCGTTGGATTCGCATAGGGGATTGCCTCAGTCAGGCCTGGAACGTGATACGGCATAATGGGGATCCCGACGAGTCAACCAGCGGAAGGTCTTACCGGGAGGGCTTTTTGGAAGGTGACCCTGCTTGGCAGCGCCGAATGCGACGGATTGATTGGTTTTTTAATTTTTTTGAATCGGAGCACTGCCGGAAGGCTTATGAGGCTGATATTGAACGAGCTGTGAGACGCTTGAGAAATGGCAGGAGCAGCTTGATGCGGCCAGGTAAATAAGCGCCTGTTTGGGGTTTGTTTATTCAGAACCATAGTGCATGACGTGTAACATTTTCAACATACCTCAAAAAAATGTAGTCAATTGTAGTCATTTGATACGAAAAAAGGGTTAGCCGAAAAAACGGCTAACCCTTTGATTTTTTGGTGGAGCTAAGCGGGATCGAACCGCTGACCTCTTGAATGCCATTCAAGCGCTCTCCCAGCTGAGCTATAGCCCCGTGAAGTGAGGCCTGTTTATAGCAAAGGCCGCATGTCGAGTCAATAGAAAATTTCGGTCTGATTTCATCTCTCTTGTTTGTGAAAATTAATTTCCTGCCGATACGGTTTCTGCCCCACAGACAACCGACTGTAAAATCGCATTTTCTTCTATTTAAAATAAAAAAGACAATCTTTGTAATCAAAATGAATAAGGAGATTCCCTTCGTTTTTTGTTTTGACACAGGATTGCTCGTTGTGTTAAATCCCTGATCTGTAATTATTTAATGAGTCTTTGACGGCTTGCTTTGTTCAAAATTTGGGGGTTTGGAATTGATTGTTTTTTTTATTGGATTGAACTTTTGGGGGATCTCTTCGCCGCATTGCGGCGCATTCTGCCTATATATCCCATCAGTCCAGCACGCCAAACCATCTCCTGCTTCGGTATAACTCCTCCTCCCGCTTGTTCGGGTTTCGTCCGTGATGCGGCCCCTTTCGGTGTCGCTTGTGCGATATCGTGTGTCGAAAAGGGTAAATCTTATGGCGAAACACAAAAAAAAGCCAAACTGTTCGTCCGTCGGCATGGCTCGCAGGGATGAGCAGACAACCCTGCAGGCGAACTACCGTCCATCGCACCGCACGGGCACGGCTCTCATTTCGGGCGTGGCTCGATTGATCGAAGGTCTACGCTGTTTTGCCGACGAATTTGGTTTGTCGCCGCGCAGAATTCTGGGTGAGGCGTGGGAAGAATTTCAGTGCGGCAACGCCGAAGATGTTCTGCGAAATTGGCTGCGTGGCGGAGATGATGGGGCTCAGCGCATTGAGCGTCTGTTTAACGATCTTACGGCGCACCAAGTGGCTCTTTTGAGCGGGGTAGACGGTGTGGCGCGCGAGGCGGCCCGGCGTTTCAATCCTCAGCATTTCAAAATGCAAACCCCGGGCCTGCTGGGAATTCGCCCCCGGGCGTGGCGCAATTACTGCCGCTACTATCAGGAATTGACCGCCTCCGAACAGCACCTGCACCGCACTCTGGTGTTGCCCGGGTTTGTCTCTGCCTATATCCAAACGCGTGAGGCATGTTGCAGGGAGTCCTCATCGCAGCTCCGTAAACCCCATGAATCTGCACGAAGGGAACCCTGATGGTGCGAAATCTTCTCTCATGGCTCTGTTTTCTGCTGGTCGTCGCTCTACTGGTGGGCTGCGCCGAACCGCGAGTGCGCATGGGGTTGTCATCCACGGCCAATCTCAACCTCAATGATTTTGATGAACCTCTGCCGGTGGTGGTGCGTATCTACCAGCTCAATGACGACGCAGATTTTCAGTCGGCGGAATTCATGGACCTGTGGAAGGACGACCTCAAGGCCCTCGGCAACTCCTTGCTGACCCGCGACGAGGTGGTGATGAACCCTGCTGCGCAGATGACGCTGGAATATCCCCGCCACGAGCAGACCAGGTTCGTTGCAGTGATGGGCGTGTTTCGTGAACCGGGAGAGAGCAGCTGGCGGGATATCCGCTCACTCTCTGAAGGTTATTTTGCACGCCGCTTCGGCGGAAAGATTGTCGTTCACCTCAAAGGCAGTGCCCTGGAAATGGTCGATTAAAATGGGAATGAACGGCCTGCGAAAAATTATCTGGACTGAAGGGATGTTCCTTGGCCCGCAGCATTTTCAGCAGTGGGACCGTTACCAGGAGCAGGTTCAGGGGCTCTTCACCCGCACCCTCAACCCTCTGGCCTGGGGGTTGCTCGATCTGCGGATTGATCACCGGTCCCTGGAAAACGGCCACCTGCGTATTGAGAATTGTCTGGCCCTGTTCCCCGACGGGCAGTTGGTTGCCTATGACGCTGCCGTCGATCCTCCTTTAGGCTGCGAACTGGAGGGGCGCGGCGGCGACAGTGTGGATGTCTATCTGGGGCTGCCGGCAAACCGCTGTGTCGAGGGGATTTCCGGCTATCCCCAAAGGCGGCTCCTGAGCGGCTGGCAGGCGGAATATCTTGAAATCGCCGATGAGTACGACACCGAACGCGGTCGCGAAGTGTTGATGGCGCGCCCCAATCTGGTGCTTTTGCGTGCTGACCAACCCCGCGATGCCTTTGCCGCGCTGCCGGTTGCGCGGGTCCGCAGCCAGGGGGATGGCAGCTTCAGCCTGGTACGGGAATTTATCCCTCCTGTTGCGAGCATCAAAGCTTCACCCCGCCTGGAATCTCTGCTGAGTGGGATGGTGGAGATCATCGCTGCCCGCATGCGCATGCTGAATGACCGCAAAAATGCCTGTGGAGGCGGTGCAGGCGAGTTCGTTCAGAGTGATCCTCTCAATTTTCACCTGCTGCAGGTTCTCTCCGGTGCCTGGGGTTCGCTCAAACATTTTCAGCATCACCCCGAACTGCACCCCGAAATTCTTTATCGGCACCTGAGCGCTCTTGCTGGAAGCCTGCTGGCTTTTGCGAAAGGGGATGCCGACGAGATCCCACGCTATCGTCATGAGGCTCTGGATCAGGTTTTCCCTCCGCTGGCGCAACTGCTGGAACAGCTGATGGAGGTGCAGACCCGCCAGCGCAGTGTGGAGATGGTCCTTGAACGTGAAAACGACTGCCTGTGGCGGGTTGAGGGCCTCGCCCCCGAGCAGCTGCGGGGAGCGTCCTTTTTTCTTGAAGTGGATCATGCCGCCGACAGCCCCGACTGGATCACAGACTTTACCCGCCAGGTGAAAGTCGGAGCGCGCAGCAGCATAGAACAGATGGTGGCTTCGGCGCTGCCGGGTGTGCGCCTGGTCCACACCCAGCGTCCGCCGGCGCGCATGTCGGTGCGCAGCGGCTGCGAA
>NPIE01006589.1_pt1 | contig 42180 bp, 32 predicted proteins | sample 8637661 | NCBI WGS metagenome assembly NPIE01 (sample SAMN07420842, study PRJNA396082) | bioreactor metagenome | isolation source: sample BA12 brine-fed electro-methanogenic bioreactor BA | place: Japan: Kochi | collected 2016-12-09 | reverse complement strand
GTTCGAGTCGGAGTGGGCCTGCCATAGTATATTAAACAGGAGAGTTATGAAATTAAAAAACATTTGGTTAGAACTTAAGAAAACCAATTGGCCAAGCAAGAAACAGCTTGTTCAATTGACGGCATATACCCTAGTCCTTTGTGGTATAATCGCCATGCTTATGGTAGGACTAGACCTTTTGTTCTTTAATCTCAGAGACTGGTTTCTTAACCTTTAATTAAATAAATATGACAAAAGAGAATACAAAAAAAGAAGTTAAAGAGAAGAAGACTTCAAAAAAGAGCTCTTCCAAAGCTACTTCCAAGAAAAAAACTTCCAAAAAGAAGAAAAAGGCCAACCCTAACGCTAAGTGGTATGTCTTAAATATTAGAACTGGGTACGAAAACAGTATACAGAAAGAGTTAAGACAGAGAGCAGAAGCTACGGGTATGGAAGACAAAATAGACGAAATCCTTGTTCCTGTTCAGAAGAAAATAACAGTAAAGAAAGGAAAACAAGAAGTAAAAGAAGAAAAGATATTCCCAGGATACATATTGGTTAAAATGGAATTAGACAACAAGACTTGGGATATTGTTACTAACACTGACGGAGTAAGAGGTTTTGTTAAAACAGATAAATATCCTAAGCCTTTAGCAGAATCTGAAGTTCTGGCTATTACCAAATTCATGGAAGTAGAACAGCCTTCATTTAAGACATCGTTCAGTGTGGGAGAAGCAGTAAAAATCACAGAAGGTGCATTTGCAGACTTTATTGGTAGTGTTGAAGAGATAGATACAACTAAGGGAAAGATAAAAGTCCTCATCTCCTTCCTTGGTAGAGAAGCACCAGTAGATTTAGATCTTTCTCAAGTAGAAAAACTTTAAATATTAGATAATTACTATTATGGCAAAAGAAATAAACAAAGTGATAAAAATAACAATACCTGCAGGTCAGGCTACAATGGCTCCTCCTATAGGACCAACCCTTGCCCCCTATGGTATTAATACACAAGACTTTTGTGCTCAATTTAATGAGAAGACAAAAGAAGCTCAGGGTATTTTAACCCCTGTGGTTTTGACAATATATAAAGACAGATCCTTTGACTTTATCCTTAAGACTCCTCCTACTTCAGAATTAATAAGGAGAGAGTTGAAGATAAAGAGAGGTTCTGGACAACCAAATGTTAAAAAGGTTGGGAAATTGTCCAAGGAACAAATGAAAAGGATAATAGAGATCAAGATGCCAGACCTGAACACCGCAGATTACGACCAAGCAGCAAAGATCATTGCTGGTACAGCAAGGCAGATGGGCGTAGACGTAGAACTTTAATTAAGATAGGTAGAGAATCATGAAAAGAGGTAAAAAGTACGAAAAATCAGTAAAAGATTTAAATAAAAGTAAGACTTACTCCTTAGAAGAAGGGATTAAGAAGGCTAAAGAGCTCTCTTATTCCAAGTTTGTAGGCTCTTTAGAGCTACACGCAGATATAAAAGTCCCTAAGGATAAAGATCCTAAGTCAATTAAGGGAAGTCTTTCCCTACCCCACTCAGATGGTAGTGCTGACGTAAAAATTGCTGTATTCACAAAGGATAAGCAAGACGAAGCTAAGAAAGCAGGAGCTGACTTCTTTGACTTTGACAAATTAGTAAAAGATGTAAAAGCAGGAAATGTAGAATTTGATGTTGCAATTGCTACTCCCACCGTTATGTCTGAAATTGCAATCTTGGGTAAAGAGTTAGGTCCTAGAGGTTTGATGCCAAATCCTAAGGTTGGAACAGTTACAGAAGATGTTGCTACTGTGGTAGAGGAATATAAGAAAGGTAAGCAAACTTTTGCATGCGATCTTTCAGGAGTTATCCATATGAAGGTTGGCAAACTAGATATGGAGGCAGAGGAGCTTATAGAGAACGTCCATGAGGCTGTTAAATCAATAGAGGCAGCAGTCGGAAGAAACTATGAGCAAGCAATAAACAAGCTACACTTAGCACCTACTATGGGACACTCTGTAAAGATCAATTACACGAGAGAATAATATCCCATAATCTTCAGGCTGAAATTTAAGACCCTACACCGTAGGGTCTTTTTTTACTCCCATAGCACCACAAATCTTCCATTTCCTCTTACTATGAGGTATAATACATCCTTAGTAGTTTTATTGTTCATTCCAATTCACAGACAGTTAAAGGAGCTTTAGAAATGACTAAATTGGCCGTAGTCCTTGATGTCTCAAACCTACAGATCGTAGAAAGGGACTTCCCTTTGGTTTGCAAATTTTGTCTTATAGACAACTGTGACACCTGCGAATTTTCCCCAGAGCGGAATGCTCTCATACAGGAACTCCAGCAGGGACATGAGAGAACCATCGAACAATGGGAGAAAGAAGATAGCTAGTGAAAGGAATCAATTAAAAACTATTAAAAAATCAGGAGAGGATGGTTGATTTCATCAAACAAACATCACATATCATCCTCTCTTGACCAACCCCTACCCTCCTGCTATAATCCCCCTAGTATTATCCTAAGAAACAAGGTATTCAGATAAATCCTTGCGAGGAATACATACAAATCCAAAATATTTTTAAAAAATAAAATAATGGCAAAGACACGCTCAGTAAAATCGGAGCTACTAGATAAGTATAAAGAAATACTTAAAAATAAAGGTGGTTATTTTCTAGTAAACTCTGACAAAACAGATACCTCCACCATATCAGACCTTAAGATGAAACTTAAAGAGGCAGATGCAAATTACACTGTTGTAAAAAACACCCTCTTTAAAGTTGCTCTTCAAGATACAAAGCAACCACTAGAAACTCAAGATTTAGATGGTCCTACAGCAATAATATACTTCGATGAAGATCCTACTGTTCCTGCAAAATTAGTAAAGGAAATACAGAAGGAAAAAGAAGTATTAACTGCTAAAGGTGGAGTATATGAGGGAGAATTCTTATCTGAAGAGAGAGTAATGCAATTAGCAGAAATCCCTTCTAGAGAAGTATTACTTGCTCAATTGGTTGGGACAATGAATGCTCCTTTAACAGGATTTATGAATGCTGTTACTGGAAATGTTAAAGGTTTAACTGTGGTTCTTAAAGGCATCTCTGAAAAGAGTGCTTAATTAGACAAAATATATTAATTTAATTAAAAAAGTTATGGCAGACGAAAAGAAAGAGTTACCAAAGCTATCTGCAAATGGAGAAAAAGTTCTCGAGATTGTAGAAAAAATGTCCGTCTTAGAGCTTGCTGACCTTGTAAAGGTTATGGAAGACAAGTTCGGAGTAAGTGCAGCTGCACCTGTAGCTATGGCCGCAGCTCCTGCAGTAGCAGAAGAAGTTGAAGAGAAAACTTCTTTTGACATCGTTCTTAAAGAAGCTGGCGCTAACAAGATCGGAGTCATCAAGGTAGTTAGAGGTCTCACAGAATTAGGTCTTAAAGAGGCTAAAGACTTAGTAGACTCTGCTCCTCAGACAATTAAGGAAGGTGTTTCCAAGGATGAGGCAGAAGATATTAAGAAACAGTTCGAAGAGGCTGGTGCTACTGTTGAATTAGCATAATTCCTTATAGAATTTGATTAAAGAGCCATCTCAGATGGCTCTTTTTCTTTTTACAACTGTTTTAATCCTTTCTATTAGATTTTTAGCAGTTATTTTATCCCCTACCCTCTACATCGACAAGAATATACCTAAAGTTGTATAATCTAGAACGAATCTGCCTTTACAAATTAAATTGTCACAAAGGGTTAAATGGAATATTCTCTCTTTACTCAGTTGCTCTTAGATAATGGAATCTCTAGACAGATTCTAGAGCTTTTAGTTGCAATTACCCTACTCGCTACCCTAGTTAGTATTGCTAGGTATATTTTCGGATCTAAAACATACGGAATTTATGCTCCCATAATACTTGCAATCTCATATTCTTACAGTGGCCTTCGCTATGGGCTAGTAGTTACTGCTACTGTGATAATAACAACACTAATCTCCTACTCTATAATTAAGAAGATAAGAATGCACTATATTACCAGAATCGCTATAAACTATTGCTTACTATCCATAACCCTCGTCCTCTTATTCTTAGTTGTAGACAGATATGGCCTCGGACTAGAAAATATGTCAAATATCGCTCCATTAGCAGTAATATCAATAGCAGCCTTATCTGACTTCTTTATAAAACAATATGTAAGGAAATCACTTCAAACCACAGCATTAATTCTAGGAAGCACTATACTAATAGCCGTAATTGGGTGGTACTTAATAACTCGACAGAATGTCTCTGACTTCATGATAAATAATCTATGGATAATCCCTTCCCTTATCTTTGTAAACCTCCTAGTAGGACAGTTTAAAGGATTGAGAATAAAAGATTTCCTAAGATTTAATTCTATAATATCGGAAAAAGAAAATGTTTCTAAGTAGTGAATACAAAAAAATACTCGGACTAAACAGAAGAAACCAGGAATATGTCCGACCATATAACCCTCCTTCTGCTAAGAGCATAGCAGACAACAAAATTCTAACAAAGAAGGTTTTAGCTAGAGAAGGGATCAAAACACCTGAAGTCTACAAAGTTATTAGAAATAAAAAGCAATTAGCTTTCCTAGACTGGGATTCCCTACCAAAAAGCTTTGTTATAAAGCCTAATAAGGGAACTGGCGGGAATGGAATTATAGTCTTCTTTGGGAAAAAGAAGAAAGAAACCGCCTGGATAAGACCAAGCGGAGAAATAATGTCCAAAAGAGACATCATTTTACACATAGAAAACATTCTTGAAGGAAGATTTTCCATGGGTTCCAAGACGGACATTGCAATAATAGAGGAAAGAGTTAAAACAGATCCCCTACTAAAGGAATACTCTTACAGAGGAGTTCCCGACATTAGAGTTATCTGCTTTAACAATGTCCCCATAATGGCAATGACACGCCTTCCTACTAAAAGATCTAATGGTACTGCAAACCTACACTCAGGAGCTATATGTACCGGTATAGATATTGGGACAGGCATAACCACCTACTCTATGCAGATGAATCCTCGAGCCTTATTCAGTGACACCTATGAAAACATTGAAGCCACAACAGACCTTAAAGTAAACAAGAAACTTAGCGGTATACAGATCCCCTACTGGGATGAAATCCTTAGAATCGCACTAGTATGTCAAAAGTCTAGCAACCTTGGTTACATAGGCGTAGACATCGCCCTAGACAAAGATAATGGACCTGTCGTCTTTGAATTAAACGCAAGACCAGGACTAGGAATACAAGTTGCAAACAGAACTGGTCTCAGGTGGAGATTGGAAAAAGTAAAGGGGCTCGAGATTAAAAGCATAAAGCATGGAATAAGGGTAGCAAAAAATCTCTTTGGAGGAGAGGTCGAAGAAAGTATCGAGGCTGTAAGTGGAAGAAAGGTTGTAAACATAAATGAGAAGGTTTACCTCTACCACAATGACTCAAAAGATTCCAAGAAGCCAAAAAGGGAACCTTTTACAGCATTTATGGATACTGGTGTCCTAACCTCCCGTATATCCAAAAACGTCGCAAACAGGCTAGGCTTCTTATCTACAGTTAAGTTCTTTAACTCCCTAGATATCCCTGTAAAATTTAATTCCCTTAAAGAAGCGCAAGATTATATCGATGAAAACATAAAGAAATTAACAGAAGATGAGAAAATACTTAGAATTGCAAAGACCGTAGAGGAAGACGGCGTCATAATACGTCCCGTAGTAGTTGTAACTACAAAAATTTCCGGCGATAAGAAAGACATAGAGATGATTATCACCGATGATATGACCTACCCTGTAGCCCTTGGAAGAACAGATCTTAAAGGCTACCTTATAGATACAAGTAAAACTTTTAAATAACAATGAAAACATACGAACAATACCTAAAAGAAGCAGGAAATGTCCACTTAGCATATTACCTAGAAGCTGCAGACCACCTAGAAATAGAATACAAAATCCTGGTTAAAGGATTATTAGCAGGCTTTAAGCATGGTAATAAGCATTGGCATATTATTAACACAGTTACCCCACTAATCCCTGCAACAAGTACAACCATATGCAAAAGAAAGCACCTAACAAACATCGTCCTCGCAGAAAAAGGACTACCCGTACCCCAGCAGACAGTTATACTCTCCCCCATAGATGCCATTAAGTTCTTTGGAGAATATAAAGACATCGTTATTAAGCCAACTCAGCAGCTTGGAGGTGCAGGAATAACTATCCTACCCCAAACAGAAGAACAGGTTCTAAAAGCCTATGAAAAAGCCTTAAAAGAAACACAATCTAAATCTAAGAGTAAAGTTATTGCTGAGGAGTTCATACATGGGGAGAATTATAGGTTCTTAGTTCTAGATAACGAAGTTATTGGAGTTGTAAGAAGGAAAGCAGCACACGTTATCGGGAATAGTAAAAACACTATAAGAGAACTTATCTCTATGAAAAACAAAGAACGAGAAGATTCCTTACTAAAACCTATACAAGTAGATAATGAAGTTACACTAAAACTCCAGAGGGAAAACCTTAACCTAGAATCAATCCCAGAGGAAGGGAAAGAGATAATACTTAGGTATAACTGCAACCTTACGACAGGAGGAACCACCCAAGAATGTATGAACGAAGTTCATGATTACTACAAACAGATAGCAATCAAGGCAGTAAAGAGCGTTGGTTCTAAATTCGGAGGCGTAGATATAATAACTGAAGATATTAGTAAGCCTACTAAACTTGTAATAAACGAAATTAACTACAACCCTGGCTTGAGACTACACTATAAAGTACACGAGGGCGAAGTCGTTAAGGTAGCAATTCCTGTTATGAAATATCTAAGAGACAAGGAATATTAGTTAAATTAAAATTCACACAAATGAAAAATATCCAAGTTCTACAAGGTTTAAATTTCTATTCAGAAATTTCTACGACAAAAATCGTCTTCAAAAAGCCCCTTAAAAAGTCTGATGATGCAATAAAATTAGTAAAAGAGATTAGAGATCTACATCCTGTCTTCTTAAATTCCTACGATATTAAAGAAAACACCCTGCATATCGAATCAAAACTCACCTTCCTGTGGAGAGAGCTAGCAGAGACATTACTCAAGCTTTCTGACAGTAAAATGACGTATGAGGAAGCTAAGGATTATGCCATATCCGAAGTTATAAAAGACAGAATAGCAACCATGTCCATAATACCCCTACTCTTTGCTGCAGAGAAACAAAACGAGGAGATCACACCTACAGCGCTATTAGAGGAAAGAGTAAAATACAGTAAGAGTATTAACCGTTTGTATACGATTGGCGCTGGGAGAAACTCCCAAATAATCAACTTCGCCTCCTCTAGTAAAGACTCCAAGATTGCAAAGGAGATACAGAGGGACAAATGGTCTTCTAACCTCATGATGGAGCGACTTGGACTACCAACTGCTAGGTGGGAAATTCTAGATTCAGCAGAACAAATAGAAGACATTTGGGATAAATATGAGAAACCTGTAGTTATCAAACCCACAGGGTTAACTGCAGGAAGTGGTGTCTCAACAGGGATAGATACAATCCAAAAGGCAAAGAACGCTTATCAGATAGCAAAAGAACCTACAAAGAAACATATTGGGAAAACATGGCAACAGAAGATAATGATCCAGGAACAAGTACCAGGAGAAGACTATCGACTCCTTGTTATAGACGGCAAACTTGAAGTTGTAACAAAGAGAATCCCTGCTTTTATAGTAGGAGACGGCAAATCTACAATAAAAGAACTAATTGAAGAAACCAACAGAGATCCTAGAAGAGATACTTCTAAACCAACCCATATATTAAAACCCATAAAAATCGACCCTCCTCTCTTAAGACTCCTAGATGACAAGGGATTAACATTAGAAAGTATTCCTGAGAAGGACGAAAAGATTACAGTGAGAAAAGTCGCAAGTATGAGCCAGGGAGGCATTACAGAAGACTTCACAGACCAAGTTGGACCAGAAATAAAATATATAGTCGAAAGTATTGCTAATTCAATACATGCTTTCGTAATCGGAGCTGATATCCTCTGCAAAGATATTTCTAAACCCCTAACAAAAGATAACGGGGGGATAATAGAAATCAATACAAAACCAGAAGCCTACCTTAACCTCTATCCAGTTATAGGAAAACAAAGAGAGGAAGTCGCAGATGTACACATTCAGAAACTTCTAAAAGATAACAAAACTAAAAAGATTGTTGTAATTGGACAGTTTGCAAAAGATATCCCTACTCTACTTAAGGAAGGCTCCATCTTTGGATCTTACCTCCAAGAGGGAGAAGTAATTGGAGAATATAAGGAAGAGAGTATTTTAATAAATTCATTGAGAATCAATAGCAATCTCGATAAGGAGAAAGCTATTCAATCACTCAAAGTTAACGCACTATTGGACGTTATTATGATCCATCACCGAGATTGGGCAGATGCCGAGAGCACAGGACTGGGTTTTGATAAAATAGACATGGTAGTCATAAGAAAAGACCTCGCACAAAACAAAACCTACATGAGGATGCTCAAGAGATACAGAAGGAAAGGATTAATAGATAAAATTAAAATTATCTAAAAGGATATACACTATGAGGTATTTAATTATAGACAAAAGACAAAGAATAACAGGTAAAATCTCTACTGCCTCAAAGAGATTAATGCAAGAATTAGAAAACAAGAATTACCCCTACGATTTTGCATACAATGATGAACTTGAATTTATCCTGAATAATGGAGAACTCTCAATTAAAGCTGGAGGAAAAGATATTACGGAATATTCTCATATAATATTTAGAGGACACTCACTCTCTGACGAGAAGGAGTATCACTTCAAGAGATATATAATAGACTTCGTGGATTTCTACAACAGTAAAAATCCAGAGAAGAAGATTCTCGTTCAAAACGCAGAGGCAATTAAAAATCTCCCTTACTACAATAAAATAGCAACAGCTCTTTTCTGTGTAAAAAATAACCTCCCCTACTTTGATACCTACTTTAAAACAGATGGGAACTACTTACAGGATAGAGATATATTAAATAGTTATCCCCTAATAATGAAAGACTACACAGGGGAAAACAGGATAGAAAATATAGAAGGCAAAGAGAAGATTAAGAAAAATGTCTTCAAGATAGACTCAGAGGAGGAGCTCAAGAATTTAGACAACATTAACACCTCTCATATGTTCCTTCAAGAATTTTCTCCTTCAGGAGAAGACTACAGGATTTTTGTTAAATTAGGCAAAGTTATTGGAGGATGGAAGAGAAAAGCTAAGGGAAGCTTTATGACTGTAAGCAAAGGAGAGTACGAGATGTATAACGATCCTAACCCAGAGATGAAAGAAATTGCAGAGAGATTCGCAACAGTAATCGGTGCAGACTTTATGGCTGTGGATTTTATGTATATTGACGACAAACCATATATACAAGAGATTAGTTTCCACCCAGGATTTAAAGCCTACGAAACAAAAATCACCGAGGGGAAACCTGCAAATATCGCAGAAGCAATTATTACTGCTTTTAGAGAATAAATCCCAAAAGAGACTAGGTAAGTCAAATGATTGCTAGAACAACTAGATCCCTGCCTTCTTAAATATCTCCTCCCATTTTTCTTTGGTTGGAACTTGTTCTGGTTTTTGTATTAGACCTTCCCTAACCCACTTGGTCTGCTTGAAACCAATCTTTCCGGCATAGAGCAATTCATATAAAGAAGGATCTTTTTCTAACTTCCTTAAAACCTTTCTAAATCCTCTGAAGTAGACGATGTCCTTGGTATACAGACCGCCATATGCCGTATCACTCAACCCCCTCTTGATTCTGTATGCTGTACTAAATGCACCATACTTTGGAAGAACACCCAACAAAGCGTTGTGTAGTTCTCTAAAACTCATGTCCTCACCAATGTATAGAGCATATGTCAACGCAGCCTTCCTAACCAACCATCTGTCAGTAAGGAGTCCAAGGTTTTGCTCATTCCATGTTGCTAATCCTTCCTCTACATCCAGATAGGATGCAAGATTGGCCTTAGATAAGGCATCAAAACCTGACTTCTCTCCATTTGTTGCTCTTAAAACATGAGTCCCAACCTCATGCACAATAGTTTTTCTAAGCTTAAGTTGGCTCCTCTCTATATCAGGATCTACAAATACTCTCTTTGACTTTATTCCAACCTTTATAGAATTTCTAGAAATATTCTTCGACTCCGCAACACCCCAATCTTCAAGCCCTAATTCGTCAAAAACAACTCCAAATACCTCTCCTATCTCTTTGTAACCAAGATTCTTACCCTTATCTAAAGACTTAGATCTTTTAACATCATAGCCAGACATCCTACCCCTTAATACTCTACAAGCATTCCTGAAAAGTATCGGAGATGGTTTTCCATATCGGTTATATGATATGTCTGTGACTAGCTCGTTATTCCCTACTGCATGCATTAGGTCATTAGCCTCTTTCTTTGAGCTAATTAGCTGGATATAGAAGTCGGATATTCTTGGATCTACATCAACTATTTCCTCTACATGAAGTAATTTCCTCAAGATATCGTCATTGTTATTCTTTACAATCTTGTATTGAAAATCTGGGTTATATGTATCAGAGTTGAAAAATTTCTTCTTCTCAGACTTAAGATTTACAGGGGTATATACCATTGCAATTGGAAGCCTTAAGTCGTTTAAAAGGGAGGTAACTTCTTCCAAAGTCATTCCTTTTCTGGCCTTGTTTAATATTCCCATGACTACATTTTACTAAAATATTACTAGAAAAACTACTTGGTGGTTTACACCCTATCTTCTAAATTCTTTGTTAAAGGAAAATACTCTCTCCCCTGTTGCAATTAATTCTAGAGCTATACCTGTTCCCCTAACAACACAATATAGCGGTTCGTCTGCAACATGCGCAGGAACTCCAGTAGCTTTGGAGAAGAGTTTGTCTAAATTCCTAAGCTTTGCGGTACCTCCACTCATAACCATTCCCCTATCTATAATATCCGCAGAGAGTTCTGGAGGAGTTTTTTCTAAAACAGTCTGTATGGCTTTAATAATATCTCTTAATGGTTTTTCTATAGCTTTTGCAACATCATTTGAATCTATTACCATGGATTTCGGCATCCCTGCTCCCACATCCCTACCCCTAACCTCCATCTCTTTTGGATCTTTGACTTCCACAGCAGAACCTATTTTAATCTTTATATTCTCTGCTGTTTGTTCTCCAATTAAAACTCCTTTCTTTTTTCTCATAAAGGAGATTATGCTTTCATTAATAGCATCTCCTGCAACCCTCAAAGATTCATACTCTACTATCCCATCTAGAGACATAACCGCGACCTCCGAAGTCCCACCACCCATATTTACTATCATGCTCCCAGCAGATTTATCTATAGGTAGACCGGCCCCTAATGCAGCTAACAGCGGTTCAGGAAGGAGTGTAATACTCCTAGACCCTACAGCATTTGCTGCCTTTAGAACAGCTCTCTGTTCCACCGTAGTTATACCTGCAGGGACACTAATAACAACATCTGGCTTAAAGAACCTAGATTTGCCAAGAGCCTTGTCAAAGAAATGTCGAAGTAATGCTTCCGTAACTCTGGAGTCTGCAATTACACCATCTCTAAGAGGTCTTTTTGCGACAATATTCTCTGGGGTCTTACCTATCATTTTCTTTGCCTTTTCTCCCACTGCAATTACCGTATAACTATTAACATCTATAGCAACAACAGTAGGCTCCATAAGGACAATGCCCTCACCTTGAACAAAAACAACCGAGTTTGCTGTACCTAAGTCAATACCTAGCTTTTTTCCAATCATACTTCGAAGACTATAAGTTATTTACTATTTAAACTCTAAAAGCATAGCCTTTTTCATCTGAGCTATTGTCTCTTTTGCTATACCAGAGGTTTTTACACTACCCTCAATCGCTTTCCTTAAGAGCTCCTCCCTCATTCCTTCAGCTTCTTTCCTTCTCTCCCTTATTGGGGTAAGCTTCTCATTCATCACCTCAAATAATCTCTCTTTAACCTCTACATCCTTTATATTTCCCTCCCGGTATCTCTTTTTCATATCTTCAACTTCGTCCTTATCATCATTGAAAAGATCCATGTACAAGAAAGCAACATTTCCCTCTATCTTCCCTGGGTCTGTGGCGTGTATTCTGTTGGGATCTGTGTAAACCTTGAATACCTTCTCTCTCAATTCTTCCTCACTGTCAGAGAGATATATACAGTTATTTAGACTTTTACTCATCTTTGCTTTACCGTCTATCCCTGGGATATTTATTTCCACCCCAAAGAGCGCTTCTGGCTCATTAAACACTTCCACACCATAGGTGTTATTGAATTTCCTTGCCAACCTCCTCGCATCTTCCACCATAGGTGCTTGATCCTTACCCACAGGAACTAGGTCCGCATTAACGGAGAGAATGTCTGCAACTTGATGTATAGGATACATAAAGAAACCCAAAGGAGTAGACTTCTCCATTCCCTTTTGGGAAATCTCAGTCTTAATCGTAGGGTTATGCTGTATCTGTTGGGTTGAAACAAAATTGGCAAGATAAACAAATATCTCATGTATTTCAGGGACCTCACTCTGGATAAACACTGTAACCTTATCAAAATCTATACCTGCAGCATAATAATCACAGAGTAATTCCTCAATATTCTCTCTCACCCTCCCAGGATCATCAAAATTGTCTGCGAGAGCTTGAACATTTGCAATTAGAATATATTCATCATACTCGTCCTGCAACTTGGCCCTATTCTCTAAAGACCCCAAAAGATGACCAATATGTAGTCTCCCTGTTGGCCTATCACCTGTTAAAATTCTTTTCTTTTCCATAATACCCCTATTCTAACAACTTCTTTATCATTATGCTATACTTTCACTTGTGAAGGAAACGAAAAAGATAAAAAAAGAAATTGACATTATCAGCCTACTCATCTCCCTTTTCTCGGTATTATTTGTTGTAGGAGGAGCACTCGTAATTTACTACTTCTCTAGAGGATATAGAATCAGTATCTCTGAGAGAAGTATTAGAAAAACTGGTGTTCTCACAGTTCAAACAGAACCTTCCCCTGCTGAACTGTATATTAACGGGGACGATGTTGGTAGAACGCCCAGAAGTAGAACTCTAGATATTGGTATAAACAGCATCTCTGTCAAAAAGAATGGTTACAGAGATTGGAATAAACAGGTAGAAATTGTCGAGGAGAAGTCTACACTACTATTCCCTTTCTTAATCTTGGAAGAAATAGCTCCCTTAAGTGTTTGGGAAAGAACTGGAGAGGTACAGAAAACCTGGATGAGTGACAACGAAGCCTACTTCATATTCCTTATTAAAAGTGAAACCGGGGAGAAAAATCTTTGGACCTACAGAATTAATAGCCCCGTATGGAATTTAAATCCAAACCCTGTTCAGCTCCTGACACTAACAGAGGGACAAGATATAGATTTGGAGATTGCCCATAACGGTCAAAAGGCGGTTATGACACTTACAGAGGAAGAAGTAGAGAATCATTATATTGTAGACTTAACAACCCCTATTCTATTGGGGAACTTAGAACCAATAACAATCCCAGACATTGCACAATCTACACACTCTTGGTCTAGAGATAACAGACATCTAATATTGGAATCGGCTACTGAGATTTCTTCAATTGACACTACACTACTTCCCGAGACGGAAGAACCCAGCATCCTAGTAACAAAAGAACCTAATACAGATTACATATGGAATACAGACGAGGAAGGGTTCTTTTACATTCTAGAGGATTTGCATACAGAAGAAGACAAGACTTACATATATGCCCTCAAGCAGATGCTCCCAAATGGACAATCCCCCAACTACACAATCGACAAAGCCTATTTCCAAAAGAAAACCGACTACATAGACTACTACAGAGAGAATGGAGACTCTTATCCAGAATTTACAACCTCTCCGCAAGCCACACAGGCTATAGGCGAAATTACATATTTCGAAGTAAACCAGGAACTTAATGGAATATATATCAAAACAGAGACCTCTGTATATTGGTATGACATAACCACAGATAAGTACAGAATGATTTGCACACACCCTGCCCAGCTCATATCCTTCTCTCCAGACTCAAGGAAACTTCTCTTTGTTAACGACAATTTCTACTATATCTTCACCCTAGAGAAGGAAGAAGCCGATCACACAGAAGAGATTGGCACAAAGAAGGTTAAAAATATAACTAAAACAGATACAGATCAGATATCCTGGTTGTCCAACTCTACTTACCTTTATTACATAAAAGAAAATAAACTCCAAATCTCAGAAAAGGACGGGGAGAATCAAGAGGAACTCCTAGATATTGACCCTATATTTTTGCACACAATAAGACAGAACAGGGAATATATTGTTACCCTAGAGAGTAGCCCTGAAGAGAACTCAGTTCTAATAAATCAGTACAGGCTTAAATAACCACAGGGATTCTTTCTAAAACGCACCCGGTCGGAATCGAACCAACAACCTACGCGTTAGGAGTGCGTTGCTCTATCCTATTGAGCTACGGGTGCAAAGTTTCTAAACGCCCCCTATCTTACCATTTTTGTATAAAAATTTACACACAAAGGCCTCTGTGTAAGGTTGTATATAAGGATTTAACCCTCGCATGATATAATTAATGTCGTCATGTCACAAGATTACATAAAAATAAGGGGCGCTAGAGAGAACAATTTAAAAAATATCTCTGTAGATATCCCCAAAAACAAATTAGTTGTCCTAACAGGATTGTCAGGTAGCGGTAAAAGCTCCCTAGCCTTTGACACCCTCTATGCAGAAGGTCAAAGAAGGTATGTAGAATCTCTTTCTTCCTACGCAAGACAATTTCTTGGAGTAATGCAGAAACCAGATATAGATTCAATAACAGGCCTATCTCCCGCTATCTCAATAGATCAAAAGACTACCTCCACCAACCCCAGATCAACAGTAGGAACTATTACAGAGATATATAATCACCTAAGACTACTCTACGGACACGTAGGCCAACCCCACTGTCCAAAGTGTGGTTCAGAGATTCAAGCACAGACCATAGAAGAAATAACAAAAAAAGTGAACAACCACCTAAAAGGTTCCACGCAAAAAATCCAGATAGTTTCACCCCTCATAAAAAACCGTAAGGGACAGTTTATTTCACTTTTTGACAGACTCCTTAACCAAGGCTTCCTTCGAGTGATGGTTGACGGAGACCTTTACATGTTAGATGACATAGAAGACTTAAATCTAGATGAAAACAAGAAACACACCGTAGATTTGGTTGTAGACAGGCTTCATACCAGAGACATAGATACAAAGGAATTCCACAAAAGGCTTGTTGATGCTATAGAGTTAGCTACGAGTGAATCCGACGGAGAGGTTAAAATTATATTGGAAGATGGGGGAAATCTCTTCTTTTCAGAGAATAATACCTGCCTTAAATGCGGGATCTCCTACCCTAAGATAACTCCAGCATCATTTTCTTTCAACGTTCCAGAGGGTGCATGTCCTGAATGCACAGGCCTTGGGACATTAAAAGAGATTGATATTAGCCTTATATATAATCCTAGCCTAACAATAAATGAGGGAGGAATCTTCCCATGGGGAAACAGGACTACAAAGGATAGTTGGACATCAAGGATATTAAAGGAAGTCGCCAAGAAACACAATTTTGACTTGAAAACCCCCATCGGGAAATACCCTAAAGAAATTTTCGATTTAATATTCTATGGGACTGGAGCAAGACCTCCATACACCATTGAATATACTAACAGATTCGGCAGAACAAACACGTACAATACTGATTACGAAGGCGTTATTCCAGAGATGAAGAGAAGATACAAGGAAACCTCCTCAGAATACTCTAGGAAGGAAACAGAGAAGTATATGGTAGAGAAAAACTGTCCTATATGTTTAGGAAGGAAACTTAAACCCTACTCCTTAGAGGTTACTATAAACGACAAAAACATTAACGATATAACAGAAATGCCAATAGGAGAAGCAAAAGATTTTCTGTCTAATCTCAAACTAAAAGGAAACAAGAAGGAAATAGCAAAACCAATTGTTAAGGAGATATTGAACAGGTTAAACTTCTTAACAAATGTTGGACTAGAATACTTAACTCTCTCAAGACAGGCAAACACCCTCTCCGGAGGAGAATCACAAAGAATTAGGTTGGCTTCCCAGATAGGAACAGGGTTGTCAGGAGTCCTTTATGTTCTGGATGAACCCTCTATTGGGCTTCACCCTAGAGATATTTCGAAGCTAATTTCTTCCCTAAAAGATCTCAGAGACATAGATAATACGGTAGTAATTGTAGAGCATGACTCAGAAACTATGAGCCATTCTGATTGGATCATAGATGTCGGTCCAGGAGCAGGTAAACTGGGGGGAGAGATAGTTGCAGAAGGAACATACGAAGACATCAAGCACTCGGATTCACTCACTGCAAAATACCTCAACAAGTCCCTTGTTGTCGGCCAAGATATTAAGAAGAAGAATTTCGAAGGCAAAAAGAAAGAAATAAAAATTTCTGGGATAAAAACACATAATCTAAAAAACCTGGATTTAGAAATTCCTTTAAATAAGCTTATTTGTATCACAGGAGTTTCTGGCAGTGGCAAGTCCTCACTGATAGATGATACGCTTTATCCTGTATTGGCGAACCAAATCATGAATGCAAAGCGGGTTGAGGGTGAGTATGATGGCATAGAAGGTGTTGAGAATATAGATAAAGTAATAGGCATAGACCAGTCCCCTATAGGCCGAACTCCAAGATCTAATCCTGCAACATACACCGGCATCTTTACTCCTATCCGCAAACTCTACTCTGAGACTAAGGAGGCACAAGCTCGAGGATATAAACAAGGTAGATTTAGTTTCAATGTTAAAGGTGGTCGATGCGAAAAGTGTAAGGGTGATGGTGAGTTGAAAATTGAAATGCAATTCCTACCCGACATGTATATCACCTGTGATGAATGTCATGGGTCCAGATATAACAAAGAGACTCTTCAAATTGACTTTAAGGGCAAAAACATCGCAGATACGCTAAAAATGACTGTTGATGAGGCTAAAGAATTCTTTAAAAACATACCTGCAATAAAGAAAAAGCTTGATATACTAAGCAAAGTTGGACTTGGGTACATAGAACTAGGTCAATCTTCACTTACTCTCTCGGGTGGTGAATCACAGAGGATTAAACTAGCTAAAGAGCTCTCTAAGAACTCTACCGGCCATACTCTCTATGTCTTGGACGAGCCTACTACAGGCCTACATTATCACGACGTAGACAAGTTAATGAAAATTTTAAGAGGACTCGTCAACAAAGGGAATACTGTTCTCATTGTCGAACACAATCTAGATGTAATTAAACTCTCCGACTGGATAGTAGATCTCGGTCCCGAAGGAGGCGAAAAAGGTGGAGAAATTGTTGCTGAGGGGACTGTAGAAGATATTATGTCTAAGAAAGCTAGTTATACAGGGCAATATTTGAAGGGATATATTGAAAACAACGGAAGAAAGGGAGAAATAAAATAACCCCCTAGAACAATCTCATCATTTATATAACACCCATTGCCAATGGAGTGTGAAACGGAAGGCACTTTTAAGAAAAGGAAAATCTAAAAACTTGTTCATCTCCCTGTTCAAAAAGAAACATACAAAAAACTTTCCCTTTAAAAAGGCCTTAAACGAATTTCTCACTCTTGCGTGTTTAAATATTTAGAATGGTGAGTATATGAAGATTGAACAAGAGGAAAATTTTTAACATATTGAAATTACGGCTCGTTTCACTTAGTATGCCTTGGCGAAAATCCATTCGTCCTTGCTCTCCTTCCCACAGTAGATGCATTTGCCCTTGACTCCTTCTCCATCCTTGGTTAGACATCTGGTTGTAGCTTTCGTGTCATACTTGATACCCTCCTCACACTTTTCATCACCACACCACCCTGCTCTTGCGAAACCTCCTTCTCCTGAGAAAACCTTTTTGAACTCTTCGTAGTCCTCTACTCTATAGGTTTTTGATACTAGAACTTGTTTTGATTTCTCATAGAGATCCTTTTGCATTTCTTCTAGAATTTTTATTACCGTTTCTTTTAGATCTCCAAACTTAATCTCTTTCTTTTCGAGGGTGTCTCTTCTTACAACTACAACCCCACCGTTCTCTATATCCCTCTCTCCTATTTCTATCCTGACAGGAACTCCCTTCTTCTCCCACTCGTTAAATTTGAATCCTGGAGATACAAAGTCTCTGTCATCCAGCTTTAAAGCCCCTATTTCAGCTTCTAACTGCTTATATACATCCTTGGTATATGTAAGGACTTTGTCTTTGTTAGAATCCTTAAATATTGGCACAAGAACAACCTTTATTGGTGCCACGGTAGGTGGCAAAACTAAACCTTTATCATCACTGTGCGACATTACTAAAGCCCCAATCATTCTTGTACTTACACCCCAGCTTGTCTGCCATGGGTGTTGGAGTTCACCATTTTGATCCGTAAATTGAATATTAAAAACTTTTGCGAAATTCTGACCAAGATCGTGCGATGTTCCAAATTGTAAGGCTTTTCCATCTTGCATCATAGCCTCTACTCCGTAGGTATCCACAGCTCCAGCAAACTTCTCTGATTCTGACTTCCTGCCGTAATATGTCTCCATGGCAAGAAATTCTCTGGCAAATTCTACATACATATTTAACCTGTCTAGAACCTCCTTTTCCGCTTCTTCGTGGGTTATATGGACTGTGTGGCCCTCCTGCCAAAGGAATTCTGCAGTCCTAAGAAAAGGCCTTGTTCTTTTTTCCCACCTAACAATATTGGCCCATTGGTTAATCTTAAGTGGTAAGTCTCTCCAAGAGGTAATCCATCTTGAGAAAGTATCATACATTATTGTCTCTGATGTAGGACGAATTATTAATTCTTCCTCTAGTTTGGACTCTGGGTCCACTTCTACTCCCTGCCCATCCTCTGTTTCTTTAAGTCTGTGGTGAGTTACTATTGCACATTCCTTGGCAAAACCCTTTACATGGCTAGCTTCTTTTGAAAGAAAGGATTTAGGAATAAATAGTGGGAAGTAGGCATTTTCTGCTCCAGAATCTGAGATTCTTTTGTTTAATTCTTCCCTTATCTTCTCCCAGATAGCATATCCATAGGGTTTAATAACCATGCAACCTCTAACTGGAGAATTCTCTGCTAGCTCTGCTTGTTCAATAATATCCAAATACCATTTGGAGTAACTCTCTTCTCTTGGTGTAATACCTTTTTTCATAGTCCTTATTTTACACTATTTAAGAAAGAAACTTAAAGTTTTTATTACGAAGACCTATCTAGTAAGGATATTTAAACAATCTTTGGTCCAAAACCCCAATGGTCTGCAGCTTTTGCTAAAGGAGTATCTGGATTCTCTTTAAGCCACTTCTCTAGATTTCCACTCCCTAGGGCGAGGTCTTTCGCTTGGACTACGGCTTCTACACCAGCTTCTACTCCCCAAGGGTGACCGAGAACGCCTCCTCCACATTGGAGCATAATATCTTCCCCAAGTTGGTGTAAGACTTCTGGAACACTACCTGGATGTAAACCACCTGAGGCTACATGCCATACAGGCTTCATTCCAAACCAATTTTGTCCTAGAGTTACTGAAGATTCAGGAGTTATGTCCAATTGCAAGGCATCCCTTATTAGTTTAGGCTCTCCATAGTTTTCCATTTTTGTTTTTGGAGCCCCACCATGTAGTGCATCTACACCCAACAATCTTAATATCTTGGCATTGGCTACCATGGACATAGAGAAGTCCATAATTTCTCCTTTGGTGTATACTCCCGGACCACTCTCTCTGGTAAAGAGGCTATGCATAGCCCTATGGGCATGGATTGCTAACCCAGGGTTTTTTAGTCTCATAGTGTGTAAGGCGGAAAAACCTGTTGTAACAACATCCATCATCATCCAACGACCACCCTGAGCTTTAATTTTGTCTGCTCTAGATATCATAGTATCTAAGTTAGAGTGTGTTATGTTACAGAGATAGAATTTCTTCTTACCCGTTTTCTCCTCTATTTCCCTTCTAACCTTATGGATAAGTTCACATCTATCATCAAACTTATTAAAGAAAAGGCTTGTTAAATTTTCATCATCCTTAATTCCATGGTACTCTCCCCCAGCAGCTGTAAATAGAATTTTTGCCAACTCTGCCTGCTCCTTTGCAGTTCTACCAATCTTTGGCTTAGGAACAGTTAGAAGTAATGGACCTCTTTCTATCTGGAGCATTTCTCTTACACCCTCTACTCCAAACTGTGGGCCTGGAAAGGCTTTAACCATAGGCTCTGGGAATCTAATATCTAAGCACCTTAGAGCTTTAATCATCTTCATTCCACCTACATTTCCTACAATGCCAGCAAGCAAACCAGACATGTTGTCTAATTCAAAAAGCTCTACTTTGTAGGCTATCTTGAAAGTTTTTGTCTTAGGGTCTAGATCAAAGGCCGTTGCTTTTAATTTGTCTGCCATCTCGGCACCTGAGTCCTTTCCACTGTAGACCTTTGTCCAGGTTCCAGTAGAACTCTCTGCAGCACATGCTGCTACAACAGTCTCAAACTGGTCTTCTTTTACACCATCTGCTAACTCTATATCCAAATAGGTTATTACATAGTCCTTGTCTGGATTCTTAGGCTTCCAACCCTTAGGAGCTATATATTTCTTAGAATAGCTATTATCCTCGTCCTTCTTTTTTTTCTTAAACATATTTTTACTAAATAAATTTATTTAAATCTTTTTTCTATCTTACTTCTTCTTCTACTTACCTTCACCTCCTCTACTTTATCACCTAAGTAGTTAAAGGAATTAGCCACAGTATTAAAGAAGAAACCTAAGGAAAAAACTAAAAACCCCAAAGAAGCAATAGCAACTGTTTGGTTGTCAAAAATGCCTGCTTCAGGAAGCTCCTCTGCTTCTGTTGGTGCACTCTCTAAGGTCAATGTATATGTCCCCCCATCACTAGCTGTCACCGTAGGACTGACTGTCCCAAAAGTAAATTCTGACGTCCCCTCTTCTGTTGCTTTTAGATAGAGGGTTACAACAACGCCGTCGTAAGTTTCTCCTGCTTGGTGAGTTGTTGAAACACATTCTATTGTTAGAACACCACTTACAGAGTCATCTAAGTTAAAACTATCACACCTGTCGGCGCCATTTGCAGTTATATATTCCACGCCACCTGTGTATTGCAAAGGGATGTCTATACCGGTAAATTCGTCAGCACCACTATTTACAAGAACCTGTATTGTTGTACTGTCACCATATATCGTTCCGCTATCTGGAGATAAAGAAATGGACAAGTACTCCGCATACACTGTATTATTAAGGCCGAAGAGAAAGGTAAAAAAGGCAATTGCTAAAACTTTAGAAAATCCCTTCTTTACTCTGTCTTTACTGGGGCAGTCCATACTAAAATACTTTACATTCAAGGGTCCCTACTGTCAAGGAAATACCTATTGATAAGCTAAAAAGATAAAATATGTTTGAAGATTTTGTAAAAGAAAATAACCTGCAAAGCTATAGACTAAAGCAGCTCTATCAGCAATATTATAGGGATGACATAACTTCTTGGGATGATTTAACGACATGGCCACTAGATGTTAGAGAGAAATTAAAGGAGACAATCCCCTTCTCTAAGCTAGAGAATTTCCAGGAATATGTGTCAAAAGACGGCAAAACAATTAAAACATTATCCTTTACTGAAGAGGGTTTTCCTGTAGAGACAGTCCTAATGAAATACCCAGAGAGAAATACCGTCTGCGTAAGCTCTATGAGTGGATGCCCTGTGGGGTGCACTTTCTGCGCAACGGGCCAGATGGGGTTTAATAAAAACCTAGATACACAAGAGATTGTCGACCAGATTCTCTATTTTAAGAGAAGATTAAGCAAGGAAGATGAGAAGATAACAAACATTGTATACATGGGAATGGGAGAACCTATGCTTAATTTAGAAAATGTTGCTAGATCAATAGACATACTAACAGACCCAGAAAAAGTTGCTTTAGGAAGGAGAAGGATTACTGTCTCTACTGTCGGTTATGTTGAGCAACTAGACCAGTTCCTCTCAATGGATTTGGGTGTAAAGATAGCCCTCAGTTTGCATGCTCCAAACCAGGAACTAAGAGAGAAGCTTATGCCTACAGCTGCAAAAAACAACCCTCTAGATAAACTAATGGAGGTTCTGGAGGATTATCAAGAGAGAAGCAACAAGAAGATCACATACGAATATATACTAATAAAGGACATTAACGACTCTAAGCGACATGCAAAAGAGCTGGCAGAGCTACTTAGAGATCAGATTGCCCTCGTAAACCTAATAAGGCTCAATCCTTCCCCTCTTACTCCCTTTGAGCCTAGTTCTATGAACAAAACTCATTCATTCCAGGATATCCTAAATGAAGAAGGTATAAACAACACACTAAGACAATCTTATGGGGATGAAATAAACGCTGCATGTGGGCAACTAGCAAATATTCAAAAAGATGCTAAAAGGGTCGATTAAGCCTCCTAATAGACTATTATTCAATGTCATCAAAGGTATTAAACCAATCTTCTTCCTTTGGATGCTTTTTGGGAAGGTTATATCCTACCTTGTTATACAAATCAAAAGCTTTTTTAAAGTAAGAATCTGCTTTTTCAGGACTTTTCTCTGCATATGTACTCCCTACTAACTGAGAACTTTCTGCCTGAAGTCTTAATAAACCATTCTTTTCTGCTAGTTTGAAAACCTCAAGAGCTACCTTATTAGCCTCTTTTGCTTCCCCTTCCTCAAGAAGAATCTTAGACAAAGATAACTTGTAGTTTGCGTATATTAATACATACTCTTTAGCCTTCTCTATATATTCTTCCAACAGTTTTCTTGCATCATCTATTCTTCCTCTTATTACGTAATGGTTTACTATGTTTAAGGCAACTGTAAGGACTCTTTCCGTAAAATTAACCTTTTTTGCTTGTTCTAGAGCATATTTGAACTTCTCCACCGCTTCTGTGTAATCTTCATTCTCGTAATATATCTCTCCTAGGATTTCTGCCGTAGTAGCCTTTGTTGGGGTAAATTTGTCGCCTTTCTTTCCATCTATAAAGCTCCAGGCTTTATTGGCATAATAGAGGGCGTCCTTAGTTGTGTTAACTTGAAGCTCTAGCCTTGCCATAACAACCCGTATTTCGGCCATTTCTATCTTATTAAGATCCACTTTAGCTGCTTCAAGGGCTTCTTCTAATGCATCTTTTGCTTGCTCTATCTCTCCTAACTCTAAATAGCAGATACCAAGATTTTTTAGTAAGTTTGGGTAATCGTATGAGAGTATTGGGTCGTCTTTTATCTCCTCCCCCAGGGTCTCCAGTATTTCAATTGCTGCCTTTACATCGGCATTTTTTAACCTCTCGTCTTGTGCTTGTTCTATTACCTTCAGAGGATCATCCATGAAAATCATTGTAGCACACCAGAGGACGGAAAGTCGAAGACTACATCTTCTCTACAACTTCAATACCTAACTTATCCAGGCCATCTTGCATAACTACCATTGTTGCCTTAACAAGTGTAAGAAGAATTCCCCTCTCTTCGTCTGGAGCATCTAAAACTCTCACTCCCTGATAGAAGGAATTAAAAGTCTGTCCGAGAGAGAACAGATATTGAGCTAAAGTTGATGGAGAATAGTTTATAGAGGAATCAAGCAGTTGTTTTTCGTACCTGCCAATCTGCACGGATAATCCCTTCACAAGAGGGTTCTCCATACAGGATTCTATGCATACCCCGCCGGGGTTTTCAAAGTCTGACTCTTTTAATATGGAGTTGCACCTTGAGTATACGTACAAAAGATATGGACCGGTGTCCCCATCAAAAGATATAGATTTTTCAATATCAAAGGTTATATCCTTCCCTACTGAAACCTTTAGAAATGCATACTTAATAGCAGCTACTGCTATTTTTTCACTCACCAAGAGTATGTTGTCTTCATCTACTTGCTCGCTATCTTCCATAATATTCATTACTTTCTCTTTTACAGAGTCAAGAAGAACATCTCCTCTTACTATTTCACCCTTCCTACTAGACATTTTGGCTTTTCCTGGGAGTCTCACCATACCATGAGGAACGTGGGTAGTTTTTTCGGACAAATCCTTATTTAACTTACTTAATGCATCTAATACAACCTTGAAATAACCGGACTGCTCGTTCCCTGTAATAACTACAGATTCATCATAATCCACTAATTCACCTTTTCTGAAAGCAAGACCTAATTCCTTCCCCTCGTAAGTTGGAACTCCATGTTTATTTACAAATACCCTAGTATGTAGGTTCTTCTTTTCATCTCCCCTATATATTATGCTACCGTCATCTTCCTCAAAGACCTTGCCTACATTCTTCATTACAATCTCCAAACCAGCTTGTCCTACCTCACTTTCGAAGAAATAGTAGTCAAAGGTGGTTCCTAATCTGTCATAAATTGTCTCAAAGTAGTCCAAACACCACTGTCTACCCTTCTTATATTTCTCAGAAAGGTTCATCTCTTCATACTTTTTGAAACTTTCCCTCGGTTCTACCTCTGAAACTAGAGAAAAGATGTAGTAATTGATCTCATCTATCTCTTTTTGGACTATTTTGTCTTCAAAATCATCGTAATATTCTGCTCCAAGAGCGTAAGCCTCACCTAAAAACCTCACCCGAGCCTTTAGAGAGACCTCTTCTAGTGCTTCGAAGGTTGCCCCTTCTTCCCTTAGTTTCTCCTCTAAGCCCCAGAGTGTCTTTGCTACATGAAGACCTATATCCCCTTGGTAGTTAGCCCGCTTTACCTGAGCCCCTATGGCCTCCTGAAGCCTTGCAAAGGACTCTCCTACACTGTTTGTGTAAAGGTGACCAATGTGGAACTCTTTGAAAGGATTAGCGTCTGTGTATTCAATAACAACTTTCTTACCCTTTTTAATATCTAGATTAAGGAAATCTCCCTTGTTCCCAGCAATCTTGGATATCTTGGTTAGAAGGTATCTGTTTGAAAGGAAAAAGTTAATAAAGCCTGGTTTAGCAACCTCTGCCTTTGCAATTGAGGCATCTTCTTCGAGAACATCTACAATTTCTTGAGCTATCTCTAAAGGGTTTCTGTTTAGTTGAGAAGCTAGGCGCATGGCAATATTCGTAGAATAGTGACCATTCGCAATGTCTGCGGGGATTTCAATAATTACATCTTCCTCATTAAAAGATAAACCTTTACTGGAGAGTGCCTCTGTTACTAGTTTTTTTATCTTCTGTTCTATTTCCATTATTTATACATAATAGCACACGCACCCGGAGGGATTCGAACCCCCAACCCTCGGTTCCGAAGACCGATGCTCTATCCAGTTGAGCCACGGGTGCACAAGGGCTGTGCCTTAAATATTCTCTTTTTAATAATAACACGTACCTGGTCGGAATCGAACCGACAACCTTTGGTTCCGCAAACCAATGCTCTATCCAGTTGAGCTACAGGTACAGATATCTAAAAGACCTATATATTAAAAGGATTTTATCACAAATCACTAAATTTAATAACTATATCCCCTTCCCTAGCCGTTTCTAAATATTGCACACCATGTTTTTGAAATTTTTCAATTGTTTCATAGTGGGGATGGCCGAATTTATTCCCTTCACCATAGGAACAAATAGCAACCTCCGGATTAACTGCCCTGAGAAACATATCTGAAGTGGCAGTCCTAGAACAGTGATGACCAGCCTTAAGAATGTATATATTTTCCAAAGAGACCTCTTTTAGTAATTTATACTCTGCTTCATGTTCCGCATCTCCCATTAGTAGGATCCTTTTTCCCCTTATATTAAGCAATGTTACAATAGATTCGTTATTAATATTTTTATCTTGCACACGTTTACTGGGATCCTTATTTAATATGGGATATATTATCTCCCCTTCTATATCTCCATACTTAAATTTGTCCCCCTGCCTCACTTCGAGGATTACATCTCCATAACCCTTAAGGAGGTCTTCATAAACCTTATTCTCATACTCTATCTTATTTACAAACACCCTCTCTACAGTAAATTCATCCAAAACATTCATTAAACCCCTTATATGATCCTCGTGAGGATGCGTAAGTATTACAATCTCGATGCTTTTGTCATACGAAGGCATTCTTTTTGCAAGCTTAAAGATTACAGAATCATCTGGTCCCCCATCTATAAGAACTTGGAAGTCCCCTTCCTGTATTAGGATGGAATCTCCCTGCCCGATATTAAAAAATATTACCTCTAGGTCCTCGTTATTACCAAGTCTCCCCGATGGGAAACAATATAGGGCTAAAAACAAGAAAACTATATTAACAATATTCTTAAGAAAGAAATCTCTAACTATTTTTAAGATAATAATTGTATTGCTCATTCTCTATGGGGTAAAAATATATTACAGAGAGAAATATAACGAAAAAAATACAAACTGAAACGAAAGTACTTACTAGAGGAGATAATTCCCAATAACCTACCCCCAGCCCACCTACTAGATTGACAATGTATTCAAAAAATTTAAGTTGTAAATCTACAACAGTGAAAAAGAATCTAGATAGACCCTCGTGTATTTTATAAAACCCCAGAGATAATACACCCCATAACATAGTTCCCTCCACTACTGGAAGAACAACAGCATTAACCGGAAGTGACCATACAGAAAGAGTTCTGAAGTTAAACACAGAAACTGGAAGTGTAGATATAGTGCAACTTAGAGTTGGTAGTATGTAGTCATCTAGAAACTGAAATTTTAATCCTGAATCCTTCCCTTTCTTAGTTAATCTCTTAATAACAGCCTCTCTACCCTCCTCAAATATAGGTAAAAGATATGTTAAGCCTAATATTGCAGACACAGAGAGTGAAAAGCCAACATCTAGGATAATTAAGGGATCAAGGAAAACAAAAATTAAGCAAACTAAGGGAGTTGTTATATGTACTACACTCTCTCTCCCAAAGGAAACTGCCATTAAAGAAAGCGAGGACATTATACAAGCCCTAACTATGGAGCTAGATAGACCAGATAACAGTGCAAAACACCAAATAATACCTAGAGAAAGTAATATTTTTACCTTCTTAGGAAGAAAGAAAAAGATCTTATTTACAGCAATAACGAGTATAGTTATGTTGTAACCAGATGCTGCAGTTATATGACTTACTCCTGTTATTCTAGTTTTCTCTTCAAATTCCCTCTCTAGTCTTCTATCTTGCCCAAATAGTATCCCCGCAAGTAGTGAAGAGGAATGTTCATGGAGAGAATCGTCTATTTTTGCTATTAAATTATTTTTCAAATCGATCAAAAAATTTCTAATGGCACTTCCCTCCCTTTTTTCATCAATTGGAATACAGGCATAGGTTGGGTCTTCAAGTATGTAAAACACTCTTTGGTTTCGGAGGTACTGTTTGTAGTCAAAGTCATCAAAGTTTTCAGGTTCCATGAGTGTTCCACTGAAGTGGCACACCTGACCTACCCTAAAATCTTCGTAATTATCTACCCTGGTGAGTATAAACCCATGGTTTTTATCTAAAACTTGCCCTTCAACAGAAATATCCTGTAGTTGTTTTATGTGTAGAGCCTGTTTTATATACTTCTTATCTGGTTCTCCATGTACAAAGGCGTCGAAGGATACCTTCTCGTTTGTGAAACGGAAAGACTCCTCAGCTAAGAGGGCTTCTTTAGCTAAAGTTGGGGCGATTCTCACAAAAGAAAATATCGTTGCCATGATGGGGATTAGGCCCATACCAAAAAAGTGAACAATCTTTTTTGAGGGTTTCCCCACCTCTCCTCTCCATTCCTCTCCTTTCTTGATGTTTCTCAGAGGGCGGGATCTAGCTAAAAAGAGGATGAATATAATGACAACGATCCAAATATACCCTATAGTTATACCCTCTCCTATGTTTCTCAGAAGTTTGAGGTAGATATAGGTAAAGAAGAGATATATGAGAGCAAAGAGGAGGATTTTGTAATCCATTATGTACCTCAAGAGACCCAAGAACCTCTTTTTGAATCTTTCACTTACACTCCTTGCTCTGTGCAACATACTAAATACAGACCATTTCCTTAAATTTTTCCAGGGTTGCTTCCCCTATTCCACTTACATTCAGCAAATCTTCTACCTTTGTGTATGGTCTACCCATTATAATCTTCTCTGCGGTAGAGTCTCCTACCCCATTTAGAGTAATAAGCTCCTCTTTGGTCGCATTATTAATGTTCACACACTCACTATCTTGGTTATTTGTTGGATTAGTAGTATCAGGGGACGAGAGAGGGGGAGGATTTTGATCAATATATGGTTCTGTGGTTGGAAGTTGTGTAACTGGCTCATCGTATGTTCCACTGATGCCCTTTCCTTCATCTAATAAGGGTTTTAATTCACATACTAGTTCTTCTTTTTTAGGAAAATAAAGCTTTTGGTTGTTTACTAGTGGTTGAGCCAGGTTAAAACTCCTGTGTATGAAGGTCGTAGAAGCTTCCTTACTAAAGCCTCCTGCTTTATTTACAGCATCTATAACCAGTGCACCATCCTCTAAGCAGTAGACTCCTGGGTTCTTTAGTGCTCCACTTGCGTCTATATACATTGTGCAACCCTGCTCCCTAGAAGGAATCTTGGGACCTTGGGGAGAGGTTTGAGACTCACTCTCCTGCCTCTCTTCACTTCCTACCACTATTTCTACCTGTTCTTGCTCCCCTTTAACCTCTGGGTCCTCCAAAGAAGGGTTTTCACAAAAGACATAGTGGTCAAAGAAAATTCCAAGGCTAAAAGCAATTACGAATGTAATACCGTAGTAAAGTATTTTTCTTTTTATATTCTCCATTAAAGAGAATATATACAAGGATTCTTAAATTTGGATTAATTCTCTAACACTATTCTAAATCTTACTTAAGTACTCACAGATATATTCAAACAAATCTTCTAACCCCTCCCTCTCGTCTATGGGGACAAAGGGCCTTAATTCAGTAACAAAGCTCTCTTTAGATAAAGACTTAATCCTTTCTAAAACATCTTCCTTTTTATATTTCTCCTCGTAATAACTAACTTTCTTTGCTATTAACTCCTCCCTGTATTTAGCACCTAATTCTAAAAGAATCCATAGATCATAAAAATCCCTAGCTTTCTCCCTACTTAGAAAAGCTCTAACCTTTTCAGCAAAAATTTCATCCTTACTTAAACATCTTACAAAGCTTTTAAAGATAATTGGGTAGTCAGTGTCCTTTATAATCTCCTGAACAGGTTCTAAGGGCTTTTCCCTGAAGGAAAAGTCGAGCTTAATATATACCTCCTGTTTTAAAAAGTCTGTTTTAATGGTTGCTAAATAAGTCTTACCAGCAATGGTTTCCTTCTCTTTAAATTCAATAGGATAGCTTGAAGATATTTGTTTGAAAAATTTATTAATTCCTTCAATAAATTCTTCTTCCTCCATATCTACTGTAAAATCTAAGTCCTCTGAAAACCTAGAACCACCGTAGACCAACCTTATACAAGTCCCTCCTTTAAAATATATGTCATCTGAAAAAGAGTTGCTGTACAATTCCTTTAACAGTAAAAGTTGTAAGAATTCTCTAGATACTACATATTCATTTGTCTTTTTCTTTTTTGATAAGCTTTGTAATTGCCCTTTTGTTAGCATTAAAATATTTCGTCAAATTTATTTTTAAACGCTTTCTCTGTTTTCTTAGAAAGGGGTGTCAGATATTCTAAAACCTTTTGAGGGTCAAAGCTATCTTTTTTAATATTTTTAAGAATATTGTCAGATTTTATACCAAATAATGATAGGTATAATTGGTCAAATATAGCTTTTTCGGGAAAAGCTATTAAGAAATCTTCTTCCTTCCTATACCCTATAAACAACTCTTTGTTAATTTTCTTGTATGAATATATTTGTCCTTCAAATTCTTTTTCTATGCTTTTTTTTGTGCTTACAGCAGTAATTTCAAAGGGTAATTGGTCAACAAGACCGTAATAACTGAGAGCTGTTTCTAGAGATATGTATGAGGGTTGGTATATAAATTGGGAGATGCCAAATTTAGAATGTTCTGAATTTGTTTTAATATACTTTCCCCGTTCTATTTTAGTAAGAATTTTTTCCCTTTCTAATCTTTTTATAGTTTCTTCAAAGGTTCTTCTGTTTTGAATGTTTAATAGGTCTTTTAAATCCTTTGTTGTAAAGGTTTTCAGAGGAGAGGTGTATATTTTGTTTAACATATCATATGTTGACATATACCACATATTTTATGTGGTATTGGTTATCTTGTCAATAGGGGGGGGGGATAATATGTGGAATTGCTAGAACTGCTTTATTCTATAATCTGAATAGACTCAATTACTACAGGATTTAGTGGCTTGTCTGTAGCATCTGTTTCTACTCTCTCTATAGAGTCTACTACTGCAAAACCTTTGGTTACTTCTCCAAAGATAGTATAGCCTCCGTTAAGGGCTTGTATACTCTGTACACCTATCTCCCCTGTTGTTATAAAGAATTGAGAACCGTTTGTATCTGGTCCTGCATTTGCCATACCTAAAGTATATGCTTTGTATTCTCTATCTGTTATTTCATCTGGGATTTGGTATCCTGGTCCTCCTGTTCCTACTCCATCTGGATCTCCTCCCTGTATTACGAAGTCCTTGACTATTCTGTGGAATGTTAGACCGTCATAGAAGTTTTCTTTTGTTAAAAAGAGAAAGCTGTTTACTGTTATGGGGGTCTCGTTTTCAAAAAGGTTTATTTCAATATCTCCCATGGATGTCTTAATTACAGCACCGTAGTCTACTCCTTCTTTCAAAACTTGTTCTGGTTGGGAATATGATTTTGGTGTGTCGTTATTTTTTACTAAATTTTCTTCGGGCATGGTTACTCCTTTGTTTGTTAAAATTAAACCGAATATAGATACCACTAGTAAAGCTAAGGCTAGTAGCAATATCTTTTTATTATCTTTTATTGCGTCTAAGGCTACACTCATATAAAAGTTATACCACAAAAGGAAGATTTTGTGCTAGTAATCTCTTCGATCATACAGCATCTTTTCTATAATTGCTAATAAGGAGCTTTCTTTATAAGATATCTTATCAGAACTATGCCTGAACCCCCGGCACCACTAGAGCCACTAGCACCAGCACCACCTCCTCCTCCGCCTGTATTTGCCGTTCCAGCTAGGCCATTAGTATCCCCCCCATCTCCGCCTCCTCCTTGACCACCGACACCTTGTGCCCCAGTGACACTTCCAGGTCTTCCACCACCTCCTCCCCCAGAGAACCAACCACTCTCACCCACTGAGGTTCCAAATATATGGCCCCAGTACACTCCTGTTCCACCATCTCCAGAATAATAATCATCCAAACCAATCTTTCCTACTCCTCCAGCACCACCTCCTCCTCCAGAAGCATTCTGCACAGATGTGGAGCCACTGTAACCAGAATCTCCACCTCTATGACCCTGTCCTCCAGCTCCTATCCCCCAACCTGCTATTTGCTGGGAACCAACTCCACCACCAGAGCCACCATCTCCTCCATCTGCTGTTCCACCGCTACCTCGTGCACCACCACCTCCACCACCAGTCGAAGTAATTCCTAAGGCAGAGCTATTCCCTCCATCACCTCCTTTACTATCAGTACTTGCAGCAATTCCGCTACCTCCTGTACCAACGGTAATCGTATAGGAAGTTTGTGACACAGATATTGAGCTCCTGTATATAGCACCACCAGCACCACCACCTGCTCCTGAAGCACCACTACCAGCTGAACCACCACCTCCTCCACCACCAGCAATTACAAGAACATCGACGGTTGAGCCGGTAGGAGCATCTGAGACTGTGAAAGTTCCAGAGCTATTGAATCTATGTATTTTATACACATTACCCTCAGAGACAAATTCATACGTGCTGCTACCTCCACTTGCTGTGACAGGGATCCAGGTTGGCGCAGCTTCTGTCCACTCATACCCGGAATCGAGCTTTCCACAAATATACAGAACATCCTGCCCATCCGTATTTTCTTCTATCCAAGTGAGACCCCTACTACTGGAATCACAGGTTGGTTTAGTGCTTAAACTCGTGTTTATTCTTAAGCCCTTAGATAATTCCATAATGCCAGCATCCGTTATCCCCATAAGAGTAGTGGTATCATTTATAAAACTAAAGTCTCCTGTCCCTGTTGTCCTCATACTAATACCACTATTAGTCCCTGCTTCTACAAGTATTCTACTTACACCTGTACCAGCATAATCATATAACTGGAAGGCATTTGTAGCTGTTTTTTCTAAAGCAAATATATCTGTACCCCTATCTCTAAAGGAAATTACATCCCTATATGTTGTTGTACTACCACTATCTAAAACAAGCCCTATATCTGCGTCTGCTTCATTCTTTAGTAATATCTGGTTACCCTTTACATGTAATTTGGCAAGAGGAGTATCTGTTCCTATCCCCACATCACCCTGACTAATTATTAGGTTTGCTGCGGGCTCTATAGTAATATCTCCTGAACTATTCTTAATTAATGACCCTCCTGTCCCTCCTGCGATATCTAGAGGTGCAGAGGGAGTGTTAGTACCTATACCTAAGTATTGGTTTGTATCATCCCAATATAAACCATAAGGAGTAGGAGCTCCTATTGTAGAAGAACTCGTCCAATAAGCTAAGGGCCCCGCTGTTGCAGTACCATATGGAGTCCCTGTAGATTGTACTGCATTTATTTCTGTCCAGGAGAGTCCCCCCGTACCACTATTTTTAAGATATCCATCTGTAGTATGTGCTGTTGGCCATATGTATGACAGATTCTTTATCTTTGTTATATCCCCAGAACTATCTACCTGGAATTGAGATGTAGCACCTACAGAGAACAAAGATACTGGAGAAATTGTACCTATACCGACATATCCTCCGCTAGTTATCCTCATAGACTCAACCCAATTGAGACCACTTAAGAAACGGATATCTTTATTGTTTGCGGCAACATCGAAAGAACCTCCCACCTCGTCATATTTAATATAAGCTATATCTGTAGGACTAGTATCTCTGTAGAAATTAAGAGTTGCAGCATCCCCTCTAAGACGAATATCCCCTGCAACATCTAGAACTTTCCCAGGACTTGTTGTCCCTACCCCCATCTTCCCATCTGCCAAAACGGTAACCCTATCTGCTCCAGCAGTAGCTAATTTCAAGATATCTGTTCCTCCACTATACATCCCTGTATTGTCATCTGCCGAGAAAGAAAATGCAGGAGTTGTTGCAGATCCATTTGCAGCTCTAACTAACCTTCCAGAAGTAATAACTTGTGTTCCACCAACCTGAAGGCTTCCAGAAACAAGATTAAAGGAATCTCCGGAAGCTAAGCTTAAAACATTTGCTAAAGTTCTCTCCATAGAGACATCACCTCCTGTAAAGGTTATTGTCCCTATGTTCAGAAGATTACCAGAACCATCTATCCTCTGTGTCCCAGCTGTAGCACCTGTATATATACCACTAACTGCATTTACAGTTCCTGGAGCCCTAAAGTCTGTAGGGATACTCAATGTAACATCCCCCGTTGTAGGAGATGCCGTTATCTGGTTAGCAGTCCCTGTAACACTTGTTACCGCTCCCAAACTACCTAAATCTGCCCAAGAGGCAAGGCCTGCTATGTCAGAGGTTAAAACTTTATTAGCTCCCGGTGTCCCACCCGTAATCTTAACCTGCCCAGCAACATGTAATGCGGAATCTGGAGAGGTTGTTCCTATTCCCACTCTACTGTTTGTTGTGTCTACACTTAATATTGCCGTACTCGTTGTTTTATCAACAATGTTAACCGCATTTATTGCATCCGAGGAGGGCTGTAGTGTCAAAGTTGGATTTCCTTCCAAAGTAGCAAAGCTTCCGGTATTACCATATACTGTTCCCCATCTTGAACTTAGGCTACCTAAATTCCCAGAAGTATTTGGAAGAACACTGTCATTCGCATTTAGGGGACTGATGTTCGTGCTTGTTCTCTGCCAGTATCCACCCAGTGTAGAGGAAGAGATAAATTCTAAACCATCTGCCGTGGAATTAACACTTACTAGATAGCTCCCACTTCCAGTATAAGCACTTGGTGTATCTGTTAGGTCTAAGAATGCTAGACTTACACTATTGTCAAATGCTAAGCTACCTAATGCTCTTGTAGAAAGATTACCATTTACATCTGCCATTACCGCTGTTGTTTCTGTTCCTGTCGTTATTCCTGCTAACCTTACTCCTCCTGTGGTATGGAATTGGGTACTTGGTAAATCTGTACCTATTCCTATCCTACTGTTGGTTGTATCTACATTTAATATATTTATCCCTGTTGCGTTCTGTAGCTGTATACCACTTGTGGCATTTACACTTGGTCTTAATGCTAAAGAAGTGCTTCCAATAACTAATGGAGTTGCCACCGAAGTAGAAAATGTCTTAGCTCCTGCAAATGTCTGTGTTCCTGTAGAAACAACACCACTTAAAGTTGCTGATGCATCCCTTATTGTTGTATTCCCTGCCGCTGTAAGTCTACCCTGTTGGTCTACTGTAAACGTTCCTACGGTTATGCTGTCCCCATAACTACCCACAGTAACTGCGGTATCATCTAGGCTAACCGTAACCTTTCTAGTTAGTTGTGCTAACGTTGTTATTCCTGTCCCTCCTTCTACAGTCGCTGTCTCTCCTTGTCCAATAACTTGTGTACCCGTATCCCCTGCCAGTGTCCATGTACCACTACCCCAATCGTCTCCCACAGAGGACGCGTCTGTCCATACAGGAAGACCTGCGGACACTGTAAGAACCTGCCCTGCTGTCCCTATTGTTCTCTTTGCTAAGGTATCTATACCACTAGCATAAAGAATGTCTCCTGCAGCATATCCTGTCTGACCTGTACCACCATACTCTTCCCCTATCTCGGTAGCATTCCATGTACCACTAGTAAGCGTCCCTACAGAAGTTAAAGAAGATCCTGTTACACCTGTACCTAAAGTTGTCGCATTTAATACCGAAGTCCCATTTATATTGAAAGCGCTACCACTACTAAGATTTAAATTCCCTGCTACCTCTAACTTATTAGTTAGAGTTGTTGTTCCTATCCCTACATTTCCTCCTGCACCTATTATGAACGGGGTTGTGTCTGTTAACTCATCATCTACTCTAAACGATGCCCCACTCCCTAAGTTCTTAACATACAGAGGTGTTGCTGTTGATGTTGCTAGAGTACTAGCAGAAAGGATATATGGGGATCCTAGTGCTGTAGATGCTGCACTCTCTCCGAATGTAAAGCCTACTTTATCTGATGTTGTTAATTGCCAATTCCAAGCTTGAGCATTATCTCCATTAGATATGCTGTTTGCTCCTGTTGCCGCGGTTATTCCAGATAGGGGGACACTAGATGCTGGGACTGAACTTACAAACTCTAGTCCTGTTGCACCGGCGTTTACTGCTACCAATTGTCCTCCACTACCTGTATAACTTGTCTCTGTTACATCCGTTAAGTCTAAGAATGCAAGACTCACACTATTATCAAATGCTAAGCTTCCTAATGCTCTTGTAGAAAGATTCCCATTTACATCTGCCATTACCGCTGTTGTTTCTGTTCCTGTTGTTATTCCTGCTAACCTGACTCCTCCTGTGGTATGGAATTGTGTAGATGGGGCTGTTGTTCCTATTCCCACTCTACTGTTTGTTGTGTCTACACTTAATATTGCTGTCCCTGCTGCATTTGCTATCTTTACTGCATTTACAGCATTTGTTGTTGGTCTTAAGGTTAAACTATTACTCGTACCTATTACCAATGGTGTCGTTACTGATGTACTTGCACTTAAGGTTGTAAACGAACCTGATGTTCCACTTACTGTTGTAAATGCTCCACTGTTAGGTGTTGTACTACCTATAGCTCCTGGGGCGGCCCATGTACCACCCAGCAAATAGTTTGAATTAATCCCTCCTGAATATACTGTCCCTCCGTTATATACCAATGAGGCCCCTGTACCTACTACCATCGCTGCTGTTGTGTTGGTTCCTGACGTTATTCCACTAAATGGAACACTTGAGGCTGCCCCTACATCTGACCATACTGGAACACCCCCAGACACCGTAAGAACCTGGTTATTTGTACCTATCGCTCTCTTTGCTAAGGTATCTATACCACTAGCATAAAGAATGTCTCCTGCAGCATATCCTGTCTGACCTGTACCACCATATTCTTCCCCTATCTCAGTGGCATTCCATATACCACCAGTAAGCGTCCCCACAGAGGTTAAAGAAGATCCTGTAACACCACTACCCAAGGTTGTTGAACTTAGGACAGATGCTCCACCTATCCTAAATACACTACCTGTGCTCAAATTCGTATCCCCATCTACCTCGAGCTTGTAAGTCAAAGATGTCGTCCCCATCCCAACCTTACCAGTACTGTTAACATATATCGCCTCAGTAGCCCCAGACCTTACCCTAAAAGGGATTAACGAGGAACCCGTCCCCGTCTGGATATTCATCAAAGCCCCTGTCCCAGTAGCACTAGCATCGCTCGTAAGTGAGAATAGATCGTCCGTGCCTGTACCAGTAGCCCAATTAAACAAAGTTGTATATGTAGAATGCTCCAAAGACAAATCTGCTGTAGGATCCTGTAACCCAGACCAAGCTAACTCCGTAGCTCCAGTTGCAGTATCTGCATGCTTTGCCCTAATAGCATAACCAGTAGCCTGCAATGGCATCCTAGTAAACACCTCCGTGTAAGTGTTAGAACCAGCAGGATCAAAACCAACCTCAACATAAACATCATTTTCACCTTGTATCAAAGCTGAAAGAGAGGAATAAACCCCCGCCACAGGAGCGGAGTCTGACCCCAAAGAAAGATTAAATACCCCTAGATACTGCCCAATTTCAATATTCGAAAATTGTTCTGTCAAAAGAAGATTACCTGCTGTAGAAGAATCGTAATATCTAATACGGAAATCACAAGTATCGTTTCCTGAACCAGTAACAACACACGAAGGATTCCCTGCAGTAACATTTAATCCCTCATACCCTGTATCATTCCTAACAATTTTCCCTTGAAGATTAACCGTATCTGAAGTTGCAGAATAAATAGGCCCTTTTAAGGGACCCAGAAAAATGAAACTTGGTGTTAATATTCCAAGGAAAATGATTACAATTTTTGCTAGATTTCGGCGGTTTTTCTCTTGCATGTTTTCGGGACAGTAGAAAACGCTGTTCTAATAGTAAAATTTTAACACCCCAACCTTAGAATAATAATAGAGTAAAACCACAGAACTGTCAAGAGTTTTGAACAACGATTTACAACAGCGGAAACACTTACACCACAATATTTACAATCCTACCAGGGACATAAATTAGACGCTTGATGTCACCATTACCTAGATACTCAGAAAAAGCCTCTTCTGACAGGACTTTTTGCCTTACTTCATCTTCAGAAATCTCTACATTTACCTTCAATCTACCTCTCACCTTCCCGTTTATCTGCACAGGAATCTCCACTTCTTCATCCTCCAAGTGCTTTTCGTCAATTACTGGCCAACTCTGCATATGAACGCTGTAATCATGTCCCGTTTTTTCCCAAATCTCTTCACTCAAGTGTGGGTAAACTGGAGAAGAAATTATCATAAGTTTCTCCAGATCCTCTTGAGAGAAAATTTCATCATGGAATCCGTTATAAAATTCCATAAGAGCTGATATCGTTGTGTTGAATTTGAAGTCTAAGATATCCTGCTCTACCCTGTTAACCAACCTAGAGACAGCTTTGGTAACTTTTGGAGAACTTTCCTCTTTTTTCTCCCATGCCGATAATAAAAACCTGTAGTATTTAGAAACAAACCTTCTCAGACCGTTTATAGTTTCTGTGTTCCAAAGAACATCACCCTCGTAAGGACCCATAAACATCATATAACCTCGAACAACATCCGCACCATACTTTTGGATAATCTCATCAGGATTGATAACATTCCCCAAAGACTTAGACATTTTTTGACCATCCTCCCCTAGTACATTACCGTGTATCGTTCTTTTTTTATATGGCTCTTTTGTTGGTACAACGCCGATATCATAAAGGAATTTGTGCCAGAATCTAGAGTAAAGAAGGTGTAAAGTTACATGTTCTGCACCACCTTCATAGTGATCTACAGGTAACCAGTATTCCATTTTCTTCATATCTGCAAGTTTGTCTGAATTCTCTGGATCTGTATATCTTAAGAAATACCAACTAGAACCAGCCCAATTGGGCATAGTATCTGTTTCTCTCTTAGCTGGACCTCCACATTTCGGACATTTGGTATTTACCCACTGTGTAATATTTGCCAACGGGGATTCTCCCGTATCTGTTGGCTCGTAACTCTCTACTTCGGGTAATTCTAGTGGCAATTGTTCTTCTGGAAGAGGAACTGTGCCACATTTATCACAGTGAACCACTGGAATAGGCTCACCCCAGTATCTCTGTCTTGAAAATATCCAATCTCTAAGGTGATATCTAACAACAACATCTCCGATACCTTTTTCTTTTATATGCTCTCCGACCTTCGCTCTGGCCTCTTGAGTGCTAAGCCCATCTAAGAAGTCCGAGTTAAAGACGATTCCTTCTCCTTCGTAGACCTTATCTATGGTATCTATCTCTTCCCTATTTCCATCTTCACTTTCAATTACTCTTATGACTGGTAAGTTGAACTTTTGAGCAAACTCGAAATCTCTTTTGTCGTGTGCAGGCACTCCAACCACCATTCCGGTCCCAACCGTTGTTAGAACAAAGTCTGCGATGTATATTGGCAGGGTTTTATTTGTTATGCTATTTTTACAGAATAGTCCCGTCTTAACACCACTCTTCTCCTTTGACTGGCTGATACGGTCCAACTCTGATTTTTTCCTACTCTCTTCTTGATACTTCTCTACTTCTTTTAGCGTCTCTGGTTCCATATACTTCTTTAGCTTTTCAACAACCTTGTGCTCTGGTGCAATTACTACAAAAGTAGAACCAAATTGAGTATCTGGTCTTGTTGTAGAAACAAGAACCTTTTCGTCTGTTCCTTCTATCTTATATTCTATGTCATACCAAGTTTTCTTTCCTATCCACTCTCTTTGCCTTATTTTTACACTTTCCCAATAGTCCGTTAGGTCAAGATCTTTGTCTAATCTATCTGCATATTCCGTTATTTTAAGCATCCATTGGTTAATATTCCTTTTTTCTACTAAAGTCCCACATCTTTCATGCCTACCATCTACTACCTCTTCGTTTGCACAACCTACTTTACATTTCGGACACCAGTTAATAGGCTTCTCTGCCTTGTATGCTAAGCCTTTCTCTAAAAGCTTTAAGAATATCCACTGGGTCCATTTGTAATATTTAGGATCTGTTGTATTTACCTCCCTACTCCAGTCGAAAGATAGTCCTAGACTGTGTAATTGCCTTCTAAACGTATCTATATTCTCCTTGGTAATCTCTTGTGGAGGTCTTCCTACCTTTATAGCGTAGTTTTCCGTAGGTAAACCAAAAGCATCCCAACCCATTGGGAAAAGGACATTTTGGCCTTTCATTCTTCTTAATCTTGCCACAGCATCCATCATGGAATAGTTTCTGGTATGCCCCATGTGCATACTATCTCCGGAAGGATAGGGAAATTCTGCTAAAAGATAGTACTTTTCCTTTCCTTCAATGAAATCTTCGCTTTCATAGAAAAGGTCTTTAAACCATCTTTTTTGCCATTTAGATTCAAATTCTTTTGGTTTATACTCCACTGACATACTTAAGTATATATTAATAGAGGATATTTTACATTAAAAAAGAAAACATTGGAAGAAAAGGATTAGTTGTTTGTGGAACAGGAGTGTGAAAGCAATTGTGAAATGTATAAAGATATTACTTACCTCCCCTTCCATGATAAAAACCTACACGAACTCAGTTATACTAAGTTATCTTCCGAAGATATTTCTTGTCCCATAGTATTGAGTTTTTGCGCTAAAAATAATATAATATATCACCTTAAAACATCTGCTCTTTTCAAAATAAAGACCTTGTGGAGAGTAATCAGAGGATGACTCAGTTCGTCTTTTGATGCTCTCTCTACAAATTATTATCCATATCCAAACCAACTACTATACGAAAAGGAGTTTCAAATGGGTTACAAATTCGCAAAATGGATGATCGCTTTTAAAAATTTCTGCATTGCTCTTGTGTGTATAGCAATAATTGTCACCTTGGTGACAGTCTTTGACAAGGCACAAGCAAAACGCGGAACCCTGGAGAGCCCTGAGGATATCAAGGCTTTCTTAGCTGAGGAGTTAGGTGGAGATTTCGCCAACGAGGAACTCGGCTGGTTGCAGGATGCAAAATTGACAGCGATGGATGAAGATCTCGACTATGAATTCCAAAGATTCTCTGGAAACGATTCCATGGGTATTTGGACTGTCGTTGAGATATGGGTTGTTGATGGTGAAGTTCAATACTTCTATGAACGCGAGGAAGTTATCGACTCCCTTCTTTCATCCCTGTAAATTAAATGTAGAGTGAGTGCCACCCTTAAAGGGGAAGACTTGTTTAGAAACAATAAGTCCTCCCCTTTTATTTTTATATACACAAATGAAATCTTTATGAATGTGGACCTGAGGGGACTTGAACCCCTGACCCCATCGCTGCCAGCGATGTGCTCTAGCCAGCTGAGCTACAGGCCCTGATCTATGGACTCAGCTGGAATCGAACCAGCCACCTTCGCAATGCGAATGCGATGTTCTACCTTCTGAACTATGAGCCCAATGAAGTTATTATAACACTTTATATGAAGAATTGAACAACCCTAATTAGCCTACCAATTAGAGTATCCTAATGGGTTTACCTGAGATCCAAAAGCTACTCCCCTTCTAAGCTCGAAGTGCACGTGAGGCCCAGTAGATCTACCTGTAGAACCCATCTGACCAATAGCTTCCCCTCTTGCTACAGATTGCCCAGACCTTACATATATATTCTTAAGATGTGCATACCAAGTAGTATAACCATTACCATGGTCTACCTGTATAGACCAAGCATAACCAGAACCACCATATGTTGAACCTAAAGGAGGACAATAGCCACTACATCCTGCAAATATTACAGTACCTGGAGCAGCAGCCGTTATATTAGGAAGTGCTCTCGAGGCTATATCTATAGCCCTATGCCATGGTTTGTAGTATTGAGATATTACCCCAGCACTACCTGCAACAGGCCAGGAGATAAATCTTCCAACATTAGGATCCCCTACAGCAGCAGATGCTGATGCTGAAGTATACTGATTTGAGACATAGAATGAAGGTGTAGCAGCATAAGTAGGCTGTGGAGGTGCCGGCATCTTACCATCAGGGATAAACAAGGTTTGCCCCTGAAGTAATTCAAATGGGTAGTCTAGCCAGTTAAAATCTGCAATAGACTGCTCATTCGCATTATATTTCTTAGCCAAACTCGCAAGTGTATCTCCCTTAGAGACCTCAATAATAACTCCATCACTTGGAGGTATCTCAAGTTTCTGGCCAGGCTTTATATAGTCACTTGAACCCATATTGTTAGCCCATAATATGGACTCGGTACTTATCCCATAATATTCAGCAATCGTACTTAAAGTATCCCCTCCCTTTACTATATATTCCTCTACAGATCTCCTTGCCCTATCCTTTGGAATAAGAGTATTCAAGGAAGCGTTCATTACCATGATATCTGTTTCCGCTACCCCTATTCTGTCAAGATGACCCTCACTAGCCACTATCACAACAGGCTTTCTATAAAGATAAGAGATCGCAACAATAAACATAACCACTAAGGCAACAACCTGCAGAGAAGATCCCAAGAAGTTCCCTCTACCCCAGAACATTCTCCTAGTCAAATTGTTCTTTACGCTTTCAAAGGCCTTAAAGAATATGCTAGAAATTACGGAGAAAAGAATAACAAAAACCCTAACTCTGGCATAAAGATAGTTTAAGAAAGAAAAAAGGAAAGAGAGAAAACCCTTCCTACCATTCTTCACTCTATTTATATATATTCTGTAGAAAAATTTCTTTACCTTCCTAGTAAACTTGCTTGCATTAATATCATCATCTACATAGAGAAAGCTCTCTAAGTCACTTTTTGCGTATACAGAATTATCCTGTTGCGTTAGAATTTCTCTAAAGCTTAAACCAGAAATATTTTTATTTTGGGGGACCTTATCAGTATCCAAGATAACAGATAATTAAAGTAATGATGAATATTATACCAATTATCTATGCTTCGTGGAGAGTAGCGAGAAACTCCTC
>NPIE01002908.1_pt2 | contig 42319 bp, 35 predicted proteins | sample 8637661 | NCBI WGS metagenome assembly NPIE01 (sample SAMN07420842, study PRJNA396082) | bioreactor metagenome | isolation source: sample BA12 brine-fed electro-methanogenic bioreactor BA | place: Japan: Kochi | collected 2016-12-09 | reverse complement strand
ACCTCGACATACCTGATGTATGCATTCGCCCCTGAAAAAATACCAGGCCTTGTAGGTCAAAAATTTTGCTTAGCCATCCTATTTGTTTTTGCGAAGACATCAAGAAAAAGTGCCTTGCCACTGCGTGGGCATGCTGTGGCGGACGGTTGGTGCTGTCTAAAGACTTTTGAACTGTCTCATCGTGGCGGCAATTTCTTTGGGCGGCCCCTCTTCTGAAGTTAGTTGCTAAAACGATTGGACTGCTTCTTTTACCAGCAGTGGTCCAAAGGGCTGCTGGGTTTGAAACCCTCAAACTAATCCAAGTTCGCTCCTTGCCCTACGGTTCCCCTCCGCTCTGACTTCGTCACAGGAGGAGTGGCTGTCACAGATTACTCATCACTTATCACTCATTATGCTTTTCGCCTCACTCCTCACGTATTACGCCTCACAAGCCTCCCTTAACTTATTAAAACTGGACAGAACCCGACTAATATGGTAAACCTTCCAGTCGGTTTAGCGCATATTGTCTTCACTTGCCCGGAACTTGTGCCGGAGCGCTGACAGTGAAGGGGCGCAGAAACCAATAGAAATGACCGCCTGGATCCATCGGACCGGGACGGAAGACGACGGCTAACAGAGGCAGGTGGGCGGTGCTCACCAGTCAGGCAGGCATATGTCTTTCGGACTCGATCCGGAGGGCATTTTTTATTTTGTGCTGTATTTTCAGCCAGGTTGATTCACTAACCGAGCCAGGCGGCAAGGAGCCAACGTGCAGAAACGTAAAACCATACTCGACCTGCAGCGCATGAAGGCCGAGGGCGAAAAAATCACCGTACTGACCGCCTACGACTATCCCTTTGCCCGCCTTATGGATCAGGCCGGGATCGATATGATTCTGGTTGGCGATTCGGTGGGTTGCGTGGTGGCCGGTTATGATAATACCTTGCCGGTGACCATGGATGAAATGGTCTACCACACCCGGGCCGTGGCCCGTGGGGTAGAGCAGGCTTTTATCGTTGCAGACCTGCCTTTTCTCTCCTATCAAATCGATGTGGTGGAGGCCCGACGCAATGCCGGTCGATTGATGCAGGAAGGCCGTGCCCAGGCGGTGAAGCTCGAAGGGGGCTGCAATGTAGCCGACACCATTCGCGCCATTGTCGATATGGATATCCCGGTGGTGGGGCATATCGGTCTGACTCCCCAATCGATTCATCGCATGGGGGGCTATCGGGTTCAAGGCAAGCAGGATCAGCAGGCAAAGCAGTTGCTGGCCGACGCCAGGGCGGTGGAAGAAGCCGGTGCTTTTGCCCTGGTTATGGAAGGAATTCCCGCACCGCTGGCCGCAGAGATTACCGCTGCCGTCGGTATTCCGACGATTGGTATCGGTGCCGGGGTGGACTGCGACGGCCAGGTGCTGGTGATCCACGATATTCTCGGCCTCTGTGAGAAATATTCGCCCAAGTTCGTCAAGCGTTATGCCGATCTGGGCGATACGATTCGCGGCGGTATCGAAGATTATATTCGCGAAGTTCGGGATGGGGTTTTTCCCGGACCGGAGCATAGCTTCAAGTAGGTCATTATGGAGATTGTCAGTTCCGTAACAGATATGCAACAGCGTTGCCTGGCGGCCCGGGCCTCCGGTCGGCGTATCGTGTTGGTGCCTACCATGGGTTTCCTGCATGAAGGTCATTTGTCCCTGCTGCGGGAAGGCAAGGAGCGGGGCGATCTGCTGGTGCTGTCCCTTTTCGTCAATCCCACTCAGTTCGGTCAGGGCGAAGATCTCGACAGTTATCCCCGCGATCTTGAGCGGGATGCCGAACTGGCTCGCAGTGTCGGTGTCGACCTGCTCTTTGCGCCGACCGCCAGCGATATGTATCCCGCCGGTTATTCCACCTATGTCAATGTGGAAGGTCTTACCGAAGTGCTTTGCGGCGAGAGCCGACCGGGGCACTTTCGCGGCGTGACCACGGTGGTCTGCAAGCTCTTTACCATTGTTCAGCCCCAGGTGGCGCTCTTCGGCCTGAAGGATTTTCAGCAGTTGGCCGTTATTCGGCGGATGACCGCCGACCTTAATCTGCCGGTAGAGATCGTCGGCATGCCCATTGTCCGCGAAACGGACGGGCTGGCCATGAGCTCCCGCAACAGTTATTTATTGCCGCCGCAGCGCTGTCAGGCACTGGCTTTAAGCGACGCGATTCGCCTGGCCAAAGCCGCTGTCGCTGCCGGTGAAAAGGACGCCGCTGCCCTGTTGCAGCTGGTGCAGAGCCGCATCGAGCAGGAATCCGATGCCGCAATCGATTACGTGCAGATATGCCACGCCGACACCCTGCAGGAGGTAGCGGTCGTCGACCGTCATGCCGTACTGCTGTTGGCGGTGCGTATCGGCCAAACCCGTTTAATAGACAACAGTTATCTCGTTGAGGAGGACTGAGAACCATGAACCGCAAGATGCTCAAATCGAAAATTCACCGTGCTACTGTGACCGGCGCCGATCTCGAATACGAGGGCAGCGTAACCATCGATCCGGTTTTGCTCGAAAAAGCCGACATTCTGCCTTACGAAGCGGTCGATATCTGGAACGTTACCTACGGCACCCGTTTCCAAACCTATGTCATCGAAGGTCAGCCCGGCAGCGGTACCATCTGCATCAACGGTGCTGCAGCTCGCCTGGTTTCCCGCGGCGACAAAGTGATTATCGCCAGCTGGTTGGAGATTCCCGATGCAGAGGCGGCCAACTACGAGCCGAAGCTGGTCTTTGTGGATGATCACAACGTAGCGACGGAGCAGGACAAGGAAACGCCTGGGCAGGGCAATCTCAGAAAAGCCATTTAGTTTAGCGCTCCATACGGCTGGTTCTGCCTTCTGATTTTGGCCTTTTCCGGCGCTGCCTGCGTTACGCCAACTTGACTTAGCGCATGGCCAGGCCTGCGTTGGCGATGCCTTGGCAGCCCCCAAAAATGCTCAGAATTCATTGACATTAGCAACCGCACGGAACGCTGTGTCCTGAAAACGCCTGGTCAACCAATGACTCTCTACCTGGCCCGTTATCTGCTGCCGATCAGTGATCTGCCCATCGAGGATGGGGCGTTGTTGGTCGATAATGGGCGCATTGCCGCTGTCGGCCGACGGCGGGATCTGCTGGCCGGTTTTAGCGGTGACGTGGTGGATTTCGGCGATGCCGTGCTGCTGCCGACCCTGGTCAATGCCCATACCCACCTCGAGCTCACCCACTTTTCCCAGTGGGCAGCCCGTGCCGGTGAGCAGGACCAGCCGACGACCTTCGTCGATTGGATTTTAAGGCTGATTCGAGTCAAACGCGGCTTGACCTCTGCCGAGCTGAACGATTCCATCCGAGACGGTTTGCGCCAATGTCTTCAGGCAGGCACCGGTGCGCTGGGTGATATCCTCAGCAGGTTTATCCTTCCCCCCGATTATGCCGACAGCCCTCTGTTTGGACGGGTTTACCTGGAACTTCTCGGGCTTGACCCGGCTATGTGGGGGGCGGCCCTGGATGGTGCTGCAGGGTTGCTCTCCGGCGATCATTTCGGCAACCTGCAGCCTGGCCTTGCACCCCATGCTCCCTACAGCCTGTCTCAGCAGGCGATGACCACCATCTTTTCCACGGCCCGACGCCAGGGCTTGTATCTCACCACCCATTTCGCTGAGTCGCCTGAAGAAAGCCGGTTTGTATGCGAGGCCGCAGGCGACCTGATTGAGCGTCTCTATCCGGTGGTGGGATGGCAGAAACAGAGTCCAGCAGCCAACGATTGCAGCCCAACGGTTTATCTCGACCGGATGGGCGGTTTGACCCCTCACAATTTGCTGGTGCATGGGGTTCAGGTTAGTACAGAGGATGCACGGCTGTTGGCTGAACGTTCGGTCGCCGTAGTCCTCTGTCCCCGTTCCAACGAACGTCTCGGCGTTGGTACGGCTCCGGTGGCCTGCTACCGCGACACCGGGGTGAAGCTGGCCCTCGGTACCGACAGTCTGGCCAGCAACGATTCCTTGTCCATGTGGGACGAACTGGCCGCAGCGCGCCGTCTTTATGGCGCTCATCTCAGCCCCGCTCAACTTCTGACCATGGTCACTGGAAACGGTGCCGAGGTCCTTGGCTTAAAGGGCGAAATGGGCAGCCTGGAGACCGGCAGCGGCGCCCATTTTCAGGTGTTGCCTCTTCGGAATCCGCCGCCTTTGGCGGAACTTGAAGAGTTTCTTTGCAGCCACGGTAACGACAGGCTGCCCAGTGCCGTCTATCTGGGTGGGGTGGAGCGGTTGGACTTAAATTCCGTAATGCGTGAGGCGTGAGGCGTGAGGCGTGAGGCGTGAGGCGTGAGGCGTGAGGCGTGAGGCGTGAGGCGTGAGGCGTGAGGCGGGTTTTCCAGAATTATAACCCATTACGCCTTACTGATTACTGCTTTAGATGGTTTTTTGCCGTAACTTGCTATAATATGCTTTTTCCGTTTAAGTCCGATGCGTATCCGGAAGGAGACATCCCATGGCTCTGGGCCTGTTGATCAAAACCAAGCTGCAACGCTATTTTCTGGCAGGGCTGGTCGCTGTTGTCCCTATCAGCATGACCGTTCTGGTGGTTCGTTGGACTATTGCCCTGATGGACCAGTTGCTGCTACGCTTTGTTCCGGAACGTTACTGGCCCGAGGCGCTGTTCGGTTTTGCCGTGCCGGGGATCGGCCTGCTGGCGACCTTTTTGCTGATCCTGTTGGCCGGTGTGCTGGTCACCAATTATTTCGGCCGCTCGCTGTTGCATCTTTCCGAACGGTTGATGAGCCGGATTCCGCTGGTCAAGGGCATTTTCAGTCTGTTCAAGCAGGTTGCCGTCACGGTCCTTAGCGCAGACCGGGAGAGCTTTCGCAAAGTGGTGCTCATCGAGTACCCACGGCGCGGCATCTGGTCCGTCGGATTCGTCACCGGGGTTTCCCAGGGCGAAGTGCAACGCTTGGTCGATCAGCGCACGATCAACGTCTTTATGCCGACCACCCCTAATCCGACATCGGGATATTACATCCTGGTTCCGGAAGAGGATGCCCTGGAGCTGGACATGACCGTCGATGACGCTTTCAAGCTGATTATCTCCGGCGGTATGGTGGCACCTCCCGAGAGCTGCCGCCTCGACGGGAAACCCGGCGGGCAGACAGAGGCTTTTTAACCTTGGCGACAGGTTTTTAACTTTTTCGCTGAAGTGATTGTATAAAAAAGGAAATTGGGCATGGGTATTAAAATCATCGCCACCAACAAAAAGGCCTATCATGAATATTTCATCGATGAGGTCTATGAGGCCGGCCTGGTACTGACCGGTACCGAAGTCAAATCATTGCGCCTCGGTCAGGTCAATATCAAGGAATCTTTCTGTCGGCTGATCAACGGCGAGGTGTTTATCAACAATATGAACATCAGCCCTTACGAGCAGGGAAATCGCGAGAACCACGATCCGACCCGGGTGCGCAAGCTGCTGCTGCATAAAGAGGAGATCGCCAAGCTATACCGCAAGGTCGAAGAACGGGGTTTTTCCCTGGTGCCGACCAAGATCTATTTAAAGAACGGTCGGGTCAAATTGGAAATCGGGGTAGGGCGGGGTAAAAAGCTCCACGACAAGCGCCATACCCTCAAGCAAAAAGAAGCCGATCGGGAAATGGCGCGCGCTCTGCGGGATCGTCACTGAGCTAGTTTTTTTTCCACAAATGTGAGATAATGCCCTTGGTTAAGACAAGAGCTTTTGGTGTTGGGTCTAAACCCATCACTTATTATCTATCACGTATTACGGATTCATGGGGGTGACCTGGTTTCGACGGGGATTGGAAGCAAAGGTGGCATGCCGGGGACGCCAGTTGGCCTCGTTAAAAAACTGGCATTCATACAAACGCCGACAACGACGTTTCGTACGCACTGGCAGCTTAATTGCTGTCACGTCTTGAGTTCCATTGCCTGTGTGGGGCTTAAAGACGTCAATTTAATAGGCTAGTTTCGGCAAGCGTTCGCGGTGCCGAAGCGAAATTTAAGCGAAATCGCCTGTAACTAGATCCTGTCGATGGGAGCGGTTGCCGGTTAAACTTAAATACACCGACTAAGCATGTAGAGGCCTTATGTGAAAGATTTTCGGACGCGGGTTCGATTCCCGCCACCTCCACCATTTAAAAAGAGGGTTACCCGTCAGGGTAACCCTCTTTTTAGTTGTGTCTGTGTCGCGGGAATCGAAGCGTAGCGAGCGCAGCCAGTGGCTGAAAAACGGCCAGGGATGGCCGCGTCAGCGAGCGGAGGGGAGCCTACGCAGAAGAGGGCAGGACGTCTTCGACGAAGTAGGCGGTTCCCGCCACTGGCCCGCAGGGCCATAGTCTTTTTAGCTTACCCATCAGGGTAACCCTCTTTTTAGTTGTGTCTGTGTCGCGAGAACCGAAGCGAAGCGAGCGCAGCCAGTGGCTGAAAACCAACCTCACGCCCGCTCGCTGGCGCTCACTTAAGCCGCAAAGGCGCCAAGAAAAACCTCGATGGGGTTGGGAAGTTCTTAGCGTCTTTGCGGCTTTGCGTGAGACAAAGGGGTAAGGGTTTTAGGGAAGATAGAAGGAGCCGGACTGGAGATGCAGTCCGGCTCCTTGTTTTCGCACACCGAACTGAAACAGCTCAGGCGCTGGTACCGCTCAACAAGGCCGCAAAGCTGGACTCGTCCGTCTCCAGAGCGGCTATCTTCAGGTAGTTTTTGATACCGAAGGAGTTGGACGCGGTTTCGTTGGGCTGGGGAGGGGGCGGACCCTCGGGGCGGTTGGCTTCCAGGGCTGCGACCGTCTCTTCTTCGCTGAGCAAGCCGTCGTCATCCTCGTCGAAAGTATAAATCAGTTCCTCTACATCGATGGTAGTGCCGGTAGCGCCGCTGATCATCTCTGCCAGGTCTTCCAGTTCGCTGCTGTCGAGACCGCCGCTTTCATCGGCGTCTGACTTGCTGAACAACAGGGAAAAATCGGGGGGCGGGGGTTGCATGGCCGCCATCATTTCCGGCGGCGGACCCTTGGGCCGATTGGCTTCCATGGCCTCGTCCGTCTCGGTCTGGCTCAGTTCGCCATCTCCATCGGCGTCGTAGGTGGCGAACAGCTCCTCGACGTCGATCTCCTGGCCGGTGGCTTCGGCGATCTTGTCCGCCAGGGCCGAAAATTCCGTCTGGCTGAGGCCGCTGCTGCCGTCCTCGTCGAGCTTGTTGAACATTTCTTCCGGGTTTGGACCTCTGCGCATGGCAGAGATCTGGCTCTGATAGAGACTGCCTGAGCCGATTCCGCTGATGGACATGAGAAACCTCCTGGTCTGTTGGGCGGAAAGGGGTTTTGCCGTCTTTCCCCGCAAGGAAAGGGCGGCGACAAGGGTGCCTTTTCTCCTATCGCCTCATTTGCCGGCCCTGTTTATAGGGGTTCGGTAACAGTATTGTAACGTCATGTAACGGGCCGAAAAGGTCAGCGAGGCGGGCGTTGCCCCTTGCCTTGGGGCGGCTTGGTCTCTTCGCGGCTAATGACACCGTCACCGTCGCGGTCCATACGCTCGAACAGATCACTCGGCCCGCTGAACTCCTTCCGGGTAACCTGCCCATCGCCATCGGCATCGTCTTTCTCAAAACCGCCTTCTTTCGGCGGTCTCGGCGGACGTTCCTGATCGTTCGACATCGATGGCGGGTCATCGAACCAGGATGCGGCCTGGGTGGGGCCGGACAGTGTCGTGGCGCTCAAGGTTACGGTCAGCAGGGCAATACGCATAAAGTGCCATAGGCTGGTTTTGTACATCGGTTTTCTCCTTTTTGGCAGGTAAGGGGGTGTGCAGGATGAAAACTAGCAATCAAATGGGGAACAAATATGGAAGAAATGAGATTTTGCGGTAGATCGTGAAAGGCAGATCCGTTTGATCGGCAAGGTATCCCCCCAAATCACCGAAAATGTTACAATATAAGTGTGACAGAGAGCGATTCAGTCTCTGGGATGTCGCTACCGGCACATGGCGTTCGTCAACGCGGACAGAAAGTGCCCGACAAAGGTTCCGGTGAGCTAGCCCGCATCATTAAGCGGGTCGCCTGAAGGGATCTTGAGAGGGCTAAGGTGGATGAGACAGAACGAACCTCCACTGGCTAGCCGGACCGGCATCATCGGAGACTGATGAAATAAGCCGAACCCGAAAACCGGGTTCGGCTTTCTCTGTTTGAAAGCGGCCACACGCTGAATTTAAAACGCAAAGAAGGTCTTAAAGCCAGGAACTTAACTTCTTAAAATCGGACTCACGCTCGCTCCTTGCAGTCGCTTAAGACGCAAAGACGCCAAGTAAACCGAAGGCTAGGTTCCTGACCATCTAAGAGTCTTCGTTTCTTTTCTAAAACATGAGGTTTTAGTTATGAAACTATGCAAACCATCCTTAGTTCGGCACTTAGAACTAGCCTTTAAAACCCAGGAGAAAGGGTTTTGCCTTTCTTAGCGTCTTTGCGGCTTTGCGTGAGACAACAGATTTTGATTTTAAACTTCTGAAAGTCAGCGCTAAGTCTTTGTGCTTTGCGTGACACCCAGGTTTTTTGGTTTGAACTTCTTCGCGATCTCCGCGGCTTCGCGTGAGAAAATGGTTTTGGTTTAGGTTCGAGCTGTGGCTTCTAAAACCAAAATCTGCTATATCTGCCTGATTCCAATCTACCGCTTTTCCTCGAAAGGATCTTATAAAGAATGGACACCTCCGCCAAACTCGACGTCGATCTGCGCAAGGCCACCGTGGAGCGCAAAAAGGGAGCCGGGTCCCGCTGTCTCGGCAAACAGCGCGACGGCCGTTTCGCTCTTTCGGTCGGTGTTTCCACCGCTTGTTTCAACGCCGATCAGCTGCGTACCCTGGCTGATATCGTCGAGCGTTACGCCGAGCTCGGTCATCTCTCCACCGGGCAGAGCTTTGTGCTGCTCGGCATCAAGCAGCAGAATTATTACCAGGCTCGCCAGGCGGTGCTCGACGCTGGTTTTCAGCTCCGCAGTGTCGGTCGCGACGTATTTCACGTCAAGTGCTGCCCCGGCGCCGACTTCTCCCCCTTCGGCCTGCAGCGAACCTTCAACCTGGTCACCGAACTGGAAGAGACCTTCCGCTCCCTGCCCATGCCGCAAAAGTTCAAGATCGCCCTTTCGGGCTGCACCAACTGCTGCGCCAATACCCGGCTGGCCGAGTTCGGTTTGCATGCGACCATGAAGGGCTGGAAGCTGTTTGTCGGCGGCAAGATGGGTTTTTCTCCGGTCGTCTCCCAGGAACTGGCCGGACCCGTCGAGGCCGACCAGGTGCCCAAGTACCTGGCGGCGGTTCTGCGTGCTTACCGCGAGCTGGGCGAACCGAATGAACGGCTTGCCTTGACTATTGCCCGGGTCGGGTTCGAGGTTTTTAAGGAGGTTGTGGAGAAGGGGCTTGAGTTGCCTTATGACGATCTGGCGGCAGAGGCCTTGGAGTCGCGGTTGGCGATGGAGCAGGCGGTGGTTGTGGGGTTGGAAGAAGAGGAAAGCAAGGTCTGAAAGGCGGCCTCACGCTCGTTCGCTGACGCTCACTTAAGACATGATGCCCGGTTCATTCATAAAGCCTTCTGCTGCAGCCGGCAATTGCACGCCATCTCAAACCGTGCTCGCTCGTTGCGCTTCGACGTACTGTGAGTACGTCTGCAGGGTAACTCCCTGTGCTTGGCCTGATCTGACGCACACTTACCGGCTTCGCGACGAATCCTTATGAATAAACCGGGCAATGCGCTAAGGAACCCTAAAGATTGGTTTTGACCTTCTTAGCGTCTTTGTGGCTTTGCCTGAGGCAGGGTTTAATGGTTTTGTCCTTCCCCGCGCCCTTCGCGGCTTCGCGTGCCACCAAAGTTTTGGACTTTTCAAGCTTGGCCTGAGTCCCCGGTACCCTTGTCCGTCGTTTCGTAAACCACCCGGACCGGCGGCTCGGCCGAGCGCAGGTGCAGGTCCCGCTGCGGGAAGGGGATCTCGATGCCGTGGTCGCGGAAGGCCTTGTCGATGGCGTAGTTCAGTTCGCTGATGGTGTCGAACTTGTTTTCGGCATTGGCGATCCAGCACAGCAGCATGAAATTCAGCGACGAGTCGCCGAACTCCCGGAACCAGACCTTGGGCGCCGGATGACTCAGCACCTGCCGGTTGTCCAGGGCCGTTTGCAGCAGCAGGTCGGTCGCCTTCTCGCAATCCGAACCGTAGGCGATGCCCACTTCGATACGCAGGCGGATCTTCGGATCGCCGTAACTGTAGTTGATGACCTCGTTTTCCAGCAGCTTGGAGTTGGGGACGATAATCGAGATATCGTCCGGGGTCACGATCAGGGTGGTGCGCAGGCTGATGTGCTTCACGTCCCCCCACACGTCGTTCACTTCCAGCCGGTCGCCGATCTTCACCGGCCGCTCCAGTAGCAAAATCACCCCGCTGATAAAATTCGCCGCCAGGTTCTGCAGACCGAAACCGATCCCCACGCCGAGTACCGCGAACAGGCCGATGACCGCACCGAGAGGGATGTTGATGGTGTTCAGGCCGATATAGACACCGATGACCAGGATCAGGTAGTGGACGAAACGCAGCAGGGCATATTCCAGGCCCTTGTCGACGTGCATCTTGCTGAACACCTGGCGGCGCAGGAAGATACGGACCATTTTCGAGACCACCACGGACAGGATTATCGCCATTAAAGCCACAATCAGATGGCTCAGGGTGATCCCCACGTCCTGGATCTTGAAAAGGACAAATTCCTTGTAGTAGTAGTTGATGCTTTTCCACAGTGTATCGGTGCCCATGGTCACTCCTTCCTGGCGGTGATTTTCCATCGAAATACATGCAAATGGTGGTTGTCGGCCGTGCGTGTTTCGAATTATATCAAAAATTTGGAACTTCTTAAAACCGCTCTCATGCACGTTAATAGGCCAAAGGTACAAAGACAAGCATGCCTTAAAGATGCGGGATTTTCTTTCTTGGCATTGTAGTAGCGGTGCGTGAGGCTATGTCTTTTGGGGATGTGTTAATGCAAGCCAGAAACTGGTTGCATGCTGCGGTGTACTATTGTTCGCCGTTAAGAACTCACCGGAGGCGGCTCCCCAAAACCTTAGAAACCCCATTTTGTCAGCAAAAAACGACCTGTATGTGGAATTTGAGGGTTAAGTTAAGCAAAAGTTACGTTATTTCAAAGGGTTCACTTGGTCCGACCCGAAAGCTGAGGTAACCCTGACTTTTTTTGGGGTCTTGTGCATGACAGGGTCGGAAGAGACTGGAATGGGCGATAATCTTATAGATATCCAAATATGGCGCGCCAGTATTAAGGAGGAGGGAATAGATATATTTTTGGAGTAAGTTCGATTTTGGCCTCTTACTTCGTTACACTGTAAACAACCAGTATTAAAAAAAAGGCATTTCTTTGTCTGGAGGATTAATTGCGTGGGTCCATTACTCAAAAGAAAGCAGGCTATTTGGCCAGGGATTATCTGGCTAAAAATATAGAAATACATGCTGTAACGGAAATTTTACCTGCCAACTGTTGTGCTTACGGTGTACCGAAAAACTGTTGGTATGTCTTATGTTCCCATGGTCAATTTATCCTTGGACCTAGCCGGCTAATTTGTATTGATAAAGTGTCTAGCAAGGTAGTTTATGATGGTTCGGCTGGTGATGAGGGCTAGAGTGGGCGAAATTTTCAGGGAGGAGGTGCCATTAAAATTTAACAAATGGCAATGAAGGCCTAGGCAGTGATTGGAGCGAAGGAATATGTGCCGCCCACCACGGGGGCATGACTGTCGCTGTATTACTTTGGGTGGTTTTTGTGTTTGCGAGTAATTGAGGTCAGGATTGTTTTACAGTAAATGGTCTGACCATAATAATTTCAAGTGCTTAGCGAGGCTTAAAAATCCCTTCTTTGATTAGAATTCTTGACCGAAAAAATTATTGGCGTTAAATTAATGCAGCTATTATTAGATTATGCTCCTTGCGCCATTTTCATATATCCACTGTTTTCGAAATTTCTTCTTCAGGGATGCTTTTGTGGAATTTTATAATCTGTCCATACTCTTCGGCGAGGCTAGATACAAATTTTTGAATTGCCGGGATGATGGAATGAAGGTTTGGACGGAAAATAGAATCAACCAACGAGACCGCTTTTAGTCGGAAAGGCTTAGGCGGTTTTTTTATTTAGAAAATGCCTCTGCATATGCTTAGTAGTTCTCTTGAAAACATAAAACCGCTATATATTTTGCCGGCTGATGACATAATTGGTGAGGTGTTAATTCCGGCTTTTAAAGTGGCTGAATCCGTTTCCTGTATGATGGGCTTCTTTTCTAGTGAAGCATTTGCCGCGCTTGCACCAGGCCTAGCAACGTACATCAATAATTCATCGAAGCCCTTCAGGCTAATTATCAGCCCCTTTCTTCGCCAAGAGGATCAAGAGGCCATTGAACTTGGATTAAGGGATTCAGGTGAGATTGCAGATGAGATTCTTACTAACCTCATAATTACTGAAGACTCCATCCAGCGCCATACTCTTAGGTGCCTTTCTTATTTACTTCATACAGAGCGTCTTGAGCTAAAAATTTCCTTGATGAAAAATGCTCTTTTTCACCCCAAGGTTTGGTTTTTTTCTCACGAGGAAAAGAAAATTGCTGTCCATGGCTCAAGCAATATGACGGGCCAGGGTATTCATAGGAATTTTGAACAGATTTCAGTATCTCAGGCCTGGCTTGACCCAACCCAGAAATACATTGCAGAACGACTTGAATTTCAGTTCGAGCGTCTTTGGGAAAATAAAGAGGATGACTGTGTGGTTGTTTCAGCCTCGCAGGCACTGAAAGACCTCTTGCTGCGGGAATATCCTGAAAAACATCCGCCCACAGAAGAAGACTTTTTAAGCCTCTACAAAATTGCATCAGATGGGGCTGGGTATTGTGAGGAAGAACTAAGGGGATACAATTTATCCCGCAAAGCCACTTTTGCAATTCCTGATTGGATTGAGTATCAGACAGGTCCATTCCAGCATCAGGGGCAAGCTGTCGATGCGTGGTGTGCTGCTGACTATCGCGGTGTGCTAGAGATGGCCACCGGGTCCGGCAAAACCATCACGGCAATGATTTGCGCTTATCGCTTGTTTGAAATCTCAAAACCTATTTTTATCGTTGTTGCTGCCCCTTACTTGCCTCTGATTGATCAGTGGTGTGACGAAATCGAAGTATTCGGTCTCAGTCCGACCAATCTCACAAAAGTATCTGGGGCCAAGAGACGTTCCCGGGAATTACAGAAGATTCGGCGGCGGCTTAAGTCGGGTTTGTCAGATGCTGAGACGGTCGTTGTTAGTCACGACACCCTTTGTGATACCGACTTTCATGCTGCAATTGCCAAATTTGACTGTGTAAAGATGCTTGTGGCTGATGAGGCGCACAATTTAGGGCGCAGAGAATTTATAAAAAATACCCCTGACTTTTTTGAGCATCGGCTTGCTCTGTCTGCTACACCTGAGCGGCAGTATGACCAAGAGGGTACGGAAGCTCTCTTCGATTATTTTGGCCCTACCGTTTTTCAGTTCACTCTTCAAGAGGCTATCGGCAAGTGTTTGGTCGAGTACGACTACTATGTTCATCCCGTATATTTAACGGAAGAGGAGATGGATGAGTGGCATGAGCTCACGACCAAGATTCGTCAAAACGCCTGGCGTTCCGACAGTCACGGGCCCGATGACTTTCTGGCAAAGCTCTTTCGAGACCGGAGGAAGCTTCTCGAGACAGCAAAAAACAAGATTTATGAATTAGAGGCACTTCTTGAGAAAGAAGACCTAAAGAATCTGCGTCATACCCTTATCTATGCAACTGACAAAGACCCCGAGCAACTGCGGGAGGTTAACGCCTTGCTAATGGGCAAGGGAATCCTCTTTCATCAGCTTACGGCTGAAGAAACAAGACAAAGGGAGAGATGCCAAAGGATTATCAGGAACTTTCAAGATGGGAAAATTCAAGTTTTGACAGCCAAGCGGGTCCTCGATGAAGGGGTGAATATCCCACAGATAAATAACGCCTTTGTGTTAGCTAGTACAACGGTAGAAAGGCAATGGGTGCAGCGTCGAGGTCGGCTGTTGAGGACCTGCAAAGAGACGGGAAAGACCCATAGTGAAATCCACGATTTTATTTCCCTGCCCCCAGGGTACGATCAAGAGGATCTTGATAAGGAAGCGCGGAACCTTATTAAGTCGGAGCTACGAAGAATTCAAGAGTTTGCAGGGGCTGCCCGAAATGCAGGTAAGGCCGATGGTCCATTACCGGTCATCGATAAAATGGTGAGAGCGATCTTTTCATAAAAGGAGGTTGTTGTGCCACTGAATCAGCGAAAGATTGTAGAGATCATTTTTCGAGAACTCCAGGAGATTGAAGAAAAGTTTTCTGGCTATCGAGAAGAGATTCAGGATGTTGTCGTTGACATCCTAGAATACGAGAGGCAGCACCGGGTGCAGGGCACCAATATTCAACAAAAAATAAATGACAAAATTAATGCTGCAGGGCGCTGTCTCGCAGAACAGATGAGGATGGATGGGGGGAGCTGATGAAATTAATTCGAGCTGAATTTAGCAATTTTAGGCTACTCCGTGAGCTCACACTAGATTTTAGTGGTGATAAAGATAAAAACCTCACGGTTATTCGAGCAGAAAATGAGACTGGAAAGACAACCATTCTGACCGCTCTGCAATGGGCCCTCTACGGGGATTTGGCGCTGCCGAATAAGGGTAAAGAATTCCGTTTGCATCCTCTCGATTGGGACCACGAAGATTCGAATCGGGTCCCTGTTGCGGTTACAGTAGATTTTGAAATTCCAAGAATTCATAGAAAGGTTGAAGAAAGGCGGCAGTACCGTATCGTACGATCCGCATTTGAGGAACTCCAGGGTGTCGACTGGAAACGAGGCGCCTCATCAGTGCAGTTGTATCACCTTTCTGAAACGGGGGCCAATCCTATTGAAGCCCCAGAGTCCTTTATAAATGATGAGCTTCCTCTCGAGCTTCGAGAGGTTTTCTTCACAGATGGAGACCGTGCGCTTAGCTTTATCGATGCTGATGTTTCACAAACGACCAAAAGAGATCGAGTTCAGAAAGCCATTCGCTCCCTATTGGGCTTAGGAGTACTCGAAGACTCGACAAAGCATGTGAAAAAAGCTGCCTCAGAGGTAAACAGAAAGGCACGTGATGTCGGGGGGGACGATGAGCTAGACTCCGTGGTAGCTCGTATAAGTCAAATCGACGAAGATATAGAGGCCTTTGAGGCAAAGCATAGCGATGCCAAGATTCAGTTTGGCTCATTCGATCAGCGTCTCAATGATGTCGATAAGCTAATTGCAGAAGCTCTAAAAAAAGGTGACAAAGAGGCTCTAAATCTAGACCTAGAAAAGGTGCGGCGGGAAATTGGCCAACTCGATGCCAGGATAACAGCTGCTACCAAGGATCACTCTGCTCTATTTAGGGGAAAAAGCCTCGCCTGTGATTTATTGAAACCGGTTTTTAAGGAAGCATCGGAGAACCTCGACTTGCTTCACGACCAGGGGAAAATACCTAACACCACCATCCCTGTTCTCGAAGATCGGTTAGCTGCAAACGTTTGCATTTGCGGTGAAACATTAGATGAAAATGACCCGCTGGGAAAAGCCCGACGTGAATTTATTGCGAGCTCTATTGAGGCAAGTCGAAAGTCGGATGACAATCGAAAGACGGTGACAGAGCTCTATTATGCTTCCAAGGATTTACTAGGGTCGACGACATCCGCTGACAGCTTGTGGATACCTGAGTACACGAGAGTAGTAGAGGATCGCGACGGCCTAAGTCTTCTTAGGAAAAACGCAGGCAAAAAAATGAAGGCAATCGAAATCAAAATTGATTCATTGCCAAATACAGACATTCAAGGTTTAAGGGAGACGAAGCGAAACTACCTTGGTCAGCGTGATCGTTTCATGCGCGAAATGTCAACCTTGGAGACTCAGCTTGACGGTTTGAGGGGAGAACTTGAAAATTTTCGAATCAAGCGGGAGAAATTGCTGCGAGAGAAATCAAAGGGGCTAAAAATACTTGCGGATCTCCAGGTAACACAGGATGTCTTAAAAGTTCTTGAGGGAGCTTACGCGCGCATAACAACTGAAGAGCTGGACAAGGTCAGCAACTTGATGAATGAGATATTTATCAAGATGATAGGAGCCGACCCGCAGCAGGGCTCCATAATAAGGAAGGCCGAAATCAACAAAGCCTTCGATATTGTTGTCTATGGTCCGAGGGATAAGGTCTTGAATACAGGTACTGATCTCAATGGCGCTTCACGTCGTGCGCTTACAATATCATTTATTCTCGCCTTGACTTTAGTTAGTGAAGTAGAAGCGCCAAATGTTATCGACACACCATTGGGGATGATGTCAGGCTTGGTAAAGCGGTCTGTCCTTAAGGAGGCCATTTCAAAGAGCTCACAGCTGATCCTCTTTTTGACTCGTTCTGAGATTGCTGGGTGTGAAGACATCCTTGATGAAAAGGCTGGTGTTATAACGACACTCACAAATCCCGCTCATTACCCCAAGATACTTATTAATGATCCCGGGATAGAAGAGCGAAAAGTGGTGCGGTGCGCTTGCACTCACAAAGAAGAATGCCAACTGTGTGAGCGTCGCCTAGATGCAGATGTGTTAGGGCAGGAGGAGGCTGTGGCTTATGGCTGATCGGTACTATAACCCATTTCAGGGAATAGATATAAGTGTGCCCGTTGAATTTCGTGACGAATTTGGAAGGTACTGCCAAACTAGTGGGAAGGCTGTAGTTGACCAAAGCCCCTTTCCGAGGATGGTTGATTTGTGGTTCTTAGCCATCTGTGTTGCTGTAAATAAAGGTTTGAACCCCGTTGATATGAAAAAGTACGACAACAAGGATACGTATAAGATAATCGATGGCTCAATATTCACAAGCGACCCTTGGCGAATTCAAGCGTTGATGTTAATAGCCATAGGCAAAGTAGGGGAGATTGAGATTGTTGGTGAGCCTCGTAAAATGATGGCACTTGCAAATGGACTTGCTGTTGCTGGATTGCCGTACGTCATTGAGATGATAAGAGACGGAGATGATGACCCTATATGGAACTTGTCTGAATCAATAGATGAAATTCTTCGTAAACAATAATCCCATCCTATATATAATCTATTTTCTTATGGAGAGTTATAAGTGCGAGTATATCCCTTGAATTGGAATGTAGATCAAGTCGTTCGTAGAGAGGATGTAATAGACCCCAAGCCAGCTTACCAGAGAGGGGAGGTTTGGAGTGACGCAAAAAAACAATTATTAATTGATACAATTCTACGAAATTATGACATACCTAAGTTTTATTTAAGGAGGCTCGAAGGTGCGGATTATGAGCATGAAGTTGTAGATGGCCAACAACGATTAAAAGCGATATGGGATTTTGTCGCTGATCGATTCCCATTGGGAGAAAAGTCCAATGACTTGCCTATTGGCGATCTTTCTGGAAAAAAGTATTCCGAACTTTCTACTGGAATTAAAGATCAAATAGGTCTCTTTCAAGTTAGCATTTTTGAGATACAAGACACTACAGAAATAGAAATTCGAGATTTGTTTAGACGGTTGCAGGAGGGAGTTTCCCTTACCCCTGCAGAGAAAAGACATGCTCTAATGGGGAATTTAAGAGATTTTATAGCTGACCTCGCAGGAGGTGACCCAGATACAACACCGCATCCCTTGTTTCCATTAATAAATTATAAGTCTGACGGTTATAAATGGGAAGATTTAATTGCACATGTTGCCTGCCTTGAATTAGCAAGCGGACCCACAAATGTTAAAGCTGCTGATCTTTATTCAATGTATGAAAGGCAAATAGGATTTGATATTAATGGCTCGATTGCTAATAAAATAAAACGAAACTTTAATTATATGGCGCGAGTCTTTAGGGAAGAGACGCCTGAGATGAGTATAAAATGGGGTTTTGTGGATTTATATTTGCTGATATCTTACTTGGCTAGTAAGTATGATATTAGAGGCAGAGAAGGTGATTTGAGGGCATTTTATGTTGGCTTTGAGCATGAAAGGCGTAGTGTTGAGGAACCAGCAGAACTAATTGCTTCAGGAGACCTATGGGATAAAGACCTCTATGATTATATTGATGCATTTCAAAGGGAGGGTGCCAAAAGAGATAATATAGAGATTAGGCACAAGGTCTATCTAAAAAGAATGTTAAAGGCTTTTCCTGATCTAGTCCCCTTAGATGAAACACGAGGCTTTTCAAATGAGCAACGAATAGTGATTTGGCGAAGAGATGGGGGCATATGTCAGATCTGCGGAGCTAATGTTCAGTTTGATGATTTTCATGCAGATCATATTGAGCCGTATGCTGCTGGCGGACCAACGGTGGTAGAAAATGGTAGATGCACATGTCAATCCTGCAACCAGGGTCGGAGAGAGGAATAATGATATCCCATAATCATTTGTGACAAGCGATACAAACCTTTGCTTGTCCATAAAGTTCATCCATGTCGATAGGCTCGGCGTTCGGTCTTAATGGGTTTTCCGGGCGTCGAGCCTGAAGTCTTTCAATTCGTTTAGCATGTTCTGCTTTAATCTCAAGAATTCTCGCAGGCTTTGACAGTTCAGCTAAAGATTCTCCTTGAGACCATGTAAACGGAGACCCGCTCTCAGTGGCCACTTTTTCATATGCCATGGCCTCTTTAAAAGCATCTTCATGGCGCTCTAGTAGGCCCACCCATTCAATTTTTTGCTGGTAAAAACAGAAAGTGCATCCACTGCGGGTGCGCCAATCATAATAGGAGGGTAGGCCGAGGTCGCTCATTTCTAGCAATTCGTGTACCCCGGCTTTGTCGATCCCCTCTTCTCTGAAAGGTAGACGGATAACAAGGTTTTCGTCCTTTGAATTATAGGCCTCCCGATAATCCTCATCTGCTCTAATAGCTACATAGCTAATAACTTTTGTGCCAGTTTCGAGCATTGGTTTCACCCACTGCTCAAAGGGGCGAAGTTTAAGCTGTCGGGTGCACCAACGGGTTTGGGGGGAGGGGAGAAAATTGTTGAACTGTCTCAACCAGTGGTCAAAATCGCGATCTGGGTTTAGGTATAGAATTGACTTTCCAAGAAAACCTTCAAGTTTCCCTAAAAACTCATAAACTTCTGGTAGTTCTTTGCCAGTGTCGGTAAAGAAATAGTCAATGTCCAGTTCAGGATGGTTCTGGCGCATATATACAGCGAGAGCTGCACTGTCACGCCCCCCCGAAATCCCTAAAACATGCTTTTCTTCTGCCATCAGGAAACAGCCTTTTCTTGGGAGGTGTTTTCGTCTTCATCGCTGGAGTTGATATAGCGAGCACTTAGCTCTGCTAACGCAGCGAGGACGATATTTTTTCTGTCCCCATGTTCTGCCAATATGGATTTTTCAAGTGTTGATACAAGCGCATCGATTTCTTTGCGGTCACTGTCAACCACATCAAAGTCATGATGAATGGGGGTGGGGCGACCATTAATGCCGACGACGACAGAAAGAGATTGGCGCTTATCTTCCCGTCCCTTAACTCGAGCAAATGCCTCAGCACGAATAAATTTTTGCGCGAGGGCTGTGATCTCAACTTTTGCGCGATCTACGTCATTGTCGACCCACATTTTTGGTGGTTTGTTTGTGGCTAAGCTTGCGAGTCCTGCCATGTCATCTTCTGAGCCGGAAAAACCGGTGAGTCTCACAACAAATGCCTCGAGACGAAAGTCGCCAGAGAGTTGTTTGATGTTCTCAGCGCGCTCTCTCAGCTCTGCTATGGCTTGTGGCGATAGGTTTGGCACTTGTAATTCTGCCAGCATGATTTCGCGCAGGCGATTGAGCTCTCCAGGATAGGCAGTTTTTAGCTCAATCAGGCCGTTGCGGACAAGCTCAACCGACCTGGTGATCGTTCGGACATCATTAAGATCGACCTCCTCCTCAAGGAGAGCAGGTATGTCGTCGAAGAGAAATGTGTTTGGGTCATTGGCCTTCTTGAAGAGGTTACGGATACGAATGGATTCTTTGGAAAGGTGCATAGTGCGATGGGCCCATGGGTGCACTTTGTCAAAGATGGCAATTAGGCCGCGGGCAACATCGATTGGCTCAAGATGCTTGAGAGTATTATCAGGGTCTAGTTCCCTTACTGTTTCGGCCATACCTGAGAGAAGCCTTTTAGAGACCTCGGATAGATTCATGTAGCGCAATTGAATAGCCGTAGCGTCTTTGGTGAGAATCTCGATGTCGAGGTCCCTAAGGCGGCTTTGGAAAATTCCATCTCGATAAAAAGCCAAATTCCTACGCTTAGAGAGGATATAGGCTACAGCAAGGATGGGCATCAGCCCATCCCGAACTCCGAAAGGCGGCAGACGCCATATGTCATAAATTTCGGCCACAGTTACCGAGCGGTTGGCGTTGGCTTCGAGGTGTTCTGTAGCCGCTTGCCAAATAGGGGTCAAGTTGGCTGAATCGGTACTTTTTACACTAGGGGGGCAGAATGTGCCCTTAGAGTTATCGTAAAGATTGGTTGTTTCGAGAATGGAGGCAAAAAGCCCTCCCTCTGCAGGGAAGCCGTCGATGCCAAGACGGTCCTTGCCCTCATATGTGACCATGCGTTTAAGCAGGGCGTTTTGCGCTGCAACAGCATTGCTTGACGGTTTTATTCGATTTAATAGCTCGCTGTGAATTCTTGGAGATTTGCTGAAACGCGAGTCTGCTAGGTCAGACGCCAAAACACTCAGTTCTTTGCGATCAAGCTCCTGTCTTTCGGAATTTTTATAGAACCAATGGGCGTGGTCAAATGCTCGATTGAGCTCTGCCTCAAGCTGTGCTTGTAATGCAACAAGGCGTGCACGGACTTCTCGGCGGGCAACAGAGTCCCCACTGAGTTCAGAACTCTCGCTATGAACTTTTTCGAGAGCCATTATCTCAAGCGCAAGGTCATTGATACTCCATGATTGCTTGGACCGGCCAACTACAACGTCCCAGTTTGAACTTTGGTTAGCCGCCTTCTTGCAGAGCTTATCGGCCTGTGTTTCAGTTTCATTTTCGGTAGAAACTGTCAGAAAAAACTGGCCTATTGCGCTTTTGGCCGGCACAAATCGTTTGGCTTTATCTACAACGTCGACGAGAGGCACTAGATCAACGTCGAACCAACGTAAGGTGCCGGTGTTGTGGTAATGCCGTTTGGCCAAAACGGGCTGCATCCCTGCAAGGCGTTTAAGCACTTGGAAGTCAATAGACCTGATTTCTAACCTGGCTTTGTTTGTCGCCTCGTCAATGTCGAAATCGCTCCCAGCATAAATTGCATAGGCGCCAAGATGCTTTTTGAAGATAACGAATGACAGGCGCTTCAATTCGTCGAGAGCCTTTTGTAGTTCTTTTGTGGAATGCTGCGGGCAACAAGCTTCGAGAAGCTCTAAGTTTGGTATTAGCCCTGAGCTTCCCTTGAAAAGGTCAATGAGGGCAATCGATTTCAATAGCTGGGAATGAATGAGAATATCCGTTTGACTTTCACAGCGCTCTATTGCCTCAACGGCAAGGGACCACCGATGGCCATCTGGAGATGCAAGGATTGAAGGCTCTAGGTTGACACGCAAGTATTCCCATAGGTGTTCTGTTGTATACAGGTCCGTGCTGATCGCGTGTTGCAAGAAATCTTGAAAGGCATGTGGTTCAGCAGAGTTTAGAAAGCCGAAAAGACTTCGTTGGTTTTGACCAAAACGGCGTCGAGAAATTTGGCCTAGTAGGCAAGCAACGACCGGATGAAGCGGCCAACAAGTAGAAAGTAGTTTATAAAGTGCCGGAGCCGTTCCACGCTTGTTAGTCTGGATAACTCCGGCAACTTTTTGGGCCAAGGGCCCCATTACTTTGGGTGTGTGAGTGCTGGTAATGGCGCGCGACAAAAGGTCGATCTGTTCCTCACCGGCCACATTAATCGGTAAGTCAATAAATCGCCCTTGTATTTTGGACCACTCATCGCGCATCTCACGCGAGAGACGGTGTGCGTAATCTTCAAAGGCCTGGTGCAGAATTCCTACAACGATCAGTCGCTTGTTGCTGCGAGACGCAGCCTCTGCAAGTTGTTGGAAAAGGTATATATCTGCCTCTTCGTGTGCTGCACCTTCAAGGAATTTGCCCATTTCATCAATGAAGACAAGAAGACCACCATGGGATTTTTCGTTTTTGGTTGCAACAGTCAGAAGGGTGTCAACAATTTCCCCTTCTGACCAATTATCAATTTTTTTTGGGGTTGCTAGGCCTGCTTCACATAGAGCCTCGCCAAGCACATTTACTGGATTTTCGCGTCGGCCAACAATAGGCAGTATGTGCCAGCCCTCGCTTTTGGGGGGGAGTGCTTGAAGAATCTCTTCGGCTATTCCAGACCCTAGAGCATCAATGGCTGCATCTCTGCAGGATTTATTTGTTCCAAGCAAGCTGCCGAGGGCAACAACCAGGCTTGATTTTCCGCTGCCGTAAGGCCCTGTCCATGTAAAGGCGCCTTGCTGAGTCTCGTGGATGTGTCGCGCCATTGTAAGAAGCGCATCTGCCGATGACTGTGGGCAAATAAATCCGGCTACTGAATCTTCAGAGCCTAAATCGGCGTCGATGCGAATAGCACGCTGGAATCTTTTGGAGACCTGGATTTGTTTTTTGAGAAACATTACAAAGGTGTCCCTTTTATTTATAGTCGGAACAAATATAAAAAAGCGGATTGTCTTTCAGGTAGCGTTTTGGTCTTTTAATTACCCCTTTGATGCCAGATGTTTCAGACCAACTTAAGGCGCCACCCTGCAAGCTTTCAATGTTCATCAGTCGGTCCGCCAACGAATTTTCATCGAGGAGGAAAACGCGGCCAGGGGACCCTGGGGCGTGAGCGATAGCATCAAATGGAAGGTGGTTGAGGCCGGCGTAGCTAGATCTTGACCAGAAGTCTACAAGCGCATAGAAAAACACCCCATCTCCAAGCGATGGCTTGCTGCCGCGGACGAGTCTGAATCCATCCCGTTTTCCAACAGCTTTTATTAATCCTAGCTCAACCAGGGGTGATTCAAGCGTATCCTCGGGGGTAGATCTGCCTGTGATGGGCTTTGCAGCATATGTGCGCACGAAGCATTCAACATCGCGTTTTATAGTTGCTGCGGATGTTCGTGCCCAGCTTCTGTCAACGGCCAGTTTCTCTAGCCCCTCGACGATTTGCTGACGATCGAAGAAATCGCTAGGGTAGTGGTTGAAAACCCAATACCATGTTGTTTTGTTTGGCTTGGCGCAAAGCTGCCAGTGGAGGAGCCAGAGTGTAGCAGGGTATTCAAGGTAAGGATCTAGAGGTTCTTTGCAGATGTTGCCGAAAATGAGATTTCCTAAATCTGAGGTCTCGATCCGGCCTGTTTTGGTATCGTCAGCGATGACGCCAATGGCAGATGCCCAATGGCGCATAGAAGAGACCATGTTTTTGCCAACCCCAAAACGCGCAATTGCATCATTCGCTAAAAATACCTGCTTATTATCAGCCTCACCCTGCTCTTCGGAGAGGCGAATGGCATCGTAAGTCTTTTTGAGCCATCCATAGCGGGGCGGAAAGGTTTCGTGTCCGGAGAATTGGGGACGATATGTTTCTTGAAAGAGCGGTCCTTTTGGCATTATATCCTCATCTGGAAGGTTGATCCAGGTCGACATTAGCCGATCATTATGCTAGTGTCAAACGAATTCCTGGAACTAAGTTCCAGATGGTTGGCTATATATTTTTCCCTTACTGTTGCGACAGGATACGTCACAGGCTGTTTATGAAAGTTGATACTACTCTCTACTTTGACCATCAGGCAACAACCCCTGTAGATCCAAGGGTTTTTGACAAAATGAAGACCTGTTTTTGCTCTGAGTTTGGCAATCCGCACTCTTCTGAACATGTTTTAGGGTGGCAAGCGGAAAAGAAGGTAGATGAGGCTAGAAAAAATATCTCCCATTTAATTGGTGCTGATGCTGATGAAATTATATTTACTTCAGGAGCAACCGAAGCAAACAATTTGGCCTTGTTGGGCCTATGTAAAAAGGCAGCACCTGACAAAAGACGTGTTTTGGTTAGTGCTATTGAACATAAAAGTGTTCTTGAGGTCGCTGAAATAATACACCAAAGTTATGGATTAAAAGTAGATTTAATCCCAGTGGATAGAAGTGGTGTTGTTGATGTTGAATTTATTAAAAATAAGGTTAATGAGGAAGTGCTTTTTGTGTCGGTTATGGCGGTTAACAACGAAGTTGGAACAATCCAACCGATTCGTGAGGTTGGCGAAATCCTTTCTAGTAAGGAGACTGTATTTCACTGCGATGCTTCACAGATGCCCGGCTCAATAGATATTAATGTTTTTGATAAGTATATAGACTTACTTAGCCTGTCTGCACATAAAATGTATGGTCCACAGGGTGTAGGGGCCTTGTTCGTAAGGCGTGAGCTACAGACTCAAGTCGCCCCTCTTTTTTATGGTGGATCTCAACAAAATGGCATTAGGCCTGGTACTGTACCAGTCCCATTGTGTGTTGGCATGGGAGCCGCTGCGGAGCTAGCGGCGATATCTTCGGCTACGGGGGATCGAAACCGGCTTAGTCAACTACGGGATAAGTTTTGGGAAGAACTGCAAGCAACCAAATGGGATGTTAGCCTAAATGGACCAGCGTTGACAGCGCGTCATCCCGGCAATCTCAATGTATGTTTTAATGGGTTTGTTGCCCAAGATGTTCTTGCCGCACTTCAGCCGCGGCTTGCAGCCTCTACAGGGTCAGCCTGTACCTCTGGTATTCCTGGGGCATCCTATGTATTAAGGGCTCTTGGTTTGACGGAGGAGGAAGCTAACGCTTCCATACGCTTTAGTTTAGGGCGCCTTACTACTGAAGACGACATTGAAGAGGCGATTATATTAATTTCCGACGCACTTTCCATGCTTGAATAGATATATGCTTTGTTAAAATTTGGTCCATAATTTTCAGCTTATTCGTCTGGTCGGCTTTTGCATTGATTCGAAAATTCGCCCTAATTGAGGCATGCAGTCATTGCATATACATATAAATAGAGTGGAATGATCACACTTTTTTGAAGTGGAATCGAGCGGTCCAATATAGCTGAATTCCTGGATTTCAAATTCATTTTTGCACATAGTGCACTTCAGAAAGACATCATCCATTAGCAGCTCTTCCGGTGTCTGGTACGATTCCAATATTAACTAACTGTAGCTGTCTTTTTCTGTTTGACAAGGTGGGCTGTTGACCATGGCGGCCTTCTCAGATTTATTCTGTTTTTGAAGCAATTGTAGGATTTAAACAGCAGGGTGGTAGGAAAAGCTTTCTGGGGTCGGACCAAGCCAAGTAGATGAAAGTTAAAGAAAATCCCCGAAAAAAATGCCTTCAAAATCCCCTTAAAAGGCCGATTTTCGGTTATGAAATAGGCCTTTTAAGGGAGAGCCGGCCAGCTAGTTGACAGATTGCCAAAAAATCCTTTCATCCTCGTCCTCACAATCCCCCGCACCACATACCTCCTCCGCCGAAACACTCTGTAAAATCGAGCAGCGAAAACAGCAGGTTCGTCAATGTCTTTCCTTTATGCTATGGTACTCAGGATCTGACCAGGGCCAGCCATTAAAATTAGCTTGATGTTGATGTCAGGAGAGTATCAATTCGATGAGTGACTCCACCTCCACAGTCATTGAAAGAGAGTTGGGCATAACATTGCCTGACCTGTATAAAAATATTTTGGATAATCCCCTTTGGTCAAAAGGCGGGGATTCTTCAATTTATTATTTGATCACCGATCCACAGCAACTTATCGAACTGAACAACGCCTACAAAATAGAGGCGGATGATCTTTCCGATATTGATGACGGCAGTTTTTTCGGTCGCCTTAAGCGAATTATGATGTATGGGTCCAAAAAAAGAATTATTGCGCAGCGTATAAAGCACCACCGGGAGTGGGTAGAACCACAGAAATTTGTTATCGGCGGTGATGGCGGTGAGGAACTCTTTTTTATCTATCTCAACAAGCCGGAATGTCCCGTCTATGCCTATGAGCTGGAAACCGGAAACTCGTTCTACAGGTTCGATTTAATGTCCCAGTATGTTAACGATATCGATGCGTTAGAAGAACTCTGAAACACTTGGAGTTTTAAGAGAATCAAGCATATCCGTGACAGATTTATTTTCTATTACGTTCTTGGCCTGCACTTGGGCCAGTGGGTAGCGGCGCGGGGCACGGTCTCATAAGGTGGAAATTTAACCATGCAGCCTAACGAACAGACCGACATTCTACTGTATCTGGCCGAGGATGGCGAAACCCGCCTCGAGGTCCAGCTTGACCATGAGACGGTCTGGTTGAGTCAGGATCAGATGGCTACCCTTTTCGGCAGAGAGCGTTCTGTTATAACCAAACACCTTCGCAATGTCTTTAAAGAAGGTGAATTGGAAGAATCGGCAGTTAGTGCAAAATATGCACAAACTGCCTCTGATGGAAAGACGTACCAGGTAAAATTCTATAATCTCGATGTGATCATCTCTGTTGGTTATCGGGTCAAATCCAAGCGTGGTACCCAGTTTCGTCAATGGGCCACCAAGGTGTTGCATGATCATCTGGTTCGGGGGTATACGGTCAATGAACAGCGTTTGCGCGAGGAGACCGCCAAGTTTTTGGGGCTTCAACAAACCGTTGATCTGTTGGCTCGCACCCTGACCACTCAAGAGTTGGTGACAGAGACCGGCAAGGATGTTCTGCGGGTTCTTACCGACTATGCCTATGCCCTGGCCACCCTCGATCGCTACGATCATGGAACACTGGCCATTGAAGATACCAGCGGCCCTGCGACTTTTGCCCTTGGCTACGACCAGGCCATTTTAGTGGTGCAATCGATGAAAGGGGAATTCGACGGATTGTTCGGCCTGGAAAAGGATCAGGGGTTCAAAAGTGCCCTCGGCGCTATCTATCAGACTTTCGATGGCAAGGATGTCTATCCCAGCATTGAGGAAAAAGCCGCCAATCTGCTTTACTTTATTGTCAAGAACCATGCTTTTAGCGACGGCAACAAGAGGATTGCTGCTGCCATCTTCATCTATTTCCTCGCCGGCAATGATATTCTCTACCGTCCCGACGGCAGTAAACGTCTGGCCGACAACGCCTTGGTCGCACTCACTTTGCTGATCGCTGAGAGCCGACCGGAAGAGAAAGACACCATCGTTAAGGTCATCGTCAACCTGATCAACCTGAGCAACGTTTGATCTAAGACGAAAGCAGGTTCCGGAATCAAGTCACCCCTTTCCTATGCGCTATTTCTGCGGTTGCCAAGTCATTTTCCCGTTTGCTTACCCACCGAATCCAAGAATCGCAAAATTGAAGTCGCGACAACGCTGGTGTTTTCCGACAAAAAAGCGTGGCCGCCGGGATGGCATTCGAACTGTCCCTTGGGCAGAAGCCCGGCGAGGGTTTCGGCTTCACCTGTGGGGAGGAGGATATCGTCCTCTCCGGCGAGGACCAGCGCCGGTGCGGCGATGTGCGAGGCCCGCTCCCGGGTGTCGTGGGCCAGGCAGGCGTCGGCTTGGTCGGCGAAGCCGGTCGCTGAGGGGGCGGGCGCGTCGGTAAGGGCCGTCAGGGCCCCTTCGATCAACTCGTCGTTCTCCAGAGTCGCAGGACCGAAGATCCAGGCGAACTGCTCGCGCCGGAAGGTTTCGCCATCTACTCCTGCCAGGAGAAGCCGCCGCCAGGCGTCGAGGGCGCGGCGGGTCCGGCCCGGGAGGCGGGCCGCGGTGGCGGCGAGCACCAGGGAATTGATCCGGTCCGGTGCAAGGAGTGCCAGTTCCTGCGTTACAAGGCCGCCGAGGGAGAATCCGAGCACGTCCATCGAGTCGAGGGAGAGATGGTCGAGGAGGGCGAGGGCGTCGGCGGCGAGCCGGGCCGTGGTGCAGGGCTGCGGCGCTGGACCGGACAGGCCGGAGCCGCGGGTGTCAAGGAGTACCAGTTGGCGTTCGCCGCACAGTGCTTGCACCATGGGTGCCCAGGCGGACAGGTCGAGGCCGATGCCGTTCAGGAGCAGCAGGGGAGGTCCGTTGCCGACGATCTCGTAATGGAGCGGTACTCCGTCGAGGGTGAAATCCCCCCCTTTGGTGGAGCTGCTGTCCTCAGCAGGCGTGCCGTCCGCCATTGGTCGCGCGAGCTGCGCCTCGACATACTGGGCGAAGTCTTTCAGGGAACGCAGCTTTACTGACGATTTGTCGCCAACCTTGATGGCGAAATGTTCCTCGATGGCGGCGATGAAGGCGGTGAATCCGAGTGAGTCGAGAGCGTTGTGGGCAACGGCCTGATCCAGCGCCAGTTCGCGGGCCTTTTGCAGGTTGCCGCCGACCTGCACCACCAGCTCCCTCAGTTGATCGATGATCGATGCTGCCATGTTTTTTCCTCCCTGGTATAGTGCCCCATGCGGTTAATCCTGCCTTCAAATTCGTAAAGGAGAGTTTTTCTCCAGCGCCTTTAGCTGTGCCCCCCAAAAAACCTCTCACCACAGAGGTCACAGAGGAAACCAAGCAGCTTCTTAGGGTTTTTGCCTTCGCAGATTCAATTCGGCCTGCCCGAATGGTTCTGACGGGGATATATATTTGTCTGACTTTCTCTGTGCCCCTCTGTGTACTCTGTGGTAAATGCTTTTGGAATTTTTCAGATGTCGTCTTGTTTTTGATGTGCTCAGTCTTTCAGTTTATATCTTTGAACCTTTCCGGTAGCGGTGCGCGGTAGCTCGGCCACGAAGCGGATCCGGGCCGGGCACATGTGGTCCGCAAGCCGTTCCCGGCAGTGTCGGCGCAGCTCGGCTATCAGCTCCGGCGATTCGTTCACTGCGCGGTCAAGGACGATGAAAGCGCCCGGCACGCTGAATCCGCCGACCCGGGTGGCCGCCACGGCACACTCGGCCACCGCCGGGTGGTCTCGCAGGACCTCTTCCACGACGATGGGGGAGACCCAACAGCCGGCCGACTTGAACAGGTCGTCGCTGCGGCCGCGGTGATAGTAGCAGCCGTCCCGCTCCACGAACAGGTCGCCGGTCGCCAGGAAATCGTCGGCCGCTTCATCCGCCGAGCTTCCGCAGGTCGTGGTCCGGGTGGGGCCGTCGATAAGGAGCTGTCCCTCCTGCCCGGCAGGGATATCCGCGCCGTTTTCGTTTACCAGCCGCGCCCGGTAGCCCGGCACCAGCCTCCCCGCCGAACCCGCGACCGCCTGTCCCGGGGCATTGGCGATGAAGTGGTAGGCCATTTCGGTGGAGCCGATGCCGTCGAGGATCTCCAGGCCGGTGAGCCACTGCCACTCTTCGAACAGCGCCGCCGGCAGCGCTTCGCCGGCCGAGCAGCAGAGCCGCATCGGCAGCCGCTGCCGGACCTCCGGCCAAAAGCGGAGGAGTTGGGCGAAGAGGGTGGGAACTGAGAAGAGCACGGTTGGTCTGTGCCGGCGGATGAGCTCCAGGACTGTCGCTGGGTCGGGCTGCCCCGGGTGGAGGATGGCGCTGGCGCCGAGCCGCAGCGGCAGGGCCAGGCTGTTGATCAGCCCGTAGGCGAAGGAGCACTTGCTGGTCGAGAAGATGACGTCTTCGCCCGTCAGACCCAGCACGGCCTTGCCGACCAGGTCGCACGGCAGCACCAGACTGCTGTGCCGGTGGGGCACCGCTTTGGGCGCGCCGGTGGAGCCGGAGGTGGTGAGGACGTAGGCAAGGTCGCTGTCGGCCGGCCGAAAGGCGTCGCGCAGTTCCAGACCGGGGCCGGTGCCCTCCAGCGGGCCCAGCTCGTCACAGACGATCTCCTCCGAACTGTCAGCAGGCCAGCTCCCTTCGCTTCCCTCCATCTGGATTCGCAGGCGCGCGCCCGCAGCGTTGGCGATCTGCGCCAGGGTCTCCTGATCGAGATTCGGGTTCACCACCATCGCCACGGCACCGGCCAGCAGGCAGCCGAGAAATGTCACCGGAAAGGCGAAGCAGTCGGGGAGGGCGATGAGGACACGCTCCCCCGGTGAGATCCCCTGCAGCCGCAGTTGGCCGGCCAGGCAACGGGCTGCCTTGCCCAGCTCACGGTAGGTGTGGGCCTTGCCGGAGCAGAGATAGACGATCTTGTCCGGGCGGTCCCGGAGGTTGTGCTCCAGGAGTTCAAGAGCGGCGTTCGTGGTGGGCAAGGATCCTCCCTGCGCGTGATACCGGTATAAATATTCGGTGTCTAGGGCTCGACCTGGACACAGTGTCGTTTGTTTTTATATGGTAAACAGAGTAGGAATTCTTTTATCGAAGCTGATTGATTACCATCGGAAATGATTTTGTGTCAATGGTTCAAGGAAAGGCTATAGATCGAGCAGAGAACCGGATAAAATTGTCTTATCCGACTGAAAATGCTTAGAGTTGATAGTAAAAATGATACTCTTGTGGAGAAAGAGTACGAATACCTCCCTCTCAAACAACCAAAGGAGAACCTCCGATGACCGAGACAGGCGAATTCCGCGTTTTGCACACCATGATCCGGGTTCTTGATCTGGAAAAGAGTCTCGACTTTTACACCCGCATCCTCGGCATGACACTGCTGCGGAAGAAGGACTATCCCGGCGGCGAATTCACCTTAGCTTTTGTCGGATACGGTGACGAGCAGTTCCAGTCGGTGATCGAGCTGACTCATAACTGGGGACGCAAAGATCCGTATGTTATCGGCGACGGCTTCGGCCACATCGCCATCGGTGCCAAGGATATTTACACACTGTGCGACAGACTCAAAGAGGCGGGCGGCAACGTGGTGCGCGAGCCGGGCCCGATGAAGCACGGCACAACCCACATCGCCTTTATCGAAGATCCGGACGGTTATAAGATCGAGCTGATCCAGAAGGGGTAGCTGTTTTCATCCGGAAACGGCTCTTTTCCCCAATCTCTGCGTCAATCTTCGCCCTTGCGTGTGACTCGGGCCTTCCCTGGCCCTCGCTTAAAGCAGCCAGAGGCTGTCCCATTCCGCTATCCTGCGGAATGGTGCGGCGTAGGCAACTACGCCTCCGTGCCAGGGCTTGATTTCCTTAACCTTGGAGAAAATTTCTCGTTTCCCATATGAAAACAGTCGGCTCTGACCGTTGGGGCTTGTGAGTTATAAACTGCTGCTTAGGGATTCACTGCCGCCTCTACAGAAGCCGAGAGGTCCGGCAGGGCTGCCAGGATCTGCTGCAGGCACTCGCCCTGTACCGTATCCTCCACCAGTAAAGCTTCGGCCAGATCTTCCACTACTCGCCAGATGACTGGATCGTTCATCCATTCTTCCAGTTTGCGCATGATGTTCAGGGTCACCATGCGCACCCGGGCCGGGCTTCCCAGAAGTTCGTCGGCTTCTTGGTGCCAGGCCGCCAGATCGCTCAGGGCCACCAGCGGTTCGCCTTTGGGCGGCTCGAGGGTCATGTGGCGGTCTTCGGCGGCGATGCCGGCTAAGGTCACCAAGCCAAACTCATAGAGGCCGAGCATAACTTCGTGATCGAGGGACGCCTCGCCTCTGGGGGCGGTTTGGTCGAGGGGAGGGTGAGGGCCGTCCAGTTCGACGTGATTGACCCGATAGCGGCCGCGGCTGACGAGGGCCTGCACCACCGCATGACCGGCCTGGTGAATGGCCCGTTGTCTTCTGTCCGGCATCATGGTTGTTGCCTGTCGCAGTCCAGGCTGGTGACGCAGGGGCAGTTTTGCGGGTCCCGCTCGCCGACCTCTTCGAGTTTGAGGCCCACCCAGTTGTGCACTTCCGAAGCATTAAACCCGGCCAGCCGTTCCTCGCCGACCTGCATCAGGGGGCGAACGATGAGCAGCGGTTCCACCACCATCATGTTAAGTGCCTGCTTCGGACTTATCTCGGACGGCACGATGGTGCCCGCTTTGACCCGGGGATTGGTCATATTGAACCATTCGGTTACCGGGCGCTGGCCGAAAAACAGCGCCAGTTCCTCTTTGGTCCAGGGTTCAGTGAGCAGGTTGCGCACTTCGAGCTGATGTCCCGAGACCTGCAGGATCTCCTTTTGTCGTGCATTGCCTTTACAACCCGGTTTTTCCCAAAAAATGATGTTGGCCATGATCCCTCCTGGTAGTTCAGTCCGGGGCTGTCCGGTTCCGTAGCGGCCCCGGCGGTTGAAAATAAAAAAGCCCGCAGGGGATGGTTCCCCGCGGGCTGCATTGCCGTGTTGCGCTACTTCGTTGTAGCACTTCGTATGAGTTGTACTATGGCACGCCGCCGACTCTGCTGTCAACGTGCCTGGGGGTGTTCCGGACCAGTTTGGGTTTCGGTTCAAGGATGAAGGTCGCGCGTGTTGCTGGAACTTACACGGGTCCGTCGGCCAGCTCAATGGCCAGAAATTCTTCCTGGGCCATCATCTCCCAGCGCAGGGTGTCATCCAGGGGCTCGGAAGAGATTAACCAGGAGTTCTCCGCACAGGTTTTGTACAGGGCGTAGTAGTCCGGTTCCTTGGCGTAATCCCGATAGGCGAACAATTTGGCCCCGTCGCTGAACAGGCAATTAAGCGCCGAATAGTCGTGTTCCTTTTTGATCAACGCCACCGAATCGAGAAATCCACGGCCAAGGTCTCGCTCTGTGCTGCTCAGGACGTGATAGAAAAACACCTCGGTATCGCGGGCATCGGCCTCAAGCCCCGGCAGCTCGATGGCGGGTACCAGACGCTGGTAGTCGTAAACCACCCCGTTGTGAAAAAACACCTTGTTGCCGCGATGGAAAGGGTGGGCATGGCGGGTGCTGGTGGTATTTTCCCAGGCTGATTTGCGCAGATGCAGGATCAGCAGCGGTGAGGTCTGCACCGTGCTCAGCAGAGTGGTGAGTCTGTCGGTCTCATCCAGTAGACTGGCACCGCTTTTCTGCACTATCAGTTGCCCCTGTCGGTAGCAGGCCAGCCCCCAGCCATCCTCATGTCCGGGTGGGTCTTCCTTCATAACCAAGCCGTTGCGTGCCAGCAGGCAGAAACGGTCCACAATCTCCCGGTGGCGGGCATAGTCGAAATTGGTGATGCCAAGAACACGGCACATTTTGAAACCTTTCGAGTTAAAACCTTTAAAACCAGCTATCCACGGATTTCAGGGATTAGCAGGATTATAAAACCATATATTCAAAGGGGTTAGGAGGTCAAATCTGCGTTAATCTGCGTAATCTGCGGATGAAATGTCTTTGTTACATTTGAAAAAACATCCGGGTCACGACCACCGCCACCACAATTCCGATCGCATCGGCTATCAGGCAGACCGGCACCAGGTAGCGGGTCTTGCGGATGCCGACGGCGCCGAGATAGACGGCCAGCACGTAAAAGGTGGTTTCGGCGCTGCCCATGATCACCGCCGACATCAAGGCGGCCAGCGACTCGGGGCCGGCGGTCTTGACGATGTCGCTGAACAGGGCGGTCGAGGCACTGCCGGAGAGGGGTTTGACAATGGCCATGGACAGAGCTTCTATGGGAATATCTAGAAAAGCGAAGAGGCTGTAGAAAGAGTCCCGGAGGCAGTCGAAGGCGCCTGACGCCTGAAAGCCTTTAATGGCAACGAAAATAGTGAGCAGATAGGGAAAAATCTTCAGGACGACGGCGGGCCCTTCCTTGGCCCCGGCGACGAAGGAGTCGTACACCCGGACCTTCTTTATCGTGCCGTACAGCACCGTGAAGAGCAGGAACAGGGGAATGATCAGCAGCGATAGGTATTCGACGGCAGCCATCATCGGAACAGCCTCCTGAACAGCGCCAAAACAAATAGGGCTGTCATCGCCGAAATTCCGGTGGCGGTCAGCACCGGCAGCACCACCACGGCCGGATTGGCGTGGCCGAAGCCGGCCAGGATGCCGATCACCGAAAAGGGGATCAACTGGATGCTGGCGGTGTTGATAACGATGAAGGTCATCATCTCGGGGGTGATCGCCCCCTGGTCCCGGTTGAGGCCGTCGAGTTCCTGCATCGCCTTGATCCCCAGCGGTGTGGCGGCGTTGCCGAGGCCGAACAGGTTGGCCAGGACATTCAGGGTAATGGCGGTAATGGAAGGATGATCGCCGGGGATGTTGCGGAACAGGCGCGAGATGAGCGGCTTAAACAGGTGGGCGATGCGGTAGATCAGGCCGGAATCTTCCAGAATCTTGGTGATGCCCATCCACACCGAGACGATGCCGAGCAGAAACAGGGAGATCTCCACCGCCGCTTTGGCACCGTCGAAAATCGATTGGGTATAGGCCTCGAGGCGACCGGTGAAAATGGCGAAAACAACGCTGACACAGATCATGATCAGCCACAAAACGTTCATGGGCAGCCCCCGGGAAAAGCCATGCTGTCGATCAGAAGCTGCTTGCGCTCGGTGTCGAGCAAAACCTCGGCGCCGATGGGCAGTGTGATCTTGTTGGCGACATGGCCGATGTACGGACAATGGACCACAGGGAAATCCAGCTCCATTTGCGAAGCCAGGATGTCGTAGACCTGCTGACTGCGAATGCCGCGGAAATCCCCGAGAATGAGGGCCCTGATCCCCCTGAATTTCCCGGCCAGGACCCACTGGGTGAGGTAGCGGTCCACCTCGTGAAGTTTTTCATCGACATCCTCGAAAAACAGGATTGCGCCTTCGGTCTCAAGCTCCCAGTCGGTGTTGAGCAGAGCGGTCAGGGTAATGAGATTGCCCCCCTTGAGAGTGCCGCTGGCAGCACCGGGCCGGTACACCTTAAGCCGGGCTCCCCTGAACAGGTTTTTTTCCGGGAAGCCGGTCACGGCGTTCATCAGCGACTTGAGGGTGAAGGGAGTCGGCTGGTCCAGATTGATCACCATCGGGGCATGCAGCGTGACCATTCCGGTACGTTCGGCGATGGGATTGAGCAGGGCGCTCAAATCACTGAACCCAGCGAGCAGCTTGGGGTGTTTTTTGAACAGGTCGAAATCGAGAAAGGGCAGGGTTTTCATCGCACTGTACCCGCCGCGCAGGGCCAGGAGCAGGTCGACGTCGGGATCTTCGAGTCCGGCATGGAGCTGCACGGCTTTTTCCTGCGGCGAGGGGAGCTCCTGGGGGAATTGGGGATTGAGGACGTTGAAACCCAGGCTGGCAAGTTGCTTGATGGCCATGTTGAAGGGCCGTTTTTTCTTGATCAGGTAGCTTGGGGTAACGATAAAGACGTTGTTCAAGGGGATAGTCTCCGTTAAATAGAGCGGTCGATGGCCAACAATTTATCTTTTAACAACAACAAATACAACCCGCTTGGCAGACCGGTTGCAGTCAGAACTCTTGCCAAAAGAATCGCAGGCCCTTATAACTGGGATATGCGTTTACCCATTAATGCCTTTTTAGTGGCTCTGTTGGCTTTTTCTTTACTGGTCTTTGGTCCCCTGTACGGCATGGCTCTGGCTGGCGGCTCCCAACAAGTCAAGTTTGGCCGTTGGAGCGAGACCGAACTTGCCGAACTCATCAGCAGAGCCAGGCGGTTGAAGGATCCCGCTCAGCGTATTTCGGCCATCTCAGCTCACTTCCTGGATACCCCCTATGTCGCCGATACGCTGATAGGCGGTCCGCAGATTTCTGAACAACTGGTTGTCAACCTGGCTGGGTTCGACTGTTTTACGCTTCTCGATACGGTCGAAGCACTGCGCCGCACCTCCAATCTTGCCGAATTTTTCGACCGGCTGCAGCAGGTTCGCTACCGACAGGGCCGGCTTGGTTACGAACACCGCCGGCATTTTTTCAGCGACTGGGTGGCTGACGAGGGTGCGATGATCGCGGATGTAACCGCAACTGTCGGTCGGAAAAGAGTCCGGCGGGTCGTCAAGCATCTCAATCTTAAGCACGACGGGAGCCTTTGGCTGCCGGGGATTCCCGTCACCCGGCGGTTAATATGCTACATCCCAACCGATATTATCGATGAGGAGGTGTTGTCGGCCTTGCAGACAGGGGATTATGTCGGTATTTACAGTGAGCAGGTCGGTCTGGACGTCAGGCATACCGGCTTGATCGTCAAAGGTGAGCAGGGCGTCATGCTACGCCATGCCTCGTCGCTGCCCGAAATCCAACGGGTCGTGGACGTCGATCTGCGAAAATATCTGCAAGACAAGCCGGGGCTGGTGGTCTATCGGGTCAAGTCGGGAGGTTGAGTATTATCATGCGACGTTTTACGAATTTTTATATCATCCTGTTTCTGACAACCGCCGGTCTTTCACTGTCTCAGGCATTCTGGCTCTATTTCGCCGAACCTCAGCCGGTTGTTTCAGTACTCAGTAAATTTTCCACCATCCTGCTGAACCTTTACTCCCTTTTGGTTTTCTCGCTTTTGGGTGTCGACCGGCGGTTGCCGAAGCGGATTTTTTTACCCATGACCCTCTACGTCTTCTGGGCCTCCCTGGGGTTGTGGCCGCTGTTAGGTCAGGTTCCTTTCGGTTTCAAGGGGGTTGTCGTGGCTTGCGGGCAGCTTGTCATTGCCGGCCTTGTCCTGCTGGTTCTGCGTCGATCTTATGGGAGCCTCCTCCTGCCTGAGGAGATTTTTCGCCAGCCGCGATTCAGCTGGGCCAATACCCTGATTTTTTCGGTGGTCAACGTGCTTTTGCTCCCTGTGTTGCTGGTCTTTTCACTGCTGGCGACAGCCGATCTCTATCTTGAAAGTCAGACCGCCGGTTTCATGCGCCTGAGTCCCATCGGCGCCTACGCCTCAGAGCGCCGTTATCGTTACGGCGGCAAAGAGGTGCGTTTGGTGGCAATGATGCATATTGCCCGCCCGGGCTACTATCAGGAGCTGGTCGCTTCGCTGCCGGCAAAAGGGACGATCGTTCTCGCCGAGGGGGTGAGTGACCGCGACAGTCTTCTGAAAAACAAATTCAGCTATGAGAGGCTGGCCGGTCTGGCTGGTCTAAGGTCCCAGGAGACGATGCGCCTCGAGGGCAATATTCTCGACCTGGATGATTTGAAGTTGACGGATGGGGTTGCCAGGGACGAGACCAAGCCGGATATTGTCCAGGCTGACCTGGACGTGAATCTGTTCGCTCCCGGGACGGTTGAGTTTCTTAATGTCATAGGGCAAACCCTGCTTTCAGGGAAACCTCTGGAGCAGGGGATCGTGGCTTATTTTGAGTGGGTGCAGGCCCATGCGGGTTCGGGCGTGCTGGAGGGTGTCTGGGAAGATATTCTCGAAAGGCGCAACGCCGTGGTGATCGACACCCTGTGGAGAAGCCTGGATCGCTACGACACCATCATTGTGCCCTGGGGCGGGATGCACATGCCTGGCATCGAGAAGGCCATGCTCAAGGGCGGTTTTGTTCCCGCCGAGGATAAAGAACGCCTGCTGTTCTCCTTCAGTACTTTCTTCCAGGGTCAGTAACCTCTCCGCTTTGATTTGTGGGCCAGACCGGTCTATTTAAAGGGGACAAGCTCGGTTATCTCAGCAGCAGTTTTTATGGATTGAAGAGGGCAAGTCCGGTCAAGTCATTGATCGGGCTAATGATATTGGATGTAGAGGGGCTTGGGGTTCAGTCGCAGAACCTCGTCCGGCGTCATCAGGCGACCGCCTTGTTTGGTGTCGTTGTGGTAGAAGAGTTTGAATCCGGCATATTGGACCGGTTCGGCGACGATGTAGCGTTTGTAGGTATCCCTTTTCAACCAGGGTCTTCCCCAACCGTCCATATGCATGACGATCTGGATTTCGGGGCTTAAAATGATTTTATCGGCGTTGGTGATGCCGTTGCGGGTAAAGCGGTGTAAAGTCAAGACCTTTGGGGGAAGATTGTGCTTTTGCACAAGTTCCCGTAAATAGTTGCTGACATAGTTCACTTCTTCGGCATCCAGGGTGCCTATTTTTGTTCCCGGCACCGCACCGGATTTCCCCAGGTGGAACTCCGGGTCGATACCCAGGTGGACGTCCGGATTTTTCAAAATCCACTCAAAGCGCGGCAACAGCTCGCGGATATCATCATGGCCGGTTTGGATGTCGATGAACAGGAGGGCTTTGGCCTCTTTGGCCCAGGCATAGACCTGTTTGACAATCTTGTCTGGCATGATCATGCGGTATTTTCCGGTCTTGCCCGAGGTAGGTTGAGCGGTCACCGCGATCAGGTGCAGGGCGGGCTGAACCTGCCGGGAAGGGTCGGCCGCTTTCCAGTGATCCATCTCCTGCTTCAGTCTCTGGAGCATCTTTTCCTTGGAGGATTTTCCCAAGACCCCCATTCGCCAGGAGAGGGGGTTGCCGTAGAAAGCGACGATGCGCTTATGGGGCAGAATCGCCCCCGGCAGGGGCTCAGGACCGTTGACCGGCCAGCCGCTTTGACGTGCGAACTCGGGGTCTTCGCCCGCCCGGTATTTGTTTTTGGCAGTCGGCGTTGTTTCGGTGATCTGTTTTTTTGCCGGAGTCGGTGCCAGGAGGGCAGATTCGGCGACTTTGTCTTTGGCGTCGGCCTGGCCAGTGTTCGGAGAGGAAATTTGTTCGCTCGTTTGTGATTGTTCGGGATCAGCTGCGGCAGGTGTGGCTGCAGGAGCCCAGGGATAGGCATCGCGAGTCTTTGTTTCGGAAAGGTGCGCATTTGCGTATCTCGCCAGAGCGAGAAGAAAAACTACGAGGATGAGAACCCGATAGACAGTCGTCAAACTGGGTAAGGCTTTTCCTGTGATTTTCATAACCGACTCCTGCAGATTTTAAACTCGCCAGTGTCTATCCGGAGTTTCTGGACGGGCACGAACTCACCGTTCTTTAGGGGAAAGTGACGCTCCTGACCCCATGATTCTCCCTTTATTGCAAACCTCGATCCAAGGTAAAAATCCTTGTGTTTGGGCGTGAAAAACAGGATTTTTAGAGGTTTCTTCTGTCAAACGCAGGTGTGTCGGTCAAAATTTGTCGGTTACAGCCTTGCTTTCACGGTGTCTTGAGGATTGGAACAGGATGGGTGAATCAATGGTATAGAAACTTTTGATCCGCAGATTATCTTTGATGTTAAGACCTAACCCCTTTCCTATAGTTTTATTTCCGTGTAAATCCGTGAAATCCGTGGATAGCAGGTTTTAAAGCTTTATGATCCGCAGATTACGCAGATTAACGCAGATTTTAGGCCTTAACCCCTTTGAATATAGGGTTTTATAATCCTGACAATCCGTGAAATCCGTGGACAACAGGTTCTAAAGCTTATGATCCGCAGATTACGCAGATTAACGCAGATTTTAAGACCAAAACCCTGACCCAAAGGTTTTAATCTGTGTAAATCCGTGAAATCCGTGGATACTAGGTTTTAAGACTTTTGATCCGCAGATTACGCAGATTAGCGCAGATTTTAGGACCTGACACCTGACCCAAAGGTTTTAATCCGTGTAAATCCGTGAAATCCGTGGATAGCTGGTTCTAAAGCTTTTTGATCCGCAGATTACGCAGATTAACGCAGATTTTAAGTCTCAACCTTTGAACCATAGGATTATGACCCGTGTAAATCCGAGTAATCCGTGGGTAATGAAGGTTTCGTTTAAAAGCTTCCTGCCGCTATGGCTCATGGCACCACTTCAGCTTTCTGCCGTTCTATCCAGTCCCCTGCAATTTATCTAAAATATGCTATAAATTTATAGTACTTGTCTCATTTATTAAAACGCGCTGGAACCTGTATATTATTTCAGCATTGCTCTCCCGAATGACCTCTTTTGGACCCGGCTTATCAGTCAGCTGAAGAGAGAAAGAAGGCGTTGATGGATTTTGGCGAGCGGTATTATGACGGTTGCGGTTTTGGCCTGCTGGCCCAGATTAAGAATCGGCCGAGTCATGCCCTGGTGGAGGACGCCGTTCGGGCCCTGGCGCGGCTGATGCACCGCGGGGCTATCGCTGCTGACGGCAAGACTGGCGACGGAAGCGGTCTGCTCTGCTCCATGCCCCATGACTTCATGCGCCGGGCGGCAGGCGAGGGTGGCGTCTCGCTGCCCGAACAGTATGCGGTGGCGATGCTGTTCCTGGACGACGAGGAACGTCAGCTGGGTGTTTTTAAGGAGACCTGCGAAAAGAACGACCTGCGTCTGCTGTACGTGCGGGAGGTGCCGCTGGATACCTCGGTTCTTGGTGAACGGGCTCTGAAGCTTTTGCCGAAGATCCGTCAGGCTTTCGTGGTGCCGGACGCCCTGGTCGCTACCCGGCGTTTCGACGCGCTGCTTTATCTGACCCGCAAGGAGGTGGAGTACCAGCTGGCCGCTGATAAGGATTTTTACATCCCATCCTTTTGCCGCAAGACTGTGGCCTATAAGGGGCTGGTGATGCCGACACACATTCGAACCCTCTACCCGGATTTGGCTCAACACGACTTCCGCTGCTCTTTCGTCCTCTTTCACCAGCGCTTCTCCACCAATACCCTGCCGCTATGGAAGCTGGCCCAGCCGATGCGCACCCTGGCCCACAACGGCGAGATCAACTCCCTGCAGGCCAACCGCTTTCACGCCCGACACAAATTCAATGAGGCCAAGAGTCCGGTCTTCTCCGACGAGGAACTGGCGCGGCTCTTTCCGATATTTGAGGAGAACGTCAGCGACAGCGCCAGTCTCGACAACATGCTGGAATTCCTTCTGGCGAACGGCATGGACTTCTTCAAGGCGGTGCGGGCGCTTATTCCGCCGCCGCGGCACAACGTGGCTCACATGGATGCTCACTTGCGTTCCTTTTACGAGTACATCTCCACAGTCTACGAGCCGTGGGACGGCCCGGCGGCGGTCAGCCTCACCGACGGCCGCTATGTCGGCTGCATCCTTGACCGCAACGGTCTGCGCCCGGCCAAGTATGTGATCACCACCGACGACCGGCTGCTGGTGACCAGCGAGTACGGGGTGCTCGATATCCCCCCCGAGCAGGTCCGCGAACGAGGCCGGCTGCAGAGCGGCGAGATGATCGCCGCGGATCTGGAGCAGGGCCAGTTCTTCACCACTCGTGATATCGATCGCTATCTGATGAATTCCCAGCCTTACGGCGACTGGTTGACCGAGCATACCTGCTATCTGCAGGAATTCATCGAGCGGCAGTTCGACGATTTGACGGGCTACGAGTGTGCCGACCTGGCGACCCGCCAGCGATGTTTCAACGTCACTCACGAAATACTGGAGATTTATATTCAGCCGATGCTGGAAGGGGGCAAGGAACCGACCGGCTCCATGGGCGACGATACGCCGATGGCGGCATTTTCCAGCCAGGGGCGAAGTTTCAGCGATTTTTTTCGTCAGCGTTTTGCCCAGGTGACCAACCCGCCCATCGANNTACCGGGAAAAGGCGGTGATGTCGACCACCGTCGGTTTCGGCAAGCTGGGCAACCCGCTGCTGGAGACGCCTGAGCGGGCTCATCGCCTGAAGAGCATATCGCCGATCCTTTGTCGAGAGATCTTCGACGTGCTGCTTTCTTTCGGCGATCCGGGCCATCCCCGCTACGATCCGAGCTACAAGGTTGGCAGGTTCGCCACCGGTTTTCGCAGCGACCTTAAGGTCAGCTTGCGGCAACTCGGCGATCAGGTCTTGCAGGCGGTTGGCGAAGGTGGGGTGCGTACCATCGTCCTCGACGACCGGGCGNNCCTCAACCAGCGCCTGCTGCAGGCACGGCTGCGCCACCTGGTGAGCATCGTGGCGGTGACCGGCGAGGTTGTGGAGCCGCACGCTGCCTGCGTGCTGCTCGGCTACGGAGCCATGGCGGTCTATCCCTGGCTGCTCTACGCCAGCGGCCTGGAGATCTGCCGGCGCAGTGAACGCACGCCTCGCGAAAGTCGCATAGGGATGCGCAATCTCTACCGGGCAATGACCATGGGCATTCTCAAGATCATGTCCAAAATGGGTATCAGCAGCGTGGCCAGTTACTGCAATGCGGCACTATTCGATATCATCGGCCTTTCCCGCGAGATCGGTGCCGAGTGCTTCCCCGGCACTGCTATTCATTTGCCGGGGCTCGGCTACGCCCAGATCGAGCAGCGCATCGCCAGGCAACACGAGCAGGTCTTCAAACGTTCCTACCTGACCCCTATTTATCCCCTTGAGATGGGCAGCCTCTACCGCCACCAGCCGGGTGGCGAGTACCACGATTTCGCCTCGCAGACGATTCTTTCCCTGCACCGTTTCGCCCGTACCCTGGATCGGATCGACTACCTCAACTTTCGCGAACGGATTGAACGCCGCGACGGCTGCTTCGTGCGCGATTTTTTCATTTTCAGCAGTCCGCAGGCGCCCATTCCCCTCACCGAGGTGGAGCCGGTGGAAGCGATCACTCGCCGCTTCGATTCGGCAGCCATGTCGCTGGGGTCGATTTCTCCGGAATGCCATCAGGCCCTGGCTGAGGCGTTGCACATTCTCGGCGGCTGCTCCAACAGCGGC
>NPIE01002847.1_pt1 | contig 42330 bp, 51 predicted proteins | sample 8637661 | NCBI WGS metagenome assembly NPIE01 (sample SAMN07420842, study PRJNA396082) | bioreactor metagenome | isolation source: sample BA12 brine-fed electro-methanogenic bioreactor BA | place: Japan: Kochi | collected 2016-12-09 | reverse complement strand
GGCTGCCAGCTTCTCGGCTGCTTCGGCCTGGAGCTTGGCTTTCTCTGCTGGATCGAGCGAATACCCCTTAGACTTCCATTTCATATCAACGCCTGTACGGTTGTTGGAAATGTAACCGGCAGGGTGGCCGTCAAGATGGCCGACATAGAAACCAGCTCGCTCGCCTTTCTTGTCTCCTTCTACAGATACCCGGTGTTTTTTACCGTCCATGATTGGATGATCACCACTGACAACACAGCCCAATGACTTCATGGCTTCCGCAAACTCTTCACGGGGTGACATGGCCGGGCCTTGTTGGCTCTTGACGTTATCAGGCATCCAGCGGCTTAGGCGTTCCATATCGCCTTTAGGGCCGACATACCAAGACTTGGCCGCTTTATCCCACTGTGCCCCGGCTGCCTTCGCCGCGCCGCGCTCACCATACGGCACAGCCAGGTATTGCTTTTGCTGTCCTGCGGTTTGAGTCTGGCCTTGTTCCTGCTGCGGGCGTTGTTGCGCCGTGGCTTCCTGAGCGGCCCCCTGGGACCATTTGGCAAAGGGGGCAGTGTCTACGCCAGGCGGAACAAACCAGGACTGTTGTTGACGGTCCCAGCGTGCTCCGAGGCCCTTTGCTTCGTCCTTCTCGCGGTATGGGACATTAATATAGGTTCGCTCCTGCTTCTCTGGCTCTGCCTGAGCCTGCTGGCTGTCCTTCACCTGCTGGGCCTGCTGCCGTTCGTGTTCGGCAATACGGCGCTGCATATCGCTGTCATTGAGCGTGGCCGTTGCTTCTGCGGTCTTGCGAGCTTCTTTAGCCGCTGAAATGTCGTCGTCCGTGCTGTTCGGGTCCAGGCGCACGCGAATTTCATTCACCCTGGACAGCTTGGCCGCCTGTTCGTGCTCGTTGGTTTCGGACAGTGCATCAACCAGCCCTAGCAGGTTCGCCAGCTCGTCGGCTTGGTTCTGGCTGTTGAGATCCGCAACCCATTGGTGCATCCCGTTTTCATGCTGGGCATAAACGCCCCAAAACTCGGGTTCACGGCCAACCGCGTGCGCGGGTTCTACGAACTGTTCCCCGCCATCCTCGATGACCACGTTACCTTGAACTTGAACAGCTCCGTTCCAGTCTGCCGGTAAGTCAAAGCCGAGTACCTGCCGGGCTGTTTCTTCAAATGCCTGGGCGTCCGTTTCTCCGGCAGCTAGGCGGCGACGTTCGTTAGCAACCTGGTTGATTGCCTGAGAATCTTCTTGTGATAGCGCGGAAAGCAACTGATCGCGCATCTGTTGGTTGTTGGTGGGTAATTGCATCCCGGCCTCCTGTGTTTGTTCCGGGGCGGCCTCCAGCTTCTGCGTTTGGGCCTGGTCTTGCTCCTGGACTAGCTTTTGTTCAAATGCCAAAACGTAGTTCGACATTTTCTCTGCATCAGACGTTGCGCGGAAAATCTCCAGCGGGTCATCCTGGAGCGCCTTAATCCAGGAACCTACATAAGCGGCGTGCTGTTCTGGATCGTGACCAATTCCCAGCTCGTCCCCCATGATCAGGCTAAAACACTCAGCCTTTAGCTCTTCCTTGGCGTACCCTTCCGATCCGAAAGGATGGGCCATATCTCGGTCAAGCCGTGAGCTGTGGCCGGTCCAGTGTCCCAGCTCATGCAACGCGGTTGCATAGTAGTTATCTGCGGTCGGGAACTGCTCTTTATCTGGCAGGTGTATGCTATCGGTCGCAGGACGATAGAAAGCCCGGTCATGCTCGCCGTGACGAATATCAGCGCCTGACGCCTTCAATATATGTTCGGCTCTCTCTACTGCGTCCCAGGTCTGCGTTTTCTCTTTCTGCTCCAGTGGGGGCATACCGTCTATTTGCTCGCCGTTGAAAACGGTGGCAAAGAACACGCGGGGGCGCTCTAACATGACGGTTTCTTTCACCGGCTTGCCTTGTCCATCTAGGACAGGCTTGCCGTTGTCATCGAGCTTGTTTTGTTCCTCGGAAAACTTCCAATACTGAACCGGCGTCCCTTTCTCGCCTTTGCGTACCTGAGCACCGGCAGCCTTCGCTTGCTTGTAAGTCAGCCAACGATTATCACCGCGCCCCTGGGCCATGAGGTGAATGGCGTTAACGCCTTTATAACGCTTGCCGGTCGTTGGGTTCATCGGCATGAAGCCTTGGGAACCAGGTTCCCAAGGTTTTTGCCAAGGTGCGGTGCCTGCTTTGAGTTGTTCAATCAGGTTTTCCGCTACTGTTTCGTGAAATGGTTTTTTCTCGGCAGCCATCGGTTAGCCCTCCTTGTCATCCTCTGGTACTGTCGCGTCTACCAGGTCCGCGTCACTTTCGGCGGCGTCCTCTTCTGACAGTGCATCCTCAACAAACGCCCCTACGGTTTCGGCCTCTTCCGGGTCAAACTCGGTTTGATAGCCAGGGGTCATTGCGTCATCCAGCTTTTCGCGCAAGGCTTCGGCTGCATTCGCCTGGTCGTCAAAAGTGCTCTGTTCCAGGTTGTCATTGGTTTGTGTAGTCATGGGTATTACTCCTTGTCGGTATTGTTGCGTCCCTTGCTGTAGTTGGGACGGCCTTTAACATCGGGATAGGTCTGCTTGCAGGTCGGGTAATTGGAGCACCCCCACCAAAAGTGACCTTTCTTCTTCGGTAGTGGTCGGCGGGACAAGCCAGCCCCGCACGACATGCACTTGAATACATCGGAAACCGGGGCCGCCTCTTTGCCGCCTGCAATAGCAACCGCGCCGTCATTGGCTTTGGCAACCTGCTCCCTAATAAACGCCTCTTGTTTGGTGATAAACGCAGCCAAGTCAGCTTTGCCCGATTCAACGCTTTGCAGCATTCGTTCATAAAGGGCAGTAAGCACCGGGCTTTTCACTACTTCCGGCAGGGCGTCGATCATGCTTCGGCCCAAGGTAGTGCTAATAATTTGCTTGCCCTTAGTCTCCAGATAATTGCGGCGCTTTAATTCGGAAATGATGGATGCCCGCGTTGCCTCGGTGCCGATCCCGTCACCTTCGCGCAGCATCTTCTTGTGCTGTGGGTCAGTAACAAAGCGGTGAATATTCACCATTGCAGTGATCAACGTACCTTCGGTGAATCGAGCCGGTGGCTTCGTCTTGGCGTCCCTTCTTGCGGCTTGGCCGCAAGTAATCGCGTCACCTTGGCCCATCTTGGGGAGTGACTGGCTTTCGTCGTCCTGATCGCTGTCGTCCTCGTCTGAATTGTCCAGGTACACGTCATGCCAGCCGCTTTTAGTGACTACTTTGCCTTTTGCGCTAAACGTCTCGCCTTCAACATCGACGGTAACGGTCGTGCTCATAAACTCATGAACCGGGTAAAACTGTGCCAGGTATGCCCGCACAACCAGGTCATAGATATTGCGCTCTTTATCATTGAGCTTGTTTAGATCGCCTTTGTGCATCGTCGGGATAATCCCGTGGTGCGCCGACACCTTTTTATCGTTCCAGGTACGGGACCGGATACTGGTATCCGCTCCATCAACAATGGACGCCAGGCTAGGGTTCACAGCTTTTACCGATGCCAGCACGTCCGGGGCGTCTGCAAATTGAGATTCCGGCAAGTAAGCACAATCGGTTCGTGGGTATGTGGTCAGCTTGTGTGTCTCGTACAATGACTGACAGGTTTTAAGCACGTCCTCGGCGCTATAACCGAAGCGTTTTGACGCCAGGGCGGTCATGTCGGACAGGCTGAATGTCAGCGGGTGATTTTGCTTTTTGGCTTCCTGCTTGTATTCGCTGATAGAGCCAGGCTTACCAGTGAGCGATTCAACCAAGGCATTCGCAACGGCAGTGTCTACAAGCCTGCCTTCCGCATCGAGGCCCGCTTGATCTTCTTTTGCCTTCCAGCTCGCCCAAAAAGCGCCGTTCGGGTGCTGAATTTCGGCACGAATAGTGTGGAAGGGCACCGCCTTGAATGACTCAATTTCGCGGTCCCTGGTAACAACCAGGGCAAGTGTAGGGGTTTGCACTCGTCCAACGGTCAACAACGCCCTGGAGCCGCCCCGCTGCGCTCTCAGGGTATAAGCACGGGACAGGTTCATACCAATAAGCCAGTCAGCCTTGCCGCGCCCTTCGGCAGCGTCTGCAAAGCCGTGGTATTCCTGGTTGTCTTTCATGTTCGCCAGTGCTCGCTTAACGGATACCGAGTCAATGGCGTTCGACCAATAGCGGATCACCGGCTTTTTGTTATTGAAGTGCTCCAGCAGTTCATCAACCAGTAACTGGCCCTCACGGTCGGGGTCGCCAGCGTTCACGATTTGCGATGCGGATTTAAGCAGACCTCCGATAACTCGAACCTGTTTCTTGGCGTCATCCTTGGGCCTTAAAATCCATTCATCCGGGATAATTGGCAGTTCATCAACGCGCCAAATTTTGCGGCCCTTGTCATTTGTTGGCACATCATCAGGGGTGTATTCATCAGGCCCGGCTTGCTCCAGCATGTGGCCGAAACACCAGGTAACTTTGTCACCGCCGCATTCAATGTAACCGTCACCCTTTCCGGTAACGCCTAGCTCGGCGGCAATGGCTTTTGCTACCGAGGGTTTTTCTGCAATAAATAGTTTCATGGTGGTTCCCCCCCTTCCCTACCAGGTAATAACTGGACGAATGACGCTCTTAACTTGCGAGCGACTGACTGGCCCGAAGTAGCGACCATCAAAAGAGGTATCGCTTACATCAGACATAAGCAGCAGCTCAGAGCTGCCGAGTGTGTATTGATTGGATTGGTAGCGCGGTAACTCGCGGCCATCGAGGTCGGCCTTAATGGGTTTGCTATGCGGTAACAGCTCACCATCAACGGCAACGCCGTTATCCGTTACCGTTACCGTGTCGCCTTTAGCGGCTAAAATTCGCTTCATCATGTAGCCGTAATCACCAGGGCAGAAACCTCCAGCGATATAGTCGCGCTCTTTAGCTGTGGCAAAAACGCCAACGTCCGGGGGGCAAAACAGGACATAAGCCCCTTTTTCAATAGGGGCGTCCGTTGTCCAGTAAAGTCCTACCGGGATGCTCTTAGTTGTATTGATACGCGCCCCGGCTGCGTAGCTAATGGCAGCAAGCGACATTGCCGCAACACCGGCAATGGCTATCCCTGCATAGATTTTTTTCAGGCTGATTTTCATATTGTCACGCCCTCCCCTTCCGGCTCCGCAACTATGCGCAGCTTGTCGCTGATTTTCGGGGCATCCACGCTTGCACGGGCCTGAAAAACAGGGTCTTTGAAGTAGAGCGGCTGCTTGCCATAAACGGCGGGATACCCGGCAACGTAAATCACCATGTCACCGGCTTTTTCAATGTCACCGGCTGCATTCTTGGTAGGCCCCGGCATACGCAAACATTCATCAGGGGTGAGCAATGGGCGCTGTACTTCTTGAATGGTGCGAGAAACCTGCCCGAGCATGGCCGATGTGCGGCGGCCACTGGTAGTGATTTGCTCTTTAACAACGGTGGTTTGCCCGGTCAGGCGTGACAGGTGTTCCGCTGTTTCAATACGGTTCGGTGGGTAAGCATTTTGAACGTGGCAGTTAGACGTTATGGTTTCGTCTGGACCATAGCCAGTTTCACGGCTTTTGAGCTGGTTCAAATCTTGGCATATCAGGTAACACTTGATGCCATAACCGGCGACGAATGCCAGCGACTCTTGCAGGATTTCCAACTTACCCAGGCTTGGGAACTCGTCCAGCATCGCCAACAAGCGGTGCTTGTAGTGCGCAACTGGACGCCCTTTCTCAAACGACATTTCATCTGCCAGCAGGCGGATAATCATATTGGTGAGAACGCGAACCAAGGGGCGCAAACGGGCCTTGTCGTTCGGTTGAGTCACGATATACAGACTCACCGGGTCATCGTGATTCATCAGGTCTTTGATACGGAACTCAGACTTGCTTACGTTGCGAGCAACTACCGGGTCACGGTACAAAGCTAGGTATGACTTGGCTGTTGAAAGAACGGAACCGCCTTCCTCTTCGGGGCGGTCCATCATGTCACGGGCAGCAGAGCCGACCGCTGGATGGTTTTGGCCGTCAACATGGCCGTAAGTCGCCATTTCCATCCAAAGTTCGCCAGTGTCTCGCTCAGGATCGGCCAGCATGGCATCAACAACCGGCAAGGTTGCCGGGGTGCCTTCGTTCTTTGACTTGTAGAGCGCGTGCAGAATGACGCCAACTAACAAGGCATAGGATGTTTTCTGCCAGTGCGAATCCATGCCCTTGCCATCAGGGTCCACGATAAGCGTTGCGAGGTTCTGCACGTCGCCAACTTCGTATTCCGTGCCAATCCTGATTTCATCCAAGGGGTTCCAGCACACACCGCCGTTACTCGATGCGGGTTCAAAGCGAAGCACCTTGTTCTTGGCGTGCTTTTGACGCCATCCGGCAGTCAAAGCCCATAGCTCACCTTTAAGATCGGTAATAACGCTACTCTGAGGCCATGAAAGCAAGGTAGGAACAACCAGGCCGACACCTTTACCCGAACGGGTTGGGGCATACGTCAATACGTGTTCAGGCCCGTTGTGTCGAAGATAGAAAAAGTTGCCGTCTTTATCTTCCCAGCCACCAACATAAACGCCGGTTGAGGTAGGGGCGTCTTTACCTGTTACCACTTCCAGGGCCGTGCGCTCACGCGGCAATAAACCCGCTGCCTGAATATCCTTTTTTTCAGCCCAACGGGCCGAACCATGCAGGTATTCACTGGCTTTAGAGCTGTTCGACGTGACTACCTTGGCAATGGCTACACCCAGCAAGCCAACGGTCGTGACAACCATTCCGATGCTACCGGATCGCATGAACTCGTCGGGATAGATGCTGTACCAGTCACTAGCCCAGCTCAGAATTGACCAGGGCGCATATACGTGGTTGATATGGCCGCCAAGGTTGTCCTGGTAATTAAATGTGTAAGCGAAAAACTGCGTTGCTGCTTGCAAGCCACCAAGTACGGATACCGCACCCAAGGCAGGCAATAGGCGTTGCTTCTTCGGTTTTCTGTCGCGCACTTGCGGGCCGACTGCGTTGTTTATTTTTGGCTTCATCTGCTCCTTCCTTTTGATCTCTTGAGCGAACCTTGCGGAGTGACTGTCACGGCTTCCCCGATGCGAACACGCTTCATTCGTTGCGCCGTGGCCTTGTCGATTGGCAGCACTAAGACTTCATCCCCGCGATTTAATAGGGCCAATGACTGCCCCTGAACATTCCGAGTGCCGCCATAAGTAACCGCACCATCCTGGTTAGTATATCGTGAATGATTCGGTATATCGAAACCTTTTAGGCGTTTTGCCTCCCGCTCGGCAATGTATTTATCTGCTGCGCTGGTCTGATCTGGCGTTATTCCTCCTGACCCAGAAACTCCCCATCGCAGTTGGTTATCTGGTTTGGCTCCTTGGTGCTCCAGCTCACTAGGTGCATTACCCGGCAAAAGCACTTCACCTCCTCGGGCGAAGCGAACCACACCGAGTGAGGACAGCGTTCGCAGACGGTTTTTTGCGAAGGACGGCGGTTCTCCTCCAATGCGCCCAACGTGGGGCTTGTTGAGGATAGGGCGGCTTCCATTTCCGGCGTCATTTCGACCGCCTGCTGTGGTGCTGCCGGTGCTGGCTGACTGTCCGCGTCCTCGCTGGCCGTCTCCGGCTCTGCCTGCTGTTGTTGCTCGACTGTCGGCGGTTCCTCTTCCTCTTCCGTTGTCGTCGGCAGGTCCCCGCTCAGCGCGGCCATTGCTGCGTCTATCAGCTCGTCCTCGCTCATTTCCTCTTCTGGCTTGCTCGTTTCGTCGGTCATTACTGTTCTCCTGTTGCAATAGCTGCTGCCTGCGGCGCTCTAGGCCCGCATCAGCAAAAGTGATTGGTAAGTTTGAAGTGGCGGCGGCAACGATCACCTGGGCTTTAAATTGAGGTGAACCAGTAACTGTGATCCGGCTGCCATATCGTTCCATTGCCACGCGCAAGGCTTCGGTCACGGTGTCGCCGTTAGCTGCCTTGGAAACCTGTAATTTGTCACCATCATCCCGAACGGCACTTTTGCCGGTGCGGAAAATGATGGTTCCTTTCTTGGTGATATTGTCCGTAACAGGGGCGTGACCAGGCTTTGAACCACCTTCCCCTTTGATAGTGTCGCCCTGTAGTCCCTTTGATTGCTCCCGCGCTCGTAGAGCCTCCAGAGCCTTCTTGTCACCATTAAGCGCCTGCTGTTTCAGCCAATCCGCCCAAGCTCGACGCTTGTACTGGTCGTATAGCTCCTGCTTCTCGCGCTTGTAGTCCTTGTTAATCGACTGGATTTCATCTTTCAGGGCTTTATGGGCTTGCGCGTAAAGCAGTTTCTTAGAAATACGACTGCCACCCATGAGCTTGATGGCCGAACGGCGCAGACGGTTTGACCGTTTCGCGGCTTCTATCCGGCGATCCTTTCTACCCCTGGCGTTATTCCATTCAACCTTACGCGCAGCGGTCAGGTTCTTTTGTTCTTCCTGATACCTGGCGTACAACTCGGTTGTATTAACCTTGAAGTGAGTAGGGCGCTTGTCGTATCGGCGTTTTGCTTTTCGCTCGGCTTGCGCGGCTGTTTCTTCAAAAGCCCCAAGTCGCGCTTCCAGCTTTGGCTTGGATAAGTCACGGGCGACGGTACTGGCCTTAACTTGGGTTCCGTCCTCAGACTCAATAACAAAGCCATTGGCTCGCTGGCGAATCTCCAGCCCGTTATCGCTCATAACCTGGTGCAGCTCTTCCCAGGTCTTAGCTGTCTTTATTTCTTCCAGGCATTCCCGCTTAATCCAGCTCACCAAACTTTCAATGCCAGCGTGCCGCTCCATGTCAGACGCCCGACCCTGAGAGACACTTTTGCGGCCCTGGTGATTGTCCTTCTGCAATCCATATTCATCTTCGAGCGCGTCACACAATCCGCCCAAGGTTCGATAATCCTGATAAGGCTCGTGCATCGTGTTTCTGGTTGGATGAATCTTGTTGATTGCGATATGAATATGGACGTTATCAGTGTCGTGGTGTACAGCACTGACCCGTTGATGGTCCGCATAACCAAGCCCTGCACAAATCCGCTCTTCTACCGCTTTCAGAACGTCATCCTCGGGCTTTTCTCCAGCCGGGAAGCTGACTATTAGATGGTATGTTTTATCGCCCTTAGCGCGTGTGTTGCCCTGCTGCGTGGCAAGCACCTCACCAATTACGGCCTGCATGGTGTCAGCCTCGCAATTGGTCGCATTCACCAGACCAAGACGCTCGGTTTTGCTTTGCTCGTCAGTGATGTACTTCACTAATCCCGCAAAGTCGGATTTTTTCAGCGAGCGCATAGGGACGTGCTTTGCTATCAAAGGCCACCCCCTGGAGTTTTAGCCGCTAAAATCATGGCTCGGACCTCGGCATTACAACCTTGGTCATGACCTTGCCCATTTCCTCCTGCGTCGCTTCAATCTTGCTGAGCACAGCAAGGATTGTTGATTGGCCGAACTGAGCCGTTCGCACGTCATCCGTTAACCAAAGCTTTAACAGTCCACCTAAGCGGCCAAGGTCGCCATTTATTCGGGCCAACTCTCGGACCTGCTCATAATCGACCACCCCTTTTATTTGATAGCCCTGCCCGACTTCACGCAGATAACGGGCAACACTCATGCCCGCCCGGGCAGCTTGCGCCTCGATAGCTTCTTTTTCGTCGTCAAAGACTGGCACCCGCAAATGATGTGATCGCTTTTTGCCAGGCTTCTTTTCCTCACTCATATATATGCACCTCTCTATCAACCGGCGGTAGCCGGTAGCCTCGCAGAGCAGGATTCCCCGTTGAGCGCCCCCGGCGCGAATAAGGGAAAGTGAAGATAGTTAATCGGCTCCGCCGATTAGCTAACTTCACCTATCCTGCCCGCCTTACGGCGTTGTTTACACCAAGGAAAGTGTACACCAGCCATTGTGTTTTACCATGTTTTTCGTTGAAAAATTGCGGATATATCGTAAAATGCGCTAAAGTAAAGGCATAACAGAAGAAACCCGCATGTTTCCTTGCACTAAAACGACGCTTTACGCGATAACATGCACAGGAATACACAGGTTTACTTTCACAGGTTGATAAATGGGAAAATTCACTGACGGGCTAGAAAAGTGGGTCCAGGAGCGCGATAAGCGGCAAAAAAAGAGACGGCAGGACGCATCTGCCGTCGAGTTTTTGGCCGTAAAAAAGGATGTGGCCGAGGCGATAGAGGCAGGGTATTCGCTCAAAACGATTTGGGAATACCTGAAAGAAGGCAAAAAAATACGGTCTACTTATGAGACATTCCGCCGCCACGTTAAACGCTTCATCAAGGCCGCGCCGAAGGACCAACCAACTTTAGCCGCTAAAAACGAGGCCGCCGCCAGCCCCGCGACCAACAAGCAGCCCGACGGCAAACGGGATGCGACACCAAAGGCGGACAAGAGCGAACCCGAAGAAAAGGAAAAGCCGCAATTGCCAGGCACTGGCGGCTTTAAGTTTGATGCTAAACCCAACAAAGAGGATTTAATCTAATGGCAAAAGTACATCTAGTTCTACAAGGAAAGGGCGGCGTTGGTAAATCCGTGATCGCTGCCCTTATTGCTCAATACAAAGCAAACAAGGGGCAAACGCCGGTTTGCGTGGATACCGACCCGGTTAACGCTACGTTTGAAGGCTATCAGTCACTGAACGTGAAACGCCTTAACATTCTTGAAGAGGACGAAATCAACACGCGAAACTTTGATGCCCTGGTTGAGCTGATCGCAACCAGTGAAGATGATGTGATTATCGACAACGGGGCCAGCTCTTTCGTCCCGCTGTCTCACTACCTAATCTCAAACGAGGTTCCTGCCCTGCTCCAAGACATGGGGCACGAAATGGTTGTTCACACCGTTATCGCTGGTAGCCAATCACTCCTTGATACTATCAACGGCTTTTCACAGCTTGTAAGCCAGTTTCCCGCCGAGTCACTTTTTGTTGTGTGGCTCAACCCCTATTGGGGGCCAATCGAACACCAGGGCAAGACGTTCGAGCAAATGAAAGCCTACACAAACAACAAGGCTCGCGTGACGGCCATCATTGATATGCCAAAACTGAAAGATGAAACCTATGGCCGAGACTTTGCAGAAATGCTTGAAAATCGCAAAACTTTTGCCGAGGCCCTGGAAGATAGTTCGCTTTCAATCATGACCCGGCAGCGCCTTAAAATCGTTCGCGGCCAAGTGTTCGGCCTGCTGGATAACGCGGCGGTGCTGTAATGTCCGATAAGATCGAGGAAACCATTAAGGAAATCGCAGCCAAGCACGGCATAGCCGTGGGCCGCGATGACCCTATATTGATCCTGCAAACCATCAATGACCGACTAATGCAGGAAAGCACTGCCGCCCAGCAAGCCAACCTGGACGCCTTTAAAAGCGAACTGGAAGAAATTGCGCATCGGTGGGGGGATGATGCAAAAAACAAAGCTGAAAGGACGCTGAACGCCGCTCTGGCGGCCAGCAAAGAGGCAATGGCCGCAACCATCAAAGAAAACGCCAAGGCGACGGCAGCGGCAGCCAGGCAGCAAGTAGAAGAGGCGATAGCCCAGGAACTCAAGCCCTCGATCCGGGAAGCCCGCAGGGTGTCTTACATGAACTTGATTGCGGCAGGAATGGCCGTTTTCGCGGCGGGCCTTGCGTTATGGGCGTCATGGTAAAGGTGTTGCAGCAATACAAAGAAAAGCCCGGTCATGCCGGGCTTTGTTGTCTATTGAGGCGGTCGATTCAACCCAAGGGATAAGCCCCTGCTTTTCTCTTGGGTTTGCTTCTTCTCCTGCTCCTGTTTTTTCATTAACGCCTGGTGCTGCCGCTCGGCCTGCTTCATTGAATCCCAATCCGCAGCCAGCTCGGGGTTCTCTGCCCGCATCTTCCTGGTCGCCAGCTCTTCAACACGCGGCGAATGCAACCCCATACCTTCCTTAATTTCCCGGACTGTCTCCAGGCGAGCATGAAGCGTCTGGAGCCTGCCTTGCTGTTGCGCCTGGGAAGCCTGCCAGGCTTTCCGGGTTCCAGGCATAGACAGAAAACCGGGGCGGTTTGATTGCGTTTGTTGCAATCGAGCTTGCTGCCGGTTGATCAAGTTTTCTAGCCGATCCTCAATGCTTTCAACCTGGTCATGTTTGGCCTGGACATACATGGCAAGGGTTTCTTGATAGCCCTGCTCAACGGACGCCCCTTCAATCATGGCCTGCTGTTCGACTTCCAACCCCTCAGCAGACGAAACTAGACTTTCTCCGGTTAGACCCGAACGCCCCGCGCTTTTTGAGCGCGGCGGCGCTTCAACTCGGTTCGCGCCCAATCGCTCGATGCCTTCATGTCTTGCCGCAGTGATTCTTTCTCTGATTGCGTCAACGGTCTTGGCTGATTTGAGGTGTCCAGCTTCACCTTGTGTGAGTTTGTCGGTTCCATAACCAAACGTCTCCTGCCAAAATTGATTCATACTCGGGCCGTGCTTATTTTCAATGGCTGCCAACATGGAAGGCTTAACCGGCAGGTTAAGCGCCCCTTCATGCGCAGTCATCACCGAAGCAGCGACAACTTTGCCGCCTCGATTCTCCACATAGCCCCGCAAAGAGGCGACCGTTCCCCCCATTGTCAAAGTGTCGTCAACAACCAGGTACTTTTGCCCCTGTTTAACGTCACCCTCGAATGTAGGATTGAACGCCAGGCGATGGTCTGCGCCGGTATCAGTTCGACCTACCTTGTCGCTCTGGATTATCCCCAGCTCAACATCAAGGCCCAACCGATCCGCAAGCGCCTCGGCCATTGCCAACGGTATTTTGTTGTTACCAGCCGCCTCAACGGCCAAAACTGGCAACACCAGGGGCTTGCTGTCCCCCATTTGCTCCCTGATCTTCTCCACCGTTTCATCGGTGAGAAGCCTATCTACTAGCTCGATAGCAGCAGGCATGTCGCCAGACTTGGCTGCCTGGTACTCGGGTTCGTTTTTCAACGCTCCCAAGTCTCCATTCCTTATCACTTGAGGAAAATCGTCCCAAGGGGCACGCTCCCCGATTCCTAGCTTACTCAAAGGCACCTCCCGTTTTAGCCGCTAAAACTATCGGGAGCGTCCTCTGCTGAGTTTGACAGCCTGGGCGACTAATGCCTTGCCCTGGGCGTCGTAGCTAATGCTTTTTGCACTCCCAATATCAGGTACTATATCGAAATCTGACTTAGAGTGCATGACAAAGTTTTTGCCTATCTGCTGGTATATTTTGTTGTTATCGGCATGAACAATCACGCCATCATGGCGCTGTGACTTATCGGCTTCCTTAGCCATGTAAAGGTTGTATATGCCGGGCTTCAACGCTCCGGCCTTATCAACCTTTTGATTAGCCCATGCGCCACCCTGGTCGGTCTGAACGATCCGCTGGCCGTTCATAACCAAAAGGCGTTGCTTCATTTGCGGCGCTCCTTTGTGTTTTCTTCTACTGCTACTGGTTGCAAAGTCCCCGCCCACAAAAAAGCCGACCTCGGCAACCAAACGAGGCCGGCTTGCATTCTGGCCGGGAAAATCTGTCAAGGATGCCTTTAATAGTACGGTAAAAAACCCGATTTATCAGGTTATTTCTGCGAACCGTCGCCCTTCTCCCCGCGTGAAAGCGCAATTTCTAGCCCTTCAACACGTCCGCGCAGTGCCGCCGCTTCCTCTCTGGCCGTCGCCACCGCCGCCAGGGCAGAATCGCGCTCCGCACCTGCTTTCTCGACTTCACCTGTCAATACAGCAAGTTTTTCCTCGGCTTGCGCCTGTTTGGACTCCAGGGAAGAGTTGACGGCAGCCAGTCGCTCAGCCTCGGCCTGTGCGGCTGCTTTGGCCTCCTGGGCACTCTCCAGCGCCTGACTGTGCTGCGCTCGCAGCGCCTCGACTTGCTCCTGGTACTCTTTAGCCGCTTGCTTCGCATCGGCTTGAGATTGTGCCAACTCTGTCTTGTGATCCTTGGCCGCCTGCTTTGCATCAGCCTGGGCTTGTGCCAGCTCGGCTTTATGGGTGTCGGCTGCTTTCGCTGCGGCCTCCTGGACACGTTCCAGCGCCTGACGGTTCTTGTCTGCCTCCTGGTGCGCCCGATCCAGTTCGGAACGCAAGTCATTGGCTCGCCGCTCCATTTCACCACTACGGGCCTCGGCGGTAGTGGCTCGCTCGGTGGCCGTGGTCAGCTTGCCTTTCAAGTCGTCCACTTCTGCCCGCAACTCCTGGGCCACGCCCTCCAGGCTCGCAACCTGATTGCGCGAGTCGTCCAGGTCTGCCGATAGCTGATCTGCCAGTTCGACAGCCTCAAGTCTGGAAGCCTCCATTTCCAACCGGGCCGCTTCCAAGCCTTCGCGCTCACTAGCAAGGCGACCGTTCGCCAGCTCCAGGGCCACGCCCCAAATCTCGGCCCCAACCTCCGACAGCTTATCCATAACACCAGGCGGGGGCGGCTCTTGAATCGGCGTAGCGTCGGCAGCCTTGGCCGCTCGCCATTCCTTCATTGCTTCACTGATCGTGGTGTAACTGCCGCCGTCTAGGGCCTTGCGTACCGCTGCAAGGGTAGGGTTTTGACCGGCTGCGTCCAGCTCGTCGGCCACCTGGAAAATCTGCTCTTTGCTGATTGCCATAATGTTCGCCCTCTGTAGTATGTTGTATTGTGTATTATACTACAACATACTACAAAACCAAGCAAGGATACATTTCGTGCAGGTAAAAAAAAGCCCCGCAAAAGCGGGGCAGGGTGGGTGTGGTTCATGGCCGTGTAACGCTGTCACGCGGCAGCTTCGGCCCTCTGCAAGTGATCGAGGACGTGCGCCAGGTCGGCCATTGTCATCAAGGGAAGGGTAAATGATTTCTTTTGCTCCAGGGCGGCGCGAATCCGGCCTGCAATCATGATACAATCGTTGCTACTCATCGCTAGTACCTCTCAACTGGTTAGCGTGGGTTATGGCCCTGGATACGGTTGCCGCCGTGCCCAGGGCTTTCTTTTTGGGGTTAAGCTCCGTCCATCAAGGCCATCAGCTCAACCGTTCCAAGGTCCGCTTCAAACTCGTGGCCGTCGTCCTCGTATTTGATCCAGGCCCAGCCCTCAGCAGTAGGACGACGATTAAGCATCAGTCGGCCCATGCGCTCGTCATGCTTGACCATGATAATCGCTTTTTTCAGCTTGTCCGGGTCTTGCTCCTTCGGCTCCTTCTTCGGCGGGGTTTCGCCCTCTTCCTCTTCCTGGTCGTCGTCGCCTTCGGCATCAGTCTGGCCGGTGAAAGCATCCACGGTGTTCGGGTCGCGTTCCTCGTCCTCATGCTTGCGCTTGTCGTCCAGGTACTCACGCAGCAGCTTCACCGATCCGCGTGTTATCTCCTGCTCGTCGTCGGCCAGCCAGGCAACAACCTCGTCCGGGTTCTTCTTGTAAGCCTTAACCAGCTCGTTAATCACGGTCACGTCATTAACGCGGCCAGTGTTGAATGCCTCAGCAATCGGTTCCGGCAGGTCGAGCAAGGTAACGTGCTGGCTCACGAATGCAGCGGATTTGCCGATAGCTGCCGCAATATCCCCCTTCTTAACGTCCTTAGCCAGTTCGCGGCCAATGTAGTCGGCAATCTCGCGGGCCGTCAGCTCGTTGCGTTGCAGGTTTTCAATCACCTGGTCCGCTTCGTTGTAATCGTTGTCGATAAACGCCGGGATAGTTTCCTTCTCAGCGATACGGCTACCACGGAAGCGGCGAGCGCCGTGGTTGATGATGAAGCGGCCCGGTTCGTCCTGGTTCTCGCGCACTGAAATAGGCGTTTTAACGCCTCGATGGCGAATGGTAGCGGCCAGCTCTTCCAGGCTCGATTTTGAAAAGCCAGGGTTGTCCTCGGTACGTGGCTGGTTTGGATCTTCATCTATCAGGTCCAAGGCCAGTTCCAAGGGGCCAGCGCCGCCGCCGTTGGTGTTTTCGGGGTCGTTCAGAAGCCCGGACAGGTCGCCAATACCCTCCAGACCCAGCCCCTCCATTTTCTGTTCTTTTTGCGCGCTCATGCGGTGATCTCCATTTTTGTAAACACAAGGTCAGCCAGGGCGCGAACTTCTTTCGCGGCTTTTCTGGCAGCCGTTTTTTTGATTTTCCAGACCGGCACCCCGGAAGCGAGTGCGTCCGCTATGCTGCTACGCAGGCCGATTGTGGTAGGAAGCATAAGTTGCGGAAATGCCTGCTGGAGCTGTTCCAGGTGGCGACCGTGGCGGGGGTTTCGTCCGTCCACCTTGCTCGGCACCATGCCCAAAAATTGCAGCTTAGGGTTAGCCTTGCGCACGTTCGCAATGGCCGCATTCATTTTCTTGATGCCTTGAATTGAATAGGCTTCCAGCTCAACAGGGGACAGGACATAATCCGCAGCAATCAGCGCGGCGGCCATACTCACACCAAGGGAAGGGGCCGTGTCGATCAAGCACACGTCAAAGCCTTGTTCTGCAAGGCTCGCAATACCTGCTCTGAAATGTTCACCAGCGCGACCAAGGGACATGGTTTCCATGTTTGCCAAGGCGGCGTCAGACTCAATAAGAGCCATGCCAGGCGCGTCCCCTCCATTCACAACGTCGAACGGGCCGCCATTGAAAAAGTTGCTTGCTACAACGCCCGTGCGGAACTCCTGGAGCGTGTAAGAGGCATTACCCTGGGTATCCAGGTCGATCACGGCCACCTTTTTGCCGCGTTCATAGAAATCAAACGCCAGATGCACCAAGGTTGATGTTTTGCCGACGCCGCCTTTTTGGTTTGCCGTGACCAGTGTTTTCATTACGTGTCCCTTTTCTTCTTGGCGTCCTCCGCCCACTTCTTGACGATGAACGCTTGATGTTCCGGCAGTATTGCCGTGACTCGCTCGTACCCCTCCGGCGTCAGCGCCTTGTGAGCGTCCCAAATTCTCTTGACGGCCTGATTGACCGCTCCTTTTGTCACTCCCAATAACGCTACGAACTCGGCTTGAGTTTTCCCCTCCACCAAGACGCCATGCGCTATTTCGAGCGTTTGCTGTCCTACTCCCAAGCCCTTGATTGCAGCTTGAAATTGGGACTCCGTTAGTTGTTTCTTCATGGATTGCACCCATACCAACTCCACACCCTAGTTATTGACTGAATGACGGTGACAGCCGCCGAATACATAAAAAGTATAGCTATACTTTAGGATCAGGTCAACACTTTAGCGGCTAAAATTAAACGCCTTTGGGTTTGAATACCGACACAAAATAAGTGAGGACAGTCAGCACGGCAAAATGAGCCAGGAACGTCCACCCTGCATGTACCGTTGGATCATCCCAGTAGTACACGGCGCGGACACCCTGAAAGAAAACGTCGATAGAGATAACCCATTTAAGCAACGGCCACACCAGGACAACGCCTATCCATACCCAACGCAGAATAGCCGCCAGAAATCCCCCGCCTTTCTTCGGGTTGCTCTGCGGCTTGCTCGGCTGTTGCTTGGCCTGTGCTTTTGGTTGCGGGTCCGGCGGCCCTGAATCAGTAGGGCCAGCTTTCGGAAACTTGATAATATTTGACTTTGACATATTCTTGACCCTCCACGCCTTCCGTGCTCCAATTATCTATTGCTCTGCAAATAGGGCCACACCCTAGAGAGCATTGGTTTCGGTGTGACAGCGCCGGGCCAAGCGCCCCGGTCTAACCGGGGCGTATCCTTTCTAAAAATCAGCCCGGTGTTTTGCCTGTTCTACGGTCTCAATCGACCATTTCCCTTTGGCGTCACCTTCCAGTTTAAGACTGGCAAAATAAGCCTCTTCACGCAGTTTTGACGCCCGCTGTTCCAGCTCCTGAGCTTCTGCCATCTTGTCCGCAATGGAGTCACGGCGAGCGGTGAAGTCAGTCGCGGCTACGTTCGGCAGCGCATCGACCCAAGACATGATTTTGCTAGTAGTCATCGGTATTCCTCGGTTATTGACCTGGGCAGTATGCCCGGCCTTCACTTAATATATTAGGGCAAATTGCCCTATCTTGTCAAGCGGAAAATTCCGATTTATCGAAACATTTTAGCGGCTAAAATCACAATTCCAAGCCTTTCCTTCCTGGCGTTCAACTCTCTTCCCAAATTTTGCCCAGCCCGGCCATGTCACAAAGCAATGCCCACGCGGCATAAGGAATGTGCGTTTCCTCGCCAATCCAGCGGCGCACCGTTCTGTCTCCCTTCTGCCCAAGCCCGACTTTTCTGGCCGCTCCGCCGCCTGTCAATTCAGCCAACCGCAACACTTCGCGGATTTCCTCGCCTGTCGGGCGCTCCCACTTTTCAGCAGGACGCAGGCATTCAAGTCTAATATTCGGGTCACTCATTGTTTGTTTCTCCTGTGTCTATTACGGGGCGCAATTGATCAAAGCTGTAGATCGTATGCACCGATTTAGGGTTGAACTGAACAACGCGCCGCCCGTTCCGATTGATTCGGTACTTTGTCGGCTCGTCGTCGTGCGCCCATACCTGGGAGGTGTGAGGGGACAATTTCGTGATAATAACGAACTTGCCTATATCCTTTTCAAATACAGGATGATGGACGCTAACAATCTGGCATCGCTGCCCAGGTTTAAATCGTCTAGTTTCTTCCCTGGCGTTCATTTTCGCGGCTTTAGCCGCTCTTGGTTTTGCGGCCTCCGGCTCTATTTCCGGCAGCTCCTTTGTCGGCTTGTCCGCTTCGATCTTTGCTTGTGCTTCCTTGGCCCACTTCCGCGCAATAAATGCCTTCTGTGGAGGCAGCACAACGTCCACAAGAGCGTAACCAGGGGGTACGTCAAGGGTTGCTGGAGAACGTCGCGCAGGCGGCTCCAGGGAAGCCAGAACGGCGGGGAGGGGGGATCGAGCAAGCCGGTCCCTATCTTCCGTTCCAATCTCTGGCCGTTTGTCCTTGAGGTAATCAACCAGTATGGCTTTTGCAGCCTCTTCCACTGTCGAGCCAAACCGCAGGCCGTCGAAGTGGGACCGATACCCTGTCTCTGATATAAACCAGGCGTCCAGGTCTACCGCATGAAAAGAAAAATGAGCGGTTCCCTGGCTGCCAAGGCTGCCAAACTCGACCAAGACACGCATACCATCGACAACAGAAACAAACGCCCCTTTCTGACCCCATTTAGGAACCGCCCCGGTATCAGCCTGGCAATGTCTTTCAACCACGTTACCAGGTGAATCGGAATCCGCGTTGCATCCAAAGAAGGTGCCGCCGTTCATTTTCCAGATAACCGCCTCATACCGGGCCATTGCCCCGGCAACCCTTTCTGCATCATCGACCAGTACAGCAGCGTGCAGGTCATTCACGGCCCCGGCAGCCAAGTCCAGCAACGCGGTTTGTTCGTCGGGCATCGAGGCGGCCAGCTTCGCCGCTTGCTCGTCTCGCTCGTCTCTCTTATTCATCATCGCCACACAATGGCCCCAGCTTGCGCCGGGGCCTCTCCTATCAGTCGATAGCGCCAAGGATCGCAGCGGCTTCCGCGTGATCAAGGGCGTACTCTCTCAGGAAGTGATAGCGGTCAATCAGGGCGTCACCCTCGGCGGTGCCCTGGGCTTCGGCTGCAAGGTGTCCAAATGCGAACAACGTGGCTACGATCCCCGCCGCGTCAGCCGACATAGAGCCAGAAAACCAGTTACCTGAAACCTCCAGGTGCATTTCGGTATCAATCGCAGGAGCCATGTAATAGCCGCCGTTCGATAGGGTATAGAAGTGCCAGAACGCGCCTTTGTAGTCCTGGGAAAGATTACCCATGTAACCCAGCACCAGGGCTTCGCCGCGCATCATGCGAGCTTCACCAAATGCAGCAGGGTAAAACCCCATGCGGTTATCTTCTGCGACCAGGGAAGCAGTAACAGGGGTGTAATCGGTTGTATCAGTCATCGGAAATTCTCCGGTTATTGACCTGGGCGGTGTGCCCGGCCTTCGATATGTATAATAGGGCATTTTGCCCTAATTAGTCAATAGGCAAGCATAAAAAAACCCGGTTAAACCGGGCTTTTTTTAGTGAACACAAAGGGTTAGTGTCGGCTTCTTCGGTTCGGGCTGCTCCAGCTCCTGAATCCGTTTCGCGGCTTGCTCTAGGCGTTTGTGAGCCGCTTCCAAGCTCTTCCCGTGCTCTTCTCGGTCGGCAGGCTTCGCCCGTTTGCACTCCAGGGCTTCGACAAGCCCAATAACGCGCTCGACACGCTCAACCCAATAGCGAAGCTCCTGGGCACCAACGCAGGCGTGATAATCCACGTTTGCCATGCGGTACAGGTGATCAACTGAGTTGCGAAATTCTTTAACTGATACGTTCATCGGAAATTCTCCGGTTATTGACCTGGGCGACTTACCCGGCCTTCTGTTTATAACAATAGGGCAAAATGCCCTATCTTGTCAAGGGCAAATTGCCCTAATTGATGGGTGGACCGAAAAAAGGGGACGCGCCCCTTAGCTCCAGTTCCGCCACATACGGTTTAGTTCCAGGCTTCGGCCTCGCCACTGCTCCCCTAGCGCCTTAGTGGCCGCAGCTCTGTAGTTAATCCGCGTATGGATAGTGCATCCAGCTATAGCGTGCTTGATGCTGTCGTAACGGTCGAATGCTAGAGCTGTTTGGTAGCCAAACCGTTCAACACAGCGGCGATCCAGACTGGCCCGAACTCGCCCGCCCATTCGTTCCCACTCCCGAAACATTTGCATAAAAGTTTTCTGTTTCATAATGCCCCCTTGGCTGGTAGGGCAGGCTTTCGCCCGCCCCTCAAATGTCAATGAAAGTCAGGCTCAGCGCCGCATTCGACACAACCGGCCTCGTAAGGATCGGCCCCAGCTTCTCCGCATTCGTTGCAAATCCAAGTTGACTCTTCTGGCTCGGTAGCAACGCGGCTGAATCGTCCGCTCTTGGAGTCCTCCAACCATTCGCCCTCGCTCTCAAGCTGGAATGTGAACGTGTGACCGGCACGGCAGGTGCCTTGCCACGGTGTTTCTGGGGTGTCGGTATCTTGGGGAACAGGAGCGCCGCAAGTAGGGCACAGGGGGCGTGTTAGATCAGGGGTGTAAGTGTAAATCGTCATCGGAAATTCTCCGGTTGTTGACCTTGGCGACTTGCCCGGCCTTCTGTTTATAATAATAGGGCAAAATGCCCTATCTTGTCAAGGGCAAATTGTCCTACAAGCCCCATTTTTAAAGGGTTTCATTGACATTTGAGGGGCTGATTCAAGCTCCGATCTGGCCGCCTCCTTTCCTTGGCGTACAAACAAACGAACTTCCCAACTTGCTCAATAGTTTAGGATTGCCTCAGAGGCTCCAGGGGGCACGGTCTTTGACAATCGGGGAGTCCAGAGGGGCGGTAGCCCCTTTGGGCATAGCGCAGCGTAAACGCACGATTCAATGGGGTGAGGACGCGAAGCGGCCGAGGGGCTTGCCCCTGGGGGGATGGGAGGGAGCGCAGCGACCGGGAGGGATTGAGAAGGGGGGTCTCCCCCCTTCGGGGGCCGGTTTTCGCTTTTCGGTTTTTTCTCGCCAAATGAGTGTTTTTCGCCCAATTGGTTATAAATAAATGGTTATATTATTGGTATATAAAGGGTTAAAAGAAGGTTAGAGGGGCTAAAAAACGATTATAACGCTTTGTTTTTATTGGTTTTTTAGGATCACCCCCGCCCCTCAAGTGTCAGTATTTTGCCCCTCAAGTGTCAGTAAACCCGCCCCTCAAGTGTCAATAGGTGCGCCCCTCAAGTGTCAATAGCGTAACGGGGTTACTAACAGGGTTATACCTATGAAATGTGGATAACTCTTAGCCAAGGTCTGGCTTTCGCCAGGTTTGGACGCCAGGGAAGGGGTGTTTTTCAAGCTGGCCCTTCAAGTGTCAGTAGTGCGCCTAGTCCGCTGGCCCCTCATATGTCAACTAACGCCCCTCATATGTCAACCAACAATATTTATCCCCATAGCCTACCCACAGGCTTAGCCCCTCATAAAGCAACAAAAAAGGGGCCGCAGCCCCTTTGTTCTCGATGCGTGGCCATGATGGCCATCAGCTTCGCTTGCAGTGCAATTGCTCCCCGGCAACCCAAGCATGGGCAACAAGGCCGCTTTCTCTCAGCTCGTCACACGCAGCCCCTACCTGCTCCCGCCACTTCTTAGCCCTGGTTGATTCTGAGCCGCACATAAGCCGGAAGGTTTCTAGTTTCAACGGGAACGGCTCCTTGTGTGAAGCAAAGTAATCGAACATACGGCGGGCCGTGGGGGACAGCTTACGGTACTTGTCCCAAATAAAGCGGGAATAGTAATCACCAGCGAACAGCACAACCATTTCTTCATCAATCATGACCTGGCATCGAGAATTGCGCTTGCCTCGATCCAGGACACGAAACCGGCTGATTAGTGACAGTGACTCAAGCCGTCCAACTCGTTTGGATTCAAATTGCATGGCCGATGCTTGCAACCGTGACAAACACTCTTCGGCCTTTTTGTAATAGCGGCCATTGATTGACCATCCCAAGTCCTTACACAGCTCATAGAATGTAAAGCTGATAGGGTCGCCAATAGGCGAACGCTTGGAATACTCCATGACCTGTTGCCATACCAGCTCGTCATCCTCCGCCCGTAGCTCTACGCCTGTGTAAGTAATGTTCACATCGTCACCGATGCTATAGATAGGCTCGTTTTGCAGGGCCAGGCGGGGCGCTCGCTTGTTACGGACAGTGAACAACGCCGAGCGGGCGTAGTCGTTCGGCAGTGCCCGCATGTGATCCCCCCAGGGGGCAATATCGAACAACGATAACTGAGCGTCTTTGATCTCTTGTTTAGTGTGTTTTAGCAACGCTGCTTGCCGGGCTTCGTCAACCTTCGAGGCCAGTGCATCCGTCGCGCCTTTTTTTCGCCCTGGCTTCTTGTCGCTCATGGTTTCCCCCTTGGCAGCCGGGGCCGGGTCGCTGGCCTCCGTGGTGTTCTGTTTTGCTTTGGTCGTATCAGAAAGGGCAGGGGCTTCGGGTTCAGGAATACCCGGCAGGGTAATAGCCTCGCCTATTGGGCGAACCTCCGCTTGTGCTGATCGGTTCCGATAATAGTTGGTCCTGGACGCAATTTCTTCCGCTTTGTCCGGCTCAACACCGCTATCAATCAGCTTTCGGATATATTCTTGTTTATTAAAGTAATCTGCCATCTAGTGCCCTCCTGGGAAACACCCCAGCATCAAGCCGGGGCAACCGCCTTACCCCTGTTGTTGTCCTTCCGGGGCTTTTGTGTCTAGGTAATCAATCTTTTCTACAATGAAGTCGGTGCCAAACTCGGTTTTGCCATCTTTTTCAAAGCGAGTGTTTTCAATGCGGCCCTGAACAAACACCTTGGAACCTTTCCCCAGGTAGCGGCCTGCATTGTCGGCTATCGCACCAAAAGACTTGATGCGGAAAAAATCGGTCTTCTCTTTCTTGTCAGCTCCCTTGCCCCATGTGCTGTTAACAGCAATGTCAAAAATTGCGCGACTGCTGCCGCCCTGGCTGTTATGTAGCTCTGTATCACGGGTAAGATTTCCGATAAACTGAAACATATTGTGGCTCATGGTAGAGTCTCCTTTCGTAATGACAAGGGGAGTATAGCTATACTTTTAAACCAAGTCAAAAACTTTAGCGGCTAAAATCAGCCTACAAGAGAGGCAAGGTGTACAATTTCATCTTCTTTACTAACGTGCTGCGCATCCTAGACGAGCGGCACATGACCAAAAACGAGCTTGCGGAACGCTCTGGCGTTTCCATTTCGTTTTTGTCGGATTTAACAACGGGTAAGGCTAATCCGTCACTGAAAGTGATGGAAGCCATAGCGGCAGCCCTTGAAACGCCGCTCCCTCTTCTCCTGGAGTCAACCGACTTGGATCGGGCAGCACTAGACGCATTAGCGGGCGGGAAAATGCCAAATAGCTTGCCAGCAGGCTATGAACGTGTTTGTGCTGTACTTCCTGAGCATCGCGCCTTCCAAGTAAAGAAGTGGGGGGAAGAAACTAGAAAAAAATTGCGGGACATGGACACCACACAAAAGGACTATTGACTTTTTTGTAATAAATCCCTCCCTGCCGCTGCTAAATTTTAGCGGCTAAAAAGGCTGCCGGGCCTTTCAACACCGGAATCACCGAAAAGGATCGTTGCGTTACAGGCAAGATATAGGCTCGCGGGTGTCTCACTCGTGAGCCTCAAGGACGAAATTACCTAAACTTTTTTCTTCGTTATGTTGCACGGTCTTAATTTTCGGTATATCGTATGTACTAGAAACGGATTAACCGAAAATACCGGGGCAATTGAATGCAACAAAACGACATGACTGGCTCCATTAAGGACCGGGCAAAAAGAAAACTAGAGCGGGATATTGGGCCGGAGCTTCTCCAGGCTCTAAATCACTCTAAGACAGTCGAGCTTATGCTCAACGCAGACGGGAAAGTTTGGGTTGAACGTCTAGGTGAGGGGATGCAGTGCATCGGAACGCTTAGACCTGCCCAGGCTCAAGCTATTATCGAGACTATTGCCGGGTATCACGGCAAAGAAGTCACCCGAAGCAAGCCTATCCTAGAAGGGGAGTTTCCCCTTGATGGCTCCCGCTTCGCAGGCCAGCTACCTCCAGTAGTTCCGGCCCCTACCTTCGCCATTCGTAAGAAAGCCGTTGCGATCTTCACCCTGGACCAGTACGTGGAAAACGGCATTATGACCGCCGCCCAAAAACACGTCCTGGTTGAAGCTGTGGCAGCACACCGAAACATTCTTGTCATCGGCGGCACTGGCTCAGGCAAAACCACCCTGGTTAACGCCATCATCAACGAAATGGTGATTACCGATCCTACAGAACGGGTTTTCATCATTGAGGATACCGGCGAAATCCAATGTGCCGCAGAAAACCACGTTCAGTATCACACCAGCCTTGACGTATCCATGACGGCATTGCTGAAAACAACTTTGCGCATGAGGCCCGACCGTATCCTGGTCGGTGAGGTGCGCGGAGCGGAAGCCTTGGACCTTCTCGATGCTTGGAATACCGGGCATGAGGGCGGAGCTGCAACACTGCACGCTAACAATGCTAACGCTGGCCTAGCTCGCTTGCGGTCGCTGATTACACGTAATCCAGCGGCTCCAGCCGAGATTGAACCGCTAATTGGCGAGGTGGTTCACATCGTTGTTCATATCGCCAGAACCCCGGAAGGCCGCCGCATCCAGGAAATCCTAGAGGTTTCCGGTTATTGCGATGGTCAATACATCACTAAATCCCTTTAAACGTAGGAAACTAGGAGTAATACCAATGCAACTCACTCTCCCATCAATCCGCCTTAACCGTTCGGCCATGCTCTACTTTGGCCTGTTCGCGGCTTTGTTCCTGGTTATGGCTGTTCAACCGGCTATGGCTTCGGAAGGAACGGGCGGCTCACTCCCTTATGAAAGTTGGCTGACCAACCTTCGCAACTCTGTAACCGGCCCTGTGGCGTTCGCCCTGTCCATCATCGGTATTGTCGTCGCAGGCGGCATTCTGATCTTCGGTGGTGAACTCAACGGCTTTTTCCGCACGCTGATTTTTATCGTGTTGGTAATGGCTCTGCTGGTCGGTGCGCAAAACATGATGTCCACCTTCTTCGGTCGTGGTGCAGAAATCGCGGCACTGACTGACGGTGCAGTTAACCAGGTTAGCGGCGCGGCCATGCGTCTCGTTAACGGTATTCAGGCGGTGTAACTATGGCTCTGCGCACGATCCCCATTCGTAGAGCTGGCAACCGAGAAAACTTGTTCATGGGCGGGGATCGTGAGCTTGTGATGTTCTCGGGACTGCTGGCAGGGGCACTTATTTTTAGTGCTCAGGAAGTCAGGGCAACGGTCTTTGGTATTGGCCTGTGGTTCGGCGCACTTTTTGTGTGCCGACTCATGGCTAAATCAGACCCTAAGCTGCGCCATGTCTATCTGCGGCACCGCCGCTACAAGGCATATTATCCAGCTCGCAGCACACCCTACCGTGAAAACACGACAAGCCAAGGGAAGCAATACAAATGATGATTCAAGCTATTTCATTTGCCATTGCTGTCTGCGGTGCGGCGCTGTTACTTATCCTTTTTGCCCGTATCCGTGCGGTCGATGCTGAATTGAAGTTGAAAAAGCATCGCTCCAAGGATGCGGGGCTGGCTGACTTGCTCAATTATGCCGCTGTTGTTGATGACGGTGTAATTGTCTGCAAGAACGGCGCTTTCATGGCGTCTTGGCTGTACAAAGGGGATGACAACGCCAGCAGCACCGACGAACAGCGGGAAATGGTGTCTTTTCGTATTAACCAGGCTCTGGCGGGCCTTGGTAATGGTTGGATGGTTCACGTTGATGCCGTGCGCCGTCCAGCTCCCAATTATTCAGAACGCAATACCTCAGCTTTCCCTGATCCGGTTTCTGCCGCGATTGACGAGGAACGCCGTCAGCTCTTCGAGGGCCTGGGTGCGATGTATGAGGGTTACTTTGTTCTAACCCTAACATGGTTCCCGCCTTTGCTGGCTCAGCGCAAATTCGTTGAACTCATGTTTGACGATGACGCCGAGGTGGTTGGCAAAAAAGCCCGCACCAAGGGCTTGATTAACCAATTCAAGCGCGAAATTAGCGGCATTGAAAACCGTCTGACAACTGCGGTTAAGTTGACTCGCCTTCGCGGTCAAAAAATCGTGAATGAGGACGGCAGCAAAGTCACGCATGACGATTTTCTTAGCTGGCTACAATTCTGCGTTACTGGTGTAAGCCACCCTGTTCAACTGCCTAATAACCCTATGTATATGGACGCCTATATTGGCGGTCAGGAAATGTGGGGCGGGGTAGTACCGAAAGTTGGCCGCAAATTTATTCAGGTCGTTTCTATCGAGGGTTTCCCCTTGGAGTCTCACCCTGGAATCTTGAGCGCCTTGGCCGAACTCCCGGTTGAATATCGTTGGTCGTCACGTTTCATTTTCATGGATCAACACGAGTCCATTAAGCACCTGGACAAGTTCCGCAAGAAGTGGAAACAAAAAGTGCGCGGTTTCTTTGACCAGGTATTTAACACAAATAGCGGTAATGTGGACCAAGACGCTCTAACAATGGTCCAGGACGCAGAATCTGCAATTGCAGAAGTGAACAGCGGCTTGGTTGCTGTTGGGTATTACACTAGCGTTGTCGTCCTAATGGATGAAAGCCGGGACCGTCTGGAACAGTCTGCACGCCAGGTAGAGAAATCAATCAACCGCCTGGGCTTTGCTGCACGAACTGAAACCATTAATACCCTGGACGCTTACCTGGGCAGCCTGCCGGGCCACGGTGTTGAAAATGTGCGTCGCCCGCTCATTAACACGATGAACCTGGCCGACCTGCTGCCTACAAGCACCATTTGGACAGGAAACGCCGACGCTCCTTGCCCAATGTATCCGCCTCTGTCACCGGCTCTAATGCACTGTGTTACCAGTGGGTCAACGCCGTTCCGTTTGAACCTTCACGTTCGTGATTTGGGTCATACCTTTATGTTCGGCCCAACGGGTGCAGGTAAATCGACACACTTGGCCTTGATTGCTGCTCAGCTTCGCCGTTACGCAGGCATGTCGATCTTCGCATTTGATAAAGGCATGTCCATGTATCCGCTGACTAAAGCGGTTGGTGGCCTGCATTTTTCTGTCGGTGCGGACGATGATCGCCTGTCCTTCTGTCCATTGCAGTATCTGGAAACCAAGAGTGATCGCGCTTGGGCAATGGAATGGATAGACACCATCCTGGCGTTAAACGGGGTTCAAAGTACGCCTGCACAACGAAATGAAATTGCCCATGCGATTGTCAGTATGCACGAAAGCGGGGCGCGTACTCTGTCTGAGTTCTCGCTGACCATCCAGGATGAAAGCATCCGTGAAGCTATCCGCCAATACACGGTTGATGGCTCTATGGGGCACCTTCTGGACGCCGACGAGGATGGTTTATCACTAACCGACTTCACCACTTTTGAAATCGAAGAGCTGATGAACCTGGGCGAAAAATTTGCCCTGCCGGTCTTGCTGTACCTATTCCGTAGAATCGAGCGAAGCCTTAAAGGACAGCCTGCGGTCATCATTCTGGATGAAGCCTGGTTGATGCTTGGGCATCCTGCATTCCGCGAAAAAATCCGCGAATGGCTCAAGGTACTGCGTAAAGCTAACTGTCTGGTTCTTATGGCAACACAAAGCCTGTCCGACGCTGCCAACTCCGGCATCCTGGACGTTATTGTGGAGTCCACTGCAACCAAGATTTTCTTGCCGAACGTCTACGCCCGCGACGAGGACACATCAGCCCTATACCGCAGAATGGGCCTTAATGCTCGTCAAATTGACATCCTGGCAACGGCTGTTCCCAAACGTCAGTACTACTACGTCTCTGAAAACGGTCGCCGCCTCTATGACCTCGCCCTTGGGCCTTTGGCTCTCTCGTTTGTCGGTGCTTCCGACAAGGAATCCGTGGCAGCTATCAAGCAACTGGAAGCCAAATATGGCGAACAGTGGGTGCATGAATGGCTCGCAGGTCGTGGCCTGAAACTTGATAACTACCTGGAGGCAGCCTAATGAGCTTTTCCGAGAAACTTAAAGGGCTGATTTTCAAAAAGCCCGCCCCTGGTTATGACCAGGAAGAAACTGCCGAGATAGAGGCACAGGATAAAAAATCTAAACGCCAAGGGGATGATGAAAACCCATATCTGACCGCTCGCCGCACTTGGAATGAGCATGTTGGTTCTGTGGTTTCATCACGCCAAACCTGGCAGGTCGTGGGCATTCTATCGCTAATGATTGCCCTGGCCGGTGTCGGCGGCGTTATCCATATCGGCAGCCAATCCAAGTTCATCCCTTACGTGGTGGAAGTGGACAAGCTGGGCGCAGCTCAAGCGGCGGGGCCGGTTACTGGTTCTGATTCTGCCGACCCGCGTGTTTTGGGTGCCACGGTGTCCGAGTTCATCGAAAACGCCCGCATGGTATCGCCTGACGTAGCTCTGCAACGCAAAGCGGTATTTAGCGTTTACGCACACTTGGCCCCGAACGATCCCGCAACCACGAAAATGAATGAATGGCTTAACGGTAATGCCGATGCCAGCCCGTTCAAACGTGCCACCAAAGAAATGGTGAGCATCGACATTACATCTGTTCTGCCGCAAACGCCGACTACGTGGCAAGTGGACTGGACAGAAACCAAGCGGGACCGGCAAGGGGTATTGCAGGGCCAACCAGCCCAATACCGCGCCCTTATTACTGTGTACACCGCAGACACTTCAACGCAGACCACGGAAGAGCAAATGCGTAACAACCCGCTGGGTATTTACGTGCGTGATTATTCCTGGTCACGGCTGCAATGATTACGAGGCTATTAACCATGAAGAAACAATTTTCCGCTGTGATCCTGGGTGCTGCGATGTTGGTGCCCTCTCTGGCAACGGTCGCGCACGCGAACGGGCTTGAGGACAAATATTTTACCAATGACAACCCAACACTGACTCAGCAAGAACGCCAGGCGCTGGCGATTGCACAGCGCTGGCAGGCCGGAGGCAGTAACGGTGGCATCCGTCCCTTTACTGGCCGCAATGGAGCCATCCAGTTTGTATTTGGTGCGCAGTCTCCAAGCGTTGTTTGTGCTGTTCTCCAGGTTTGTGACGTTGCGCTGCAACCTGGCGAATACGTTAACTCTATTCAGTTGGGGGATACCGCCCGCTGGAACGTCGAACCGGCCATTTCCGGCACCGGGGCAGGGGAAACCCAACACCTGCTTATCAAACCGATGGACGTGGGCCTGGAAACCAGCTTGGTCGTAACGACTGACCGCCGCGTTTATCACATTCGTTTGCGTTCTCACCGCACCGAATACATGCCGCAAGTTGCATTCACCTACCCGGAAGATGCCCTTGCCAAGTGGGATATGGTCCGCAGCCGCGAACGCCAGCACCGCGAGGACAACACTATTCCTCGAACCCGTGAGTACCTGGGCGACTTGTCATTTGATTACGACGTATCCGGCTCGGCCTCCTGGAAGCCTGTTCGTGTTTTCAATGACGGCCACAAGACCATCATTCAGATGCCGCGAGCCATGCAGCAAACAGAAGCGCCGACGCTCCTGGTTGTCCGTAAGGACGGCGGCCTGTTCTCTGACCCTGAAACCGTCATGGTCAATTACCGCGTCCAAGGGGATCGCTACATCGTCGATACAGTGTTTAACAAAGCAATCCTTATCTCTGGCGTTGGTAGCAGCCAGGACAAAATCACCATCACAAAAGGGGACGATTAATCATGCGTAAACTTATCGTCGCAGTTCTGTTTTCGCTGGGTTTGGCTGGGTGTGCCACGCACGCCCCATACGGCAACTTTGTCGAGAATCCGGCAGGACTAAATCAGCAAGAAATCGCCAGCGATACGGTCGAGAAAATCACCGAGCTGTACCCGCCTGCAAAAACTCGCTTCGAGCTGAAACAGCCTACACCTGACGCTTTTGGTACGGCATTGGTTCGCGGCCTGCGTGATCGCGGTTATGCCCTCCTGGAGTTCGACCCGGAAGCGGCCAAAGCGCAGCAACGTCAGCAGGCTACACGTTCGACCAGAACAGCCCCAAGCGCGGAAGCTACACCGGCACCGGCTAACCCAGCTCCGACAGGATCAGGTTTGCCGCTTCGTTACGTATTTGACCAATTCACAGGCACCAATATGTACCGCGTGACCATCATGGTCGGCAATGAGTCCTTGACCCGCCCATATTCGCAAGAAAACGGCGGAATCGTTCCAGCGGGCTATTGGGTTCGCAAGGAGTAAGACATGAGCGAAAACAACGATCAAATGTCCCCGGACGCCTCACCAGGTGAGGTGTCCAAAAAATCCGGGGTGCGTCGAGTCAATAATCGCCCGATGTACATTTTGTTTGGTGTCCTTGGCCTGTTCCTCCTGGTCATGATGATGGTTGCTGCCGACCGTGCAGCCCAGCAGAACGCACCAAGCGAAGGGCCGAAGGAAAGAGCAGGCAATACCTCGATGTTTGCCAATGAAATCGCAGGCACTCAGACAGACGGTTTTATCCCGGCTGCCGAGCCTCCGGCTGTTCCTTCGCTGGACGAACCTGTTGCACCAAATGACGAGGCGCCGCAGGAAGAGAACCAGGACGCAGCGCCTGTAACAGTGGCTCGCCCGGTAAATCCTGACTTACCACCGGCCCCGCCTCAAAACACGGGTTCACAAGCACAACGCGACGATGAAGCCGAGCGCATTCGCATGGCGAAGCTGCAAATGCTGGAACAAGCTGTTAGAGCAAAAACCGGCGTGCAAGCGGTAGCCCCGCGCAGCAGCAGCGACGGCGGTTCATCACAGCCGGTTAACAACCGTCCGCAATCACGCCAAGACATGATTAACGAAATTGCGCGTGTCCGTCAGCAGATTGCGTCCAACCGTTCCGACGATCCAACTGCCGCTTATCAGCAGCGTATGGCTCAAATTGAAGGAATGCGCAACGGTGGCGGCTTTGGTGGCAATGGTGGCAGCACTAGCGCACCGATGTTAATGCAGACCTCAGCGAACGGCGGCGGCAACGGTTATTCGCAATTTGACAGCAACGGCGGTGATCGCTGGCAGCTTGGGGAGCAAGTACAGGCTCCGCGCAGCCCTTACGAGCTACGTGCTGGCTTTGTTATCCCGGCCACGCTGATTTCCGGTATCAACTCCGACTTACCCGGCCAAATCGTTGCCCAGGTATCACAGGACGTATCAGACACAGCAACAGGAAGTCACTTGTTGATTCCGCAGGGTTCGCGTCTTGTCGGCTCTTACTCGAACGATGTGGCCTACGGCCAAGAACGAGTTTTGATTGCATGGCAGCGCATTATTTTCCCTGACGGTAAGGCTTTGGATATTGGTTCAATGCCAGGCGCGGACGCAGCCGGTTACTCCGGTTTCCATGACCAGGTTAACAACCATTACCTGCGCATCTTCGGTTCTGCATTCCTTATGTCTGGTGTCACGGCAGGCGTAACGCTTAGCCAAGACAACGACAACAACAGCGACAGCAATAACCAACGTGCAAGCGACGCGCTTAGCGAGGCGCTTGGTCAGCAACTTGGTCAAGTCATGGTCGAGATGATCCGCAAGAACATGAACATTGCCCCAACGCTGGAAATTCGCCCCGGTTATCGCTTCAACGTGATTGTCACCAAAGACATGACGTTCTCGAAACCTTACAGCTCATTTGACTATTAACGCCAAGGAGTAAACACCATGAAGAAAAGATTTTTAGCCGCTAAAGTTGCTCTGGTCGTCGCTATGACGGCCAGCACTTTGCAGCCCGTTCAAGCCGGTATTCCTGTTATTGACGGCACCAACCTGACACAAAACATTATGTCAGCCCTGGAAGCCGTTTCACAAACCGCCAAACAAATCCAGCAGTATCAAACACAGTTGCAGCAGTATGAAAACCAACTGCAAAACACGATGGCACCGGCTTCTTATATTTGGGACCAGGCTCAATCCACGATTAATGACCTGACCCAAGCAACCAACACGCTCGCTTATTACCAAAACCAACTTGGTAGCCTCGATGCTTACCTGGGCAAGTTCCAGGACGTAGCCTATTACCGCAGCTCGCCTTGCTTCTCTTCTACAGGGTGTAGCGATGCTGAATGGGCGGCAATGGATGAAAACCGCCGCCTGGCGTCCGAATCGCAGAAGAAAGCCAATGACGCGGTTTTTAAGGGTTTAGATCAGCAACAAGACAACCTGGAAGCCGATGCCCGACAACTTAACCGCCTGCAATCCGGCGCTCAAAGCGCAGACGGCCAACTGGCCGCGATTGGTTATGCCAATCAGCTCGCCAGCAACCAGGCCAACCAGCTCCTGCAAATTCGTAGTTTGCTGATTGCTCAGCAAAACGCCGTAGCTACCCGAATGCAGGCAGAAGCTGACAAAGAAGCTCAGCAGCAAGCCGCGTCAGAGCAAGTCCGAGCAGGTAGCTTTGTCGCCAGTCCAGACCGCTCTTGGTAAGGGGGACCAATGAAATCAATTAACGCTATTCAATTACTCGGGGCCGCTTCTGTTGCGGTCCTTCTAACCGGCTGTTTTGAAGAAAAGATGCCGGAAGTAAACGACATCAATTGTCAGCACGAAAACATTTTAAAAATCGAGGACAAGGCCATGCAGCAAGATTTTGCTTCCAAGTGCCTTCGTCGTGGCAACCCTCGGTCTGGCGAGTTTAAAGCCAGCCCTGAGAAAGATTGGTGAGGTACTGAATTATGAAACTGCCAGCCAACCTTAAATCCGCCATGCCGTTAATCGTCTGGCTGGCGTTTTTTGTTGCGGCTCCGGCTCATGCCGCAATCGACAACTCCGGCGTCCTGGATAACGTCCTGGCCCGCTATTCGGCAGCAGCGGCCTCTTGGGCCGGTGTAATTACCGATGCCGCAACCTGGTTGTTTTGGACCCTCGTTGTTATCTCGATGGTTTGGACGTTCGGCATGATGGCACTGCGCAAGGCAGACATTGGCGAGTTCTTTGCCGAGTTCGTCCGTTTCACTATTTTTACCGGGTTCTTTTGGTGGCTACTGATCAACGGCCCCAACTTCGCATCGTCTATTTACGACTCATTGCGCCAGATTGCCGGTAACGCTACGGGGCTAGGTTCCGGCCTATCTCCGTCTGGCGTGGTTGACGTGGGTTTTGAAATCTTCGACCGCGTACTGGATCAATCCTCGGTCTGGTCGCCAGTTGATTCATTCGCCGGCATTCTCATGGCTCTGATTATTCTCGTCATCCTGGCGTTAATCGGTATCAACATGCTGTTGTTGCTCGCCGCTGGTTGGGTACTTGCTTACGGCGGGGTGTTCTTCCTGGGCTTTGGTGGCTCGCGTTGGACCTCAGACATGGCGATTAACTACTACAAAACCGTGCTCGGTGTTGCCGCCCAGCTTATGGCAATGGTGCTGTTAATTGGCATCGGCAAAACCTTCCTGGATGACTATTACAACTCCATGAGCGAGGGAATCAGCCTGAAAGAAATGGGCGTCATGCTCATTGTCGCGGTGATCCTTCTCGTTCTAGTGACCAAAGTTCCTCAAATGCTCGCGGGCGTGATTACCGGCGCAAGTGTTGGCGGTGCAGGCATTGGCTCATTCGGCGCAGGCGCTGCGCTTGGGGCGGCTGGCATGGCAGCAGCGGCGGCGGCCACTGGCGGCGCTGCTATGGCAGCAGGGGCGTCAAACATGGCAGGCGGGGCGCAAGCTCTCATGGCCGCATTCAATAAAGCTAACGAAAACGTGGCAAACGGTAGCGACATTATGTCCGCATTCTCTGGCGGCGGCGGTGACGGTGGTGGCGGTGGCGGTGGCGGCGGTGAAATGCCATCCGAAGAAAGCACAGGTGATACCCCATTCGCTCAAGCGGCGGGCTTTGGTGGCGGTGAATCTTCTGGCGGCGCTCAAGCCAGCGGGGGCGAGTCATCCGGTGGCGGTGAATCTTCCGGCAGTAGTGACCAGGGAAGCACCGAAACAGCCAGCGCAGACGCTGGAACATCAGACGACCAAGGTTCAAGCGAAGGGCAGGGCGGTAGCTCGTCCGGCGCTCAAGCAGCAACAGCGGCGGCCACTGGCGGCTTTATGGCTGGAGCTGCAAAGGCTGGCCGAGTCGCAGCGGATACCGGCGCGAACCTGGCAAAAGGAACTGGTGCAGTAGCTAAAGCTAAGGCCGGACAAATGAAGGCTAAGGCCATGCAGCGCATCGGTGACACAACAGGCGGCAAGATCGCCGCTGCAATCAAAGGCCAAGGGGAAGCCCCAGGGCAAGGAGGTGGTGAAACAGGAAATGCAGGTGATAGCGGCTCGTCAGATTCTGGAGCCTCTGACAGCTCACCGTCGTTCGATAGCGATAGCTTGAGCGGTGGTAACGGCGGCGGCTGGGTAAACCAATCAGGCGGCTTTGATGCCCTGTCCAGCGAGGACCAGGACAAAGCCCGTCAATCACACGCTGAGTGGCAAGCACGCGACCCGGAAAAGCACACCTTCGACGTTGGGGATTACGTTTCGTATGCCCAGGAACGCCAGCAGGAGCGCAACGAAGAGGTTGCCAGCTTTGTCAACAAAGGCCGTTCGGCCTAACTAGATAGGAGTAATTGAAATGAAACAATTTTTCGTTGCCCTTAGCCTGTTTGCAGCCGCATTTGCGTTCACTGCACCGGCTCAAGCGGCTTCTCAAGATGAATGTGCAATTTGGATCTGCCTGCCGGGAGGATTCCCCTCTGGCTGCGGTGCGGCCAAGTCAGCGATGCGTGACCGCATCAAAGACCTGAAATCACCGTTGCCTAGCTTCTCGTCCTGTGCGGTTAACCCGCCGTCTGGAAGTGGTAGCCACATGACCTCTGATTTTGGCTGGGCTGCCTACATTCCGCCCCGTAGGGTTTGTACTGAGTATCGCCGCTATGGCCGCGATAACGAAAGATGCGTTGCCTACGAAACGTTGCCGGAACAGTACGTGAGAAACACCCGTTGCCGCGTTGACCGTGACGGCGACCGTCACCCGCGCTACTGCACTCGCACGTACCGTTGGGCGGAAGTGTTCGTTGAAGGGCAGCTTGCAGGCCCAACTTACTACTGGAACTAAGGGGGGTCGTCATGCTGCCGTTCATTGCTGATATGCCACCTCTGGAACAAGAGCGCGTTGTGTGCTCAATCTCGGCTGCCGCGAAATATGAAGTGCCCGCCAATATCGTGCTGGCCGTGGCCGAGAAAGAAGGGGGCAGGCCGGGCCAGCGGGTGCGTAACTCGAACGGTACGCATGACGTTGGGCCTATGCAGTTCAATACTGCTTACCTGGGCGACCTGGAGAAATACGGGATCACTGCGGACGATGTGGCAGCCTCTGGCTGCTACTCGTTCGACCTGGCTGCCTGGAGACTGCGCGGCCATATCCTGCACGACTCCGGGGATATTTGGACCAGGGCGGCCAATTACCATTCCCGCACACCGAAATACAACGCGATTTATCGCGCCGACTTGATGCAAAAGGCGGTCAAGTGGGCCGACTGGCTTGATGAACACTTTTCGACTGTGAACGTGACCGCCCAAGGTGGTGCCACTCCTGGCAATGGGACTGCTATGCAGCAAGTCATCCAGGAAGCGGCCAGAATCGAGACTGAAAGCAATAATAGACAGTCTGAACGCCAAGGGCAGGGGAGTTACAGCCCGAGCCAGCAGACCGGCTATGTGCCGCGCACAATCACGTTTCAAAGCACGGGGGCAGGGCAATGACCGATAGCACCGCCTCTTTAAAATCCTCTTGGTCCTTGCCTCGCCTGTTCGTTGCCGATGGCACTGTGGAAGGCTTGAAGTGGCTGGGGTTGCTGCTTATGACCGGGGACCACGTAAACAAGTATCTTTTCAATGGCACGCTGCCTTTTCTATTTGAGGCTGGCCGTCTGGCAATGCCGATCTTCGTCTTTGTCCTGGCGTTCAACCTGGCCCGCCCGGGCCAACTTGAAAAGGGAGTGTATCAACGAACAATGAAGCGGCTCGCGGTTTTCGGTGCCTTGGCTTCGGTCCCTTTCATTGCCCTGGGCGGCTTATACGCTGGATGGTGGCCGCTTAATATCCTTTTTACGCTTCTGGCTTTGACGGCCACGGCGTACCTGATCGAACGCGGTCACACAGCATGGGCCGCCCTGGTGTTTATGAACGCCGGGGCAATGGTCGAGTATTGGTGGCCTGCGCTCCTGTTCGGCTTGGCTGTATGGTCATACGCCAGAAAGCCGACCTTATCAGCGGCTGGCGTTGCAGTTATCGCCTGTGCCGCCCTGGGATTTGTTAACGGCAATATGTGGGCACTGGCTGTGCTCCCCTTACTGTTCGTTGCAACCTTTTTTGATTTGAGAATGCCCCGGCTTCGCTGGGTGTTCTACGCCTATTATCCGTTACACCTCGGCGCTCTGTGGCTCATTCGCATTCCAATGAGCCATGCCGGATACCTGTTTTTTTGATTTGGAGTAAGTCATGCGTAAGTCATTTTGCACACTTCTAACTATTGGCTGCTTAGCCTTCACTGGATCGGCACTAGCCGCCTCGAACGACTACCGCGAACCAGTATCAAGCTCTGTTTCTGTTTCTTTTGCTAATAGCAGCACCACTTTTCAACCAGGCCCAACAAATGCCGTTCTTCTGGAAGCGGCTAGGGACGCATCCCTGGTCACTATCAATGGCCGAACCAGCACGCTCCGCCCAAGTAAAAGGGATGAAAGGCTGGCTTTGGCTCGCGCCGTATCAGCCCGTGATTACTTAGTTGCTCATGGCGTTTCACCGCTCAAGATAATGATCAACTACGTGTCTGCGGCTGACTTTATAGCCGACAACGGGACGCCAGAGGGGCGGTATTTAAACCAGCGCGTAGACATTCAAATGATCTACGTTCCAATGTACTGAAAATAAGGATTGAACATCATGGCTGCACTTAATCAGACCAAAGAATTGCTTTCTATCGTCAGCAACCAAAAGGGCGGGGTTATTCCCGGATGGATGGCAAAGGATGCCTCTAAAAAGCTCGATGGCGACCAACCCAACACTGAGCGGGCCGAGGCCGTTATTAAGAAGCTGAACGAAAGCGAAAACCACCCAGCTTTAGCGGCTAAAGTTCGGGAGGCTGAAAAAGAGATTTCACAGCATAAGAAGCTGAACCAGGACAAACCGCAAAAGCGCGGTATGCGAATGTAATACACCAGGGAATAGGGGGCTGATATGAGAATACCCACGCCAGAAGAGACAAGGAACGCTCTCGCACCAGAACAAATTGCGCTCTATGAAAAAATAGGTCAGCAACTCCAGCAGTCACACGGTGAAACCCCGCCAGGGTTTCACTTGACTGGATGGCTCTGGAAAAACATGGCCGAGGCTGAGCGAATTGGCTGGAGTGAGTCTTTTATTATGGAATTGTTGGACCCTTCTTATATCCGCTTGCTAAATGATTTAAAGAAAGGAATCGACTGGAGATAACACCATGAATGACAAATTAAACCAGGCAATACAAATCGGCGCTGCAATCAATGGCCGTATTTATGACCTGGTTGCACTATTTATGAAATTTGCCATTGTTCGCCCGGCAGCGGTTTTATTTATTTTTGCCCTGGCGTCCATTGCCATAAATGGCGGCTTTCATCAATCAAGTAAATCGGTTATTGAAACGGTAGTAAGCCTGGTTGATCTTGGCCCTGCCCAGCAGGGTTATATCAACCTGGAATCCTGCGCCGATGACAAGCCCACTGCATCAACTGACACCATGCCTGCGCCGACCACTTGCACTAATGTAGTAACAGAGGCGGTGCCGGTCGATCTGCTTGCCGGTCAGTTAGTCAAAGTAATGCTAACCTGCTACCTGGTAGCGGTGGTGTTTGGCGTTGTGTTTTCTTTCTTCTTCTCGCGCCCGCTTCGTATCGCAGACGTTCGGGTACTTGGTACGGCAAGACTTGCCGAAGGTGCCACTAAAATCGACAACAAGGCCAATTAGTCCAGGATGCCGATAACAAAGCGATGCCAGTTCACCGATAACGAGATTAAAAATGCTTATGAGGAAGCCGGGAGCCTTTCCGGCATGGCTGAACGCCTCAATATCACATACCCCACGGCTGCGACGTGGGCACACGAACTAGGCTTAACCCTGAAAAACCAAGGGTACAACAAGCCTGCATTGGAAATAACTGGTTTGCAGTGCCGCCATGCTCGGGAATACCTTGGGTTAACGCGGGATGTGTTCTGCGCTCAATCTAACGTAAGTAAAACGGCTATCCGTGAGTTTGAACTAGGAAATTCAACCTTGCGCAAAGGAAACATGGACAAAGTAATGGAATTATTTAAGCGTTACCGCGTCACCTTTAATTCCGATGGCACGTTTGAATAAAGCCCCTTCGCGGGGCTTTTTTATTGGTCCTTTTCCTTCTGGTGTTTTGCCCAAACAAGTTTAACCTGGCTTTCACTGCAACCGGCCAGCCGTGCAGTTTCCGCAATTGTATGATTTGGCCGTAGCTTAACAATAAGCTCATTCCTTTTTTCATCAGGTTTCCGGCCCTTGTATTTACCTCTTTTTTTAGCCTGGCTAATACCCTGCTTCTGGCGTTCCCTGCGGTCCTCATAATCATCGCGGGCCATCTGCAAGGATAGTTTTAAAAGCAATTCCTGAACGGCCTCCAGGACGACCTTGGAAACACCTTCTGCACCGGCTACAAGGTCGGATAGATCGACAATACCAGGAACGGCCAGCATGGCCCCTTTACCTTTTATCGTAGCAATCAGGCGTTCAGCTTCTGGCAGTGGTAGGCGGCTGATTCGGTCAATCTTTTCCGCAATCACCACGTCCCCAGGTTGCAAGTCCTCGATCATGCGCAGCAGTTCGGGGCGATCTGCTCGCGCCCCTGACGCTCTCTCTCGATACACACCGGCCACGTAGTAACCGGCAGCCTTAGCGGCCTGAATAACCCCTTCCTGGCGTTCCAGGTCTTGCGAGTCGCTACTGACTCGCAAGTAAATTCGGGCATTCTGTGTCACGCTCTTTTTCACTCCTGGTTCTCTGCAATCAAGTTAATCAAGTCCTGGTCTGGTGTTTCGTCCAGGCAATCCATTAGCTCATACCAAAGGCTGGCCGGGCACGCTTCTTTTGCCATTGCTTCCAGTTCTGTGCGTTCCATTTTTCTTGTGCTCCCGATATGGTCAATTTGGGTATACTCTATTTGACTATTATAGACCGATGGGCCAATATAGACAATCAGCAACTCTATTTGGCTAGTATTTTTTAGCCAACCCAAATTAACCAAAAGAAAGGAAGCCATTTTATGAAATTGAAATTTGTCGCCGCTTGCTCTGTTGCTCTAACCGTATTGTCTGGCTGTGGGATAATTGAAAAACAGGTTGCCAGTGATGAAAGCCTGCAAGAAAAAGCAGCGTTTGCTATCGGTACTCAACCAAGCAACATTTCAATCAGCAACGTACAGTCTGGCCTTGAGAAAATCACGTTCGATGCCGATGCAAACGGCTCGCAATATAGCTGTTACTACACAACGGTAATTGCTGTGAAATCGGACGCTATTTGTAAAAAAATGGGGCCGCAAACTACTCCTAAACCAACAACGGAAGAAAGCCAGGGCGAGTGTAATGCGCTCCTGAAAGCTGCCGGTCGTTGTGAGTAAATGAGTTAAGTCTATGGACAAAAGCATGGAAGAGCTGGAAGCGGCCAGGGCCGAAGCCCTCGAAAAAGATCAATGCTTTTCAAAAGGCCGCCTTCGAGACGAATTTAGAATGAAACCCAAGCCCGACGCCGAGCCTGTCACGTTCTATAAGAACGGTTACGGCGGCAAGTTTGGGGTTTATAAAATATCCGATTGCGTTCCCATGAAGGCACGTAGCACCAAGCCGCCGAGCGAAAAGCAAAAGCGTGCTAGGGCGATTCTGGCCGTCAAAGCGAAGCTGAACAGCAAGGAAGCAAAAACCTCCAGCAAGGCGGTACGGTGGCTTGATGAAAACCCGCTTTTCCTGGACACCGAGACAACCGGCCTCGATGACCAGGCGCAAATCATTGAGCTGGCTATCAGCGACGCCCAGGGAACCATTTTGCTTGAAACGAAATTGCGGCCATCTGTGTCGATAGACCCGGAAGCCGAGGACGTACACGGCCTAACAATTGAATTTCTAGCGAACGCACCAACCTGGCCGGAAGTATCGGACCAGGTGCGAAAAATCCTCTGTGGTCGCGCTCTGGTTATCTTCAATGCTGATTTTGATACGCGCATGTTCCGGCAAACGGCTGCTGCTTATGGTGAGCCGGTCGAATGGGTTAGCGAACTAAAAACGCATTGTGCGATGTATCTGGCTGCCGATGCGTTTGGACCGACTAACCGGCATGGTTCAATCTCTTTGGCTGATGCGGTAGATTTTGCCGGGGTAACTTGGCGGGGGGCAGCTCATGGGGCTGTTGCAGACACTTTAGCTACGGTTGACCTGGTGCAAGCGATCGGAAGTATCAGGCGTGACCTGGAAACCGAGCTGGCCGCCCTGGAAGAATGAAAAAGCCCCGCACTAGGCGGGGCTTTTTGTTACCGGCTCCGGCTCTTCGTCCTGTTCTGCACGGTATCGACAACTTTGGCATCCGGGTAATCCTTCTGAATCTCTTTCAGGGACTGCCCCGAAAATAAGCCTATCCACTCCCCATCCTTTTTAACTGCTGAGTCGATTGGCTTGGCCGCTCTCGATGATCGTATTTCGTATCGCATCTATACCCCTCCATTAATATAAGTTTTAAGCTCTTTTTTGCGTTTTCTACATTCCTTCATCTGTGCGGCAAACTCTTTGCGCGTAATGTCTCGATTTTTTAGAGACATTTTTAGCAAATCAATATCCTGTCGCAGCTCGTTTTCATTTATATGCGAGTAATGCCACGGGGCCACCCCAGTCGCTGCTGCCTCTGATATTGCTTCCTCGCCATACCCTTCCGCCCTCATGTCATGTAAATAATCCCAATCGCTCATATGTCACTACCTCTCTTAATAACCAATACGGGCCGACCGCTTTTGTTTATGAACTTGTTGCTCTGCCTGTTTCTGCTCACGCTTTCGTTCCGCTTCTTGGACAGCTTTGCCAACGGTAGCCCTTACCTGGCGTTCAACTCCTTCACGGCCAAGGCTGCTCTTGGTAGCCAGGTCGTTGAAGTCGGTGTGCTTCTTCATGTGATCCAAGGCTGCCAACTGTTCCTTGCTGAGCAAGGCTTTCTGTAGGTCTGCCTTGCGCTCTTCCGGGGCCGTCTCCAGGGCCTTAGATGCTCGCAAGTGTTCCCGGTAGCTTTGGGGAGTGATCGGGGCAACGCCAGCCGGATACTCTGCCTCTCCTGGAGCAAAAACCGGGAAGGCTGCCTTACCGCCGACCACTTTGGCCGCTTCCTGTGCTTTCGTCTTGCCTGGGTTCGTTCCTTGGGTCAGCTCCTGGTGTCGATCATCGTCACCAAGGACCACAACAGGCTTGTCAGGGAACTTGTCATGCAGGGCCTTCGCTACATTGGGAAGGTTGCCGGAATCGAACGCGGCCACGGTAGCAAACCCCAATGCCTCGGCATTGGTCGCGGCGGTCGCATAGCCTTCCTGAAGGACCAGGGCCGGAGCAGCTTCCAAGGACTTCATATCGCCGCCGACGATATGAAAACAACCTTCCTTGCGTGAATCCTTGGCGAAACGCTTGGTGCCGTCCTCCTGGATATATTGCATGGTCCACTGTTTGCCGTTCTCGTCGTGCGCCGGAATGTAGGTCTTTTTGCCTTCGGCATCGGTTAGAACGCCAGGATGGGGCTGGATGCCCTTATTTTGCATGTACGGCGTCTGTTCGGTGGCTGGCATCAAGTTGGCCGTCTGCTTGCTGACGCGCTCCGCTGTCGCTTCCTGGGCCTGCTCCAGCTCTGCCGCTCT
>NPIE01008756.1_pt1 | contig 42416 bp, 37 predicted proteins | sample 8637661 | NCBI WGS metagenome assembly NPIE01 (sample SAMN07420842, study PRJNA396082) | bioreactor metagenome | isolation source: sample BA12 brine-fed electro-methanogenic bioreactor BA | place: Japan: Kochi | collected 2016-12-09 | reverse complement strand
GCACGCACGCCCCGACCCATCAGCGCCGGGTGACATGCCCACGGACGCCCCGCCCCATCAGCGCCGGGTGGCATGCCCACGCTCGCGTGGGCATGTCCTGAAGGGGCGTTCGTCACCCCACGGCCACACCCGCCGCTCCGATGTGGACGATGGGAACACGATCTGTCGCAAGCCGCTTGACTGCCGCCGCAGCGAAGAGGATAATGAACATTGGACAGGATTTGCAGGATTCACACGATGATCGAAGCGCCGCGATGAGCGACCAGAGAAACCAACGGATCGTGTCGTGGGATGCGCATTTCGCGTTGACAAAGAGCCGACAAAACAATGATTGCTGATATCCTTCTGTTTCTCTCGGCGTATACGTGTCAATGTCAATGGATCGCAGTCATTTTTCTATGAGTAGCATAGCCAGAAGGACCGTATCATGCATAAAGGCCTGAAACGGCACATCATGGCCGTCCTCTGGGGCGGCGGCGCAGGCCTGGCGTGGCTGACGGCTTGGCTCGTATTGGGGGTCGTAACCCAAAGTCCGCGCCTGAAAGAGGTGTTTGCCGCGACTGATTTCGTGCACAGATGGGCCTTTGGTTTCTGCCAGTATCTGATCCACGCTGAGGTGCTGAGCGTGCATGATGCTTTTGCCGTCTATTTCGTTCTCTTCATGGCCTACGTCGTTGTTGGGGCTGGGGTGGGCCTTGTGATTCGGCTGGTTATGGACCTCGTCTGGTGGCGCACATAGTGAGGTAGGGTGGGCCGTGCCCACGCGGTGCGGTGGTCAATCGGATACGTGACCGTGCGAGTACCCCCGTCGGAGGGACGCGGCTGTGGGGCGCGGGTCGGTGTAAGGAGTAGCTGGATGCATCCCAATGAACCCGGTCAGCCTGTTCGGGCGGCGACGAAATGGTGGCGGCATCCCATTCTCGCAGGGGCCCTGTTTGGTACCATCGCGGGGATCGTGTGGACCGTGATGATCGTGGCGTCTCCCACGGTCATCAAGAACCCGGTCGGGCGGGTCTTCTTGCGCTGGCTCGAACACCTCCAGCGGCAGGGTGTCATTGCGGCCGACGATATACCAGCAGGCCTCCTCTTCTTATCCTTGTTCAACATCCTTACATTCATGTTGGTCGGCATCGCGTTGGGGGCCTTCTTTCGGCTGGTACGATTCGTCGTGCGCCGGGCGAACCGTGTTCGTCATCCGAGCCGTTGACAACCGCGTGGGCACGGCCCACCCTACTTTTAGGCATTTCTGGGGCCATATTTAAGTATACAGTATCGCAGGGCGGGCTGGGCGCGACGGCGTGTATTACCTGACGGATGGCCCATGCCGGTGCCGGCCGCCAGGGGTCTTGGCGTTGCCCAAGGCCGGTTAAGCGGGGGTGGGGAGTGGTCGATGAGTTGACAGGAAAACGGCGTTCTGGTACGAATAATCGCCGGGATGCCTTGTCGCGACGGGGCCCGGAGAGACCATGGACATACTGGGAATATCGGCCTTCTACCACGACAGTGCCGCCGCGCTGGTCCGCGATGGCCGCATCGTCGCCGCCGCCCAGGAGGAACGCTTCAGCCGGGTCAAGCACGATGCCCGGTTTCCCGTCCACGCCGTCCGCTACTGCCTTGAGGAAGGCGGCATCAGCCCCGAGCAGCTCGACGTCGTCGCGTTCTACGAAAAGCCCCTGGTCAAATTCGAGCGGCTGCTGGAGACGTGGATTGCCTACGCCCCGCGGGGCTTTCGCCAGTTCCTCAAGGGCATGCCCGCCTGGCTCAAGCAAAAGCTCCACCTGCCGCGGGAGATGGACCGGGCCCTGGGCGGGGCGTACCGGGGGCGCTACGTGTTCTGCGAGCACCACGAATCGCACGCGGCCAGCGCGTTCTTCCCCTCGCCGTTCGACGAGGCCGCGATCCTGACGCTGGACGGCGTGGGCGAATGGGCTACCGCCAGCTACGGCGTCGGCCGCGGCAACCGGATCGAGATCGGCCACGAAATGCACTTTCCGCACTCGCTGGGGCTGCTGTACTCGGCGTTTACGTACTTCACGGGCTTTCGCGTCAACTCCGGCGAGTACAAGCTGATGGGCCTGGCGCCGTACGGCGAGCCGCGATACCGCGACCTGATCCTGCAAGAGCTGGTGGACCTCAAGGAGGATGGCTCGCTGCGGTTGAATCTGTCGTATTTCCCCTACTGTTACGGGCTGACGATGACCGGCCGCAGGTTCGCCCGCCTTTTCGGCGGTCCGCCCCGCCGGGCCGAGGCGCCCATCACGCAACGCGAGATGGACCTGGCCGCGTCGATCCAGGCCGTGACCGAAGAGGCGATGCTCCGGGCCGCTCGGCACGTGCAGCGCCAGACCGGCGCCCGACACCTGGTGTTGGCCGGGGGCGTCGCGCTCAACTGCGTGGGCAACGGGCGGATTCTCCGCGAGGGGCCGTTCGAGTCGATCTGGATTCAGCCGGCGGCGGGCGATGCGGGCGGGGCCCTGGGGGCGGCGCTGTTCGTCTGGCACCAGTTGCTCGGCCATGAGCGCAAGGCCGACGGGCGGGACTTCCAGGCCGGCTCGCTGCTGGGTCCGGCATACACCAACGAGCAGGTGCGGGCGTTTCTCGATTCGGTCGGGGCGGCATACCATACGCTCAGCGAGGAGGACCTGATCGAGACCGTCGCCGGCCTGATCGCCGAGGAAAAGGTCGTCGGCTGGTTCCAGGGCCGCATGGAGTACGGCCCGCGGGCCCTGGGGCATCGCAGCATCCTGGCCGACGCCCGCAGCGAGGCCATGCAATCGGTGATGAACCTGAAGATCAAGTTCCGCGAATCGTTCCGGCCGTTCGCTCCGTGCGTGCTGCGCGAGCACGTGCACGAGCATTTCGAGATGGCCCCCGGCCAGGACAGCCCGTACATGCTGCTGGTGGCGCCGGTGCAGGCGTCGCGTCGATTGCCGATCCCACCGGATTGCCAAGGCCTGGCCCGGCTGCGGGTCAAACGCAGCGACGTGCCGGCGATCACGCACGTGGACTACTCGGCCCGCGTGCAGACGGTCGACCCCGAACGGCACGGACGGATGTACAAGCTCCTGCGGCGATTCGCCGACCGCACCGGTTGCCCCGTGGTCATCAACACGAGCTTCAACATCCGCGGCGAGCCGATCGTGTGCAGCCCGAAGGATGCATACCGGTGCTTCATGGCCACGGACATGGACGTGCTGGTGATGGAGGACCAGATCCTGTACAAGCACGAGCAGCCGGATGCCGAGGCGCACGACATCGAGGCGTACAAGGCGCGGTTCGAGCTGGATTGAAAGGTCATCATGCCGTTTGTGCAGATTAATTGGAAACCGACCCGTCGAACGCTGAAGCAGTTTGGCTGGATCGCCTTGGGCATGGGCATCGTGCTCTCGGTCGTTCTGCGATGGCTGCACGGCCTGCCGCCGGTGGGGATGGTGATTCTCGTGGGCTTTGGCGTTATGGCCCTGGTGTTCGGGTACCTCTGGCCGGCGGCGGCGCGGGTGCTCTACGTGGGCCTGAGCCTGCTGACCGCACCGATCGGCTTTGTGCTGGGTCTGGTGGTGCTGGCGGCCTTTTACTTCCTGATCCTCACGCCCCTGGGCCTCGTGTTCCGCCTGATCGGGCGCGACGTCCTGAGGCGGCGCTGGCCCGACCGCGATCCCAGCGCCTGGGTGCCGCACCGCCGGACCGACGACATGCAACGCTACTTCCGCCAGTTCTAGCGCCGGTGCCCGGTGCCGTGCCGCGGCCGGACCATGACCTCTGATTCCTACCGCTGTCCGCGGTTGATCGACTGAGCCTCGCGCATGACCTTGCGCCGACCCGCCCACTCGCCGGGCGCCAGGTTACGGGCGTCCTCCTCGTTGGCCCCGCCATACTCGGCCAATTTGTCACTACGGTAGCGTTCGGCCTGCTCGTAGAGGTATTGCGCGTTGGCCTCGAGCAGGCTCCGAGCCTCTTGGACCTGGCCCTGATCGCGGAGTTTGACGGCCAGCTCGTTGCGTTCCGTGGCGATCTGCTCGACCACCGCGGCCATGACTTCGGCGTTGACGGCCTTGGCCGCCTGCTCGGACGACATCGTATATTGCGCCGTCACGACCGCGCCGAAGCGCTGCCGCTCGCGCGTCAGCAGATTGTCGTACCGTACGTCGACCTCGGCCAGCCAGGGGATGCGACCGGTCGAGCTGGCCGGCACCTCCATCTCGAGCAAGACGTACCGCTCGTGCTGGCTGTAGATGTGGGAGATGGACGATCGGGCCGTCCGCTCGCCGATCGTTCCGGTGCGGCCCAGCCAGCGCAAGGGCCGAACGCCCGGACCGCAACGGACCTCAATCTCGACCTCCTGGGCCACGACCGACAGCGCCCGGCCGAACTCCTCGTCGAAGATGCGCGCCAGGTCGCGGGCGTTCTCGGCGAAGTAGTGGCTGCCGTCGCTACCGTAGGCCAGTTGCGTCATCAGGTCCTCGTTGTACCCCATGCCCAGGCCGATGGTGGTCACGGCGATGCTCTCTCCGCCGAGACGTTGGCCCAGCCGGGCCAACTCCGGGGGGCTGCTGGGCCCGACGTTCGCCAGCCCATCGGACAAGAGGACCAACCGGCTTACCCGTCGGTCATCGTGGAACTTGCGCAGCTCGGCCGCGCCTTTCTCGACCCCGGCATACAGAGCGGTGCTGCCCCCGGCGTGGATCTCCTCGATGCGGGAGAGAATCCACTCCTTCTCATGGGCTTTGGTCGCCGGCACTACCACCCGCACGTGCGTATCGTACGTCACCACCGAGACGATGTCCTCCGGTCCCAGCCGACAGACCGCCTTGGCCGCGGCGTCCTTGGCACGGACGATCTTCTCGCCTTGCATCGAGCCGGACTTGTCCAGCACGATCGCCACGTTCACCGGTGGCCGCTGACAGACGCCGGCGGGTTCGTGACCCCTCAACGCGACCCGGATGTACACCGTTTGGGTCTTGTCGCACAGCAGCACCGGGTGGCTCACCGCCGCATCCAGCGTCACCGAGTGGTCCGCCTTCTCGGTCGCACCGGCCGGCCCCGCGCAGACCGCCAGCAGAAACAGTAATAGTGTTCGTTTCATGGTTCGCCCCTTTCAGCTTAGAAGGACCCGCTAATTCACAGTCTGCTACATCCGCCAGAAGTAGTGCCATTGATACGTCAGTTCAACGTCCTTGCCGCTATCGAGATCGACCTGCCAGGTCACACGGCCGATGGTGTTCAGGTGGTACCACCACTGGGGCCAGTTGTACCAGTTCCACCAGGTCGGCACGCCGTCGGCCAACCAGCCCTCGTGTCGGCCCAGGTGCTCAACGCGGCCCTCGTGCGAGGCCCCGTCGATCTGCCCCAACACGGACCGCGTAATCTCCAGCACGACCGTATCCTCTTTGTGATTGGTGATGGTGATGCGGCCCTGCAGATCGCTGCGGGCGTAGTCGCTTCCGTTCCATCGCATGGCCTGGGGGGTGCGTTCGACCTCCTCGTCGATCTTCTCGACGGCGATGTCCACCGCCGCGGTCAACTCCAGATCGCCGGTGGCGCCGACGGCGGTGTACGTGGTCATGCCCTGGGCGATGAGCCGGCCCTCCCGCAGGATCAGGGCCGGGGCGGTCGTGATGGGATGCTCGCTGTCATTGGCCAGGCGGATGACGTGCTTGAACTTGGGGGCGTGCAGCAGCCGCGCCAATTCCTGTTGCTGCTGGCTGTTGAACTGCTGCCGCACCTCGGGAGGCGGTCCGAAGGGCAGGTCCAGCACGAACACGTTACGATAACCCAACTCGAATTCGGTCACGGGCATGACCATCCGCCGGCCCTTCTTGAGCGTAACGTGCTCGATGGTGAAGACGTACAAATCTTCATTCCGTCCGGAGCCGGTGACCTCCGGGCCCAGGTCGATCGACTCGCCCGGGCTGCGGGTCTCGCTGAATCGCGGGCTGGCGGCCTGGGTCATGATCGCGTTACTGAAGGCGAAGGCCGTCTGCGCGTTCTCCTGGAACACGTTGGAGAGCTGCGCGACGGTATGCTGCAGGCTGATGGGGTCGACGGTGTCCTTGAAGACGAAGCTCGGCACGCCGATGACCAGATGCAGGGTGACATCCTCCAGGTCCGTCAGCTCGTTGACCAGTGTGGCCTGGAGCTTCACGCAGGCCCGGCCCTTGCCGTCGATCTCGATGCGATAGTTGGGGATCCATCGGATTCCCCGCTGCAGGTAGGTCATGCCCACGTGGGCGTGGTCGGCCGGGCGGCCCGCCCAGTTCAGCTTCAGCGTCATCACGTTACGAAACTCCTCCACGCCCACTTGGTCGTTGAGCTCGTCCAGAAACGTGATCTTCTGAATCTGCCCGACTTGCACGACGCGAACGCCCCCGGTGACCCGCAGCAGCAGCACGTCGCTCTTCTGAGGCAGCGCGGGGTCGCCGCCGGGGCCGCCGATCTCCTGCAACTCCTCACTGGAACGCTCCAGCAGCCGCACGAGCGTCGCATCATAGGGATAGGGCTCGCTCGACTCCCGGATCTGCACCCGCTTGCCCAGGTTGGCCTCGATGAGCTCGCGGATGGACAAGGCGGTCTTGTTTACCGTCACGATCTCCTGGCCGGCGACGGTTGCCGACAGCGTCGCCCGTTCGTCGGCGCTGTAGGGCCAGAACGTGCCGATCACCGGCCGGGGCAGATAGTCCAGGACGACGTTGCCCTGGGCATCGGTCGGCAGCAGCCCCTCGTGCAGGACAAAGGCATGGCCGTCCTTGAAGACGGTCACCTCCGTCACCGGCAGGCTGCCCAGGACCCGCTCGGCATCGGCCCGCGCCTCGGCGGACAGGACGAGTGGAAGACTCATGACCAGAAACGCCGCCGGTGAAATGCATCGCATGAGATTCATAGTCCTTTCCTTTCGATCCTTGCACCACGGGAACGTGTCATCAAGCACCTCACACAAAGCTTACGACCGGCCCGGCCGGGGTCGAAGTAAAAGGCCTGTAAAACCCGCAACGAGGCACCGGGCCGCCATGGCCCAGATCACCTCACGTCCGGCGTGTATGATGCAGCACGGACGGTTCGGCGTTGTGGCCGGGCTCCAGATCGAGGAACTCCAGACCGGTAGCCGCCGCCGTGGTGATGGGCACGGGGCGGTCGATCCTGCGACCCCCGGCGACACCGGGACCCAGTGTGAGCATCCATACGCGTCGGCAGCCTTCGTCGGCGCCCTGGCCGGTGTAAAAGTCGCTGTGATGGATAAACCCGCAGTGGCCCGGCCGGTCCAGCTCGCGGCCATGATCGGGCAGGATCAGCATCAGTGTCCTGTCGCGATAGGCATCGTGGTCCTGCACGGCCTGCCAGAGCTCCGCGGTGAGGGCGTCGGTGCGACGGATCGCATCGACGTAGCGCGACCACGAGCCGTAGTGCGCGCAATCGATCTCGCCGAAGTCGACGGTCATCACCGCCGGAGCGAATTCCCTCATGCATTCGACGGCCATCCGCGTCAGGAAGACATCGTGACTGGTGGTCCCCGTGCCGCCGCGCCACCGGTCGTACCGCGATTGGACGAATCGTTGGGCGTCCGACGAGCGCAGGTGGCTCGGATCAAGCCGACTGGTCGTGCGGGCCAGTTCGCCGCAGCGCCTGGCGGCTCGGAGCTGTTCCTCTTCGGAGCCCGTCGCCGCCGCCTGCCGCATGAGGCGATCCATGCTTTCGGCGGTGCTTCGCGGGATCGTCGGCGGGGTGATGACGTTGGCGGCGTATCGTGCCCCAAAACCCACCGCCCGGCTTTGACCCGTGTGGACCAGAATGGAGGCATAGACGAAGGCCCAGGCGGCCGTGTCCGGGGCCGTCCGGGCCTTTCGGTAGATCTCAAAGATCGTCGGGTGCGCGACGGGGCGGGTCCAGTCAATATCATCCCATTCCCAGTGGCCGGTCTTGATCGAGCCGGCACTGTTCGGATGAACGACCTTGCCCTCCACGCGCATGTTCGTGAACAGCGTTCCCTGCGGTACCAGGTCGTTCCACAAGCGCGGGATGAAACGATGCTGCGGGTCGTCGATCGATTCGCTGCAGCGCGTCCCGCCGCCGAACAGGACGATGATAAGCCTGCGATCTGCGGCGGGCGGCAGGGGCGCGCCGCCGCGCGTCACCGTGCGGACCCCTGCCGCGCTGCAGGCCATCGCCGCCTTGAGAAACACCCGCCGGTTCATGGGGCCACTCCCGTGGCGAGGGGCGCCGCCGGGGGTGTGGTTGGGAGGGCTTGGGCCGCCTCCGTCGCCTGAACGCTCCACCGCGTCCAGTCCTGTCCGTCCACCGCCAGATACAGCTCCCCCGTCTTGTCCCGCACAACCGCGCTGAGCGTGGCCGCCGGACCATACGGGGTATCCTCCAGGATCGAGGACCTGAGCAGGGGCGTTGAGCCACGGACCTTGACCCCCCGTGGCGCCTTGACGGTCAGATGGATCGGGCCGAAGTCATCCCACAAGGACGCGGGATGGAGAACATAGGCCAACTGAAACGAGGGTCGGTCCTTGGTGTCCTTATAGGGGTGCTGATCGTAGGTGACCGTCAACGTGCGGGTGGTGCCGGCGGGAAAGGTGGCCTGATAGTGCAGAATATTCATTGGAGCGAACGTGAAGATCACCGGCAGATTCTTCAGGATCGCCCGGCACGAGGCCTTTTCGTCCTCGGAAATGGGGGCCTTCTCGTTGAGATAATCCACGCGGGCGTAGACCGTCGGATCAAACGCGACGTTGGGTCTGTAGACGGGCCAGCCGTCCTCGGCCAGTTCCGGAGCCTCAATCTCGCGGGGCCGCAACGTGCCGCTCTTCATGTCCAGGGCCAATTCGCGAACATCGCCGCCCCAGGCCTTGAAGATATCCTCATAACCTGCGGCCGCCTCTGCATCAAACAGCCCGGCGAGACGGGCCAGGAACTGGGTCGCCTTCTGCTCACCGATGGCCGACAGCGGGCCGAGATTCGCCTGCATAATCGGGTACAACTCCCCCGGGCCGGCCCAGAAACTGGGCCCCCGGTCAAACGGAACGACCTTCTCCTCGCCGAGCTCGATACAGGCATATTCGACCATCAGGCTCGCATCCGCGGGTGACCATTGGCGGGTTTCGACCAGATAATCGCCCAAGCTCTGACGAGCGGCCATAAGAACCGGACCGGCCGCTTGGCGGACCTTGAGCAGCCGCTCTTGGAGGTCTGTATCCCTGGCGACGGCGCCCTCGATGGTCGCCCTGGCCTGTTGGCGAATGATGCCGTAGATCACCGAGTTCGAGATGACGGTGCAGCGGACACCTTGGCCGTCAAGCTGCACCTGAACGCTGGGCGCGGGCGCCATGGACAAGGGTGAAATGTAGATACCCCGAAGGATCGGAAAGCCAAAGTCCACCTGGATATCCTCGGCCGTGGGGTTCTCGATCGTGTACTCGGCCTCGACGTGCGCCAGCGGCGTCGCCGTGCGGACGGGACGATCGATCATCAGCGCCGCCCAAGGCTGGCTGGGGGTAAACGAGACTCGCAGGTCCTCCCGGATGACGCGCAGTCGAGTCTCCCGCGCGGGCTTCAGGCTCGGGTCCAGCCGACCCAGGACTCCCTTGGCGCTGGGATCGCCCTCGGGATACTGAATGACAAATGGGCCACCGTTGCCGCGGGCGCTGCCACTGATGAAAAGCCCCAACGCCAGCAGGGCACAGATCACTCGCGGTGTTCTCATGGTTTCGCTCCTTTCCAATGAAGGGTCCGCCGGTCCTGCCTCGCCGGGCCACGTCGGCACCTGGCGCTCCGTTGGCTCGAACCTGCTATTCAGAACATACGCCACGACCGGATCGGGGCGAAGTAAAGTGTACGTAAAAGCTGCTTGCGTGGCTTTTTACAGCCGATTTACACGACCGATGGAGCGTTTGTGCCTATAATTGAAGCAGGGCGAGGTGTAAGACGAGGATAGAAGGCATGAGTGAATCGAAACCCATCGATGAACCCCAGACGTCGATCCTGGTGGTCGAGGACGAGCAGCGGATTCGCCGCGGGCTGGTGGACTTTTTGGAGTTCCACGCGTTCACGGTCACCGAAGCGGCCGATGGCCCGCAGGCCGAGGACCTGGTCGCCCGGCGACGGTTCGACCTGATCCTCCTGGACCTGATGCTACCGAAGATCAGCGGCGAGCAATTGTGTCGTGAGTGGCGGCGCCAGGGCCTGACCACGCCGATCATCATGCTCACGGCCAAGGGCCAGGAGCAGGACAAAATCGCCGGCCTGGACCTGGGGGCCGATGACTACATCACCAAGCCCTTCAGCCTGGAAGAACTGCTGGCCCGGATCAGGGCCGTCCTGCGGCGGACCGATCCGGCGCGGTCCGTAGGCCTGAAGTTCTCGCTGGGGCCGCTGGAGGTGGACATGGGGGCGTTGCGGGCTTGGCGGGATGGGCAGGAGATCGTGCTCAGCAAGCGGCAGGCGCGGATGCTGCAGGTGTTCGCGGCCCATCCCAACCGGGTGATCAGCCGCGAGGAGCTTTACGAACGCGCCTGGGGCGAGCCGCTTGGCGAGATCGAGACCCGCACCGTGGACATGCACATCGCCAAGCTGCGGGCCCTGGTCGAGCCCGTCCCCGCCGAGCCGACGCTCATCAAGACGGTCCGCGGGGCCGGTTACATGTACGAAACATCCGCGGGGAACGGGCAGGGGTGACGGTGTATCGACGTCTGGTGGCCATCACGGTTGTGATTCTGGCGGGGCTGGTCGGCCTGTGCCTGCTGGGACTGCATTCGCTGAGCCTGCACGCCGAGGGCCTGCGGGGGCGTCGCCTGGCCGAGTTTGCGGCCGTCGCCGAGCAAATCCGCGTGGACGTCAAGCGCAAGCTCGATGACTTCGTGCGAGCCGAGCAGGCCCGGCCCTATACCGATTATCAGTATTACTACGTGCCGATGGCGGCCAATGAGGAGGCGGCCTTGGTGCGCAGCCCCATCGGAGACCGGCTCGACAACGGCCTGGCCTATGGCTACTTTCAGATCGATCCGGACGGCACGATCATCACGCCTTACGTTCCCCTTGACGCCCCGGACATCGCCGATCCGGAGGTCCGGCGGTACATCCAGGACGATCTGCAGCGACGATTGCGCGAGACCTTGCGGGGCAGCGACACCTTCGCCTTCGCGCCGATGCGTCCCGCGCCTCCCGTCAGCACAGACCCGACAGACCTGTACGAACGGGCTCGGCCGCGGCCCGCCACGCCCGGCCTTGACGCCCAACCGCCCGCTGAGGCCCCCACGGCCTCCAAGGCCGCCCCCAAGGGCTCCTCTCGTGCCGAGTATCGCATCGGAAGCCTCGAAGAGACCCAACAGGTTCAGGTCGTGCGTCAGGATCGGCGGATGTTCGAGCAGAACGTCATGAACCGGGCGACGCGCGGAGATTTTCCGGGCGGGCTGATGTCCCAGGGCGGGATGGGTGATGAACAGACGGCCGCCCAGCGACCGTCCTCCTATCGGTACGATGAGGGCGTGACGATGGGCCGAGATCCCGCAGGCCGCGTAGTCGGCGGTTCGGCCCAAGGCACTGTGGACCAGCGGGGACGAGCGGCCTTGCCGGGCCGGCAGACCCAGCCGGTGCAGGCCGAGTACGAGACCGGGGGGCTGCCGCCCCAGCAGGCCCGGCCCGCCGGGCCGCAACGCGAGGTAGCGGAGAGGCCGGGCGAGCCCAGCGCGACGGTCTCTGTCCGCATCGAGCCCTTTGTCCCGGTCAGCGTGCCGCCGGCCGACGCCGCCCCGTTTGGATATGATGTGTACCTCGTGCGACACGTGCAGATCGAGCAGGACCACTTCGTCCAGGGCTTTCGGCTCAACCAGGAGCACCTCCTGGCCGAGGTCCGCGACAGCGCCGAGCGCCTCGTGCGGGCGGGCATGGACTATCGCATCGCCGCCGCCGAGGCGGCCCTCGATGGGCACGTCACGCACACGGCGATTCTGGACTTCGGGTTCGGCTCGCTGGCGCTGGGCCTGCTGGAGCTCGACCCCGGCCGGCTCGGTCGGGAGCTGGCAGCCCTGCGCCACGGCTATCTGGGTGTGATGGCGCTGGTGTCCACGGCCACGCTGCTGGCTTTGGGGGCGTTATGGCACAACGTCCGGGCCCAGGTCGTGCTGGCTCGGAAGAAGGACGACTTCATCTCGGCCGTCTCGCACGAACTGCGCACGCCGCTGACCAGCATCCGCATGTACACCGAGATGCTCGAAAAGGGCTGGGTGCGCACCGAGGACAAGCGCGACGAATACTATGGCCACATGCGCCACGAGACCGAACGGCTCAGCCGGCTGATCGAAAACGTGCTGGATTTCTCGCGGATTCAGCGGGGCCGCAAGCAGTACCGCTTCCGCCTGGGCGATGTCAACGCGTGCGTCCGGCAGGCGGTCACGATGATGCAGCCGTGCGCCCGACAGGCCGGGTTCGAGATTGCCGCCGACCTGGCCGAGGTGCCGTCCTTCTCGTTCGATCCGGATGCGGTGGTGCAGATCGTCGTCAACCTGCTCGACAACGCGATCAAGTACGCCCGCCAGGCCGCCGACCGCACGCTGCACGTCCGCAGCCGCTACGAGGGTCCGTGGGTGACGATCGAGGTCGAGGACCACGGCCCCGGCATCCCCCGGCGGCAGCGTGGCCGGGTGTTCGACGCGTTCTACCGCGTGGGCGATGAGGCCTGCCGCGAAACGACCGGTACCGGTCTGGGCCTGGCCCTGGTCAAACGCTTCGCCCAGGCCCACGGTGGCTCGGTCCAGATCCTCGCCGCCCGCCCTCGCGGCGCGGTCCTCCGCGTCCGCCTGGCCGCCCGACAACCCGCCTGATCCATCCCCCATCGGGCCGTCGGAGGCTGCCTGAGGCGTGTGCCGATGCCGCACAGGGTGCCGGGTGAAATCCGGCCCCATCGTGCTGGTCATTCCGCTCAGCGATTGTTATCATGAATATCGCGATATCTGCGAGGCGTCGCTATGAGAGCATCCATCCGGTCACGACGCTTTGCGCTCGTCTTGGCCACGTCGTATTTCGACGGCCACACGATGCAACCCCCAAGATACGAGGGGTGGCAGCCACTGAGTCCCGGCGCCTCCGGCCTTTCGCGAGCATGGGTATGTGATGCCCTGCCGCACAGCATCAGTTAGGCTTTACACGTTCTTTCGGCTCCATCCGGTGTAACACAAGTCTAACACAGGGCCAATCGGGACCTTGCGCGGGGGCCGTATCCAGTTATAGAGGCAAACCTTCGCAAGGAAAGGATCGAGCCATGAACGAGTGGATACGCATAGTGGCTCTCACGGTTGGCTGGGTGTACTTCATCTATTACCTGTGGGATCGGTGGGCTCACCTGCCTCAGGACCGGGACAAGAGCCAGCCGGATACTTCGGTGTTCATCGGAAGGCGCCCCACCCCTCAATCGGGTGAACGATATGCAAAATGAGCCGTGCACATGCGGCGGGATTGGTTTGCAGCACGAAATGCGGACCCTCGACCTCCTCCAGCGTGAATCGCCTGAAATGACGCTCGAACCAGCGAGCCGCCCGGAGGGGCACGAAATGGTCCTGGCGGCCCCGCAGATAGCAGCACGGCACCTCGAAGGGCGTCTCCGTGGAGAATCGCGTGGTTGAGACCAGACTGAGCCGGTGCGTCAGCATCGCCGAGGGGACCTCTTGGACCGCGGCGCGCAGCAGTGTGAGCTGTTCTCTGCTCACGGGCGCCCCGAAGCAGACCCCTCGCAGAAGAAACTTCGGCGTCCACCGAATAAGCCAACCCACGTTCGGCACCAGCAGGGCAAGCCGCAGCAGCCACCGGCGGGGCGGTTCGGCGAAGGACCCGCAGAACACAACCGCCTCAATCGACGGGGTCCCCCACGCCAGAAGGGTAAGCGCCACCAATCCGGAAAACGACTCCGCCAGGAGAACAATGCGCCCCTTGGGGAGTTGACTGGCGACGAACCGAGCGCACGCTTCGATGGACAGTCGCTCATTGGGCGGATAGGCAATGACTTGCGTGGGAACCTGGCCGGATAATGTGGATGCCAATGGCTCAAACAGCCGGCCCGTGCCATGCAGCCCGGGCAGCAATACGACCGTGATGTCTTGATCCGTGCTCACGCGGCGGTGCTCTTCCAGAGCCGTGGGGTACACGGTCCCGACGCTTGCCTTCAGGGCCGTTTTGGTTCCTTTACGAACCCCCGTGAAACCTACCTGCGGGCTCGGCGATCCAGCTCGCCGGCGGCGGCTCGGCGTCGGGCCTCCTGGGCCATCTCCCGGGGCACCGGCTTCTTGCCCAACGGCGCGAAACTCACGCCCGCCAGCTTGAAATGCGCCAGCCCGAAGAAGATCGGAAGCACCAGAAAGAACGCCAGGAAGCACGTAATCCCGGCAAGAACGTGCCCGATCGCCAGCCACAGGCCCGCCAGAACCACCCACAGCACGTTGGCCAGCCCGGTCCCCGTTCGCCGTCGTTCGCCCAGCAGCCGCACGTCGACCAGCTCCTTGCCGAAGGGAAACGCCGCAAACCGGGCGATCCGAAACGCCGCGATCCCGAACGGAATCCCCACGATGGTGCAGCACAGCAGCGCCCCCAGCAGCACCCACCCCAGCCACGCGAAAAACCCGCCCCCGAAGATAAACCACAACAGATTCCCGGCGAATTCCATACAACCACCCCTTCATCGCGTTAGACGCGACCGTCCCGCCGGGCCGGCCCCCGCTCAGCGACCGGAGGCCCCGTCAGCCCGTCAGATACCACACCAGTACGTTCAAGCCCACGCCGACGGCGATCATGAACAGGCTGATCGTGATAAACAGGACGACCACCTCGCGGATGAACCGCTTCCAGAACAGCACCCGCAGCTTGGTGGCCTTGTAGATGATCGCGATGGACAGCAGCAGGGGGAACATCCACAACAGCGACTGCGGATTGGTGTGCACCTCCAACGGCGCGATAAACCCGGCCAGCAGCGAGGGCTCAGGCATGCTCATCCTCCTCGGTTCCGATGACCTCGCCGCGGCCCTGGTAGGCCATGTACACCGCGCTGAGGATGCACAACAGGTTCAGCATGCCCGCGATGCTCGTGTAGATCTGTCCCACGTCGGCGGCCCGCCCGTAAACGGCGTATTGTCCCGACCGCGTCACGTTCGCCAACACGCCCACCAACGGCGAGGCCATGATCTGTGCGATGTACCAGGGCCTGGCGTTGACCGGGTCGATCACCCCGATCGACCCGACGTACAGCCCCGTTGCGAACGTCAAGGCGATCGTCACAAAGATGATGATCGCCCGTCGCCGCTCACCGATCAGAAAATGTCCCGCCCCCGGGATGGCCCAGGCCAACAGCCCCACGGTGGCCATGAAAAAGGCGTGTTCCGTCGGTGACCGCGGCTTCATGCTCCGGCCCCCGCGTTTGCATCGTCGGCATCCCTCTTCTCGGAGGCTTCGTCCGATTCCGCAGTCTCCTCGACGAACGACTCCTCCACGGCCGGCTTCAGCTCCATTCGCTTGGCGATATTCTCCGGCGTGAAGTGCACCACCGCCAGGGCGTTGGCCGTCTGTGCGTCGAGCTCCAGCGCGGTCAGTCCCTTGGCCAACACGTAGCCCTGTCGGGTGACGGGCCGGCGGCTGACCTCCTTGACCACGTAGGTCGACCAGGACGCCGGGAATGAGAGCACCTCCTTGAGGTTCTCGGCCCTGTTGCGGTTGGGCCCCAGCAGTTCGACCAACCGGTCGAGCAACTCGTTGGTCCGTCGCATCTCGGCGACCCACGGGGCCGCTCGCGCATCACTCTCGGCCAACATCGCGGCCGCCTCGATATCGGCCGGCGTCCGCCGTTCACGATCCCGCAATGAGTCGATGCGGAGAGGCGGCTTGGCCGGGTTGTCGCCCTCGGCCTTGGCGTACTTCTCATTATACGCCTTGATCGCCGCGTCCCAGTCGCCGTCCTGGATCATCCCGACGAACTCCTCGGCCCGCTGCGTGGTGAGCGGGGTGGCCTTGATCCGCTTGACGTCCTCGATCAGGCGGTCCTTCAGGCGAAAGACGTCGTTCCCGGTCGGCGAGTCGTTGAGCACCACGCCACGCGTGCTGTACTCCACATCGATGCCCGCGGGCACCTCGGCCGGCTTGACCGCCACGATCCGCACGATCGCGGTCATCTGCGTGTTCTCCGTAAAGCGATCCTTGAGCGGGCCGATGTTCGCCCAAGGTACCGGCGGCGAGCCCTCGAACCGACCCAAATGCGTCTCGGCCAACGGCTCAACGGCGAACACGAGCTTGGCCAGCCGAACCGGCATGCGGGTTTGCCCCTGGAGGCTCAATTGGCTCAACGTCGCGTCGGCCGCCAGATCGGTCGAGCTCAGGAGCCCCGTCTTGCCAGTGTGCATCTCGACACCGTGCGCGGCCCCCACCTGCTGCGCGATCACCCCATAGTCCGCCGCCCGCTTGGCCAGCTCCTCGGCCGTGACCGTCTGCGGGTCGAGCCCCACGAACGGCGCCTCGGCCTGCGTGCGGGCCTCGTTAATAATCATGTCCGCCGTGCGGTTGGCCTTGCGGCGATGCAGGATCGTCTCGATTTGCGAGGCCACCTCCGGATAGCTCTTGATCCGCGTGGTGGCGGCATCCGGATCGTTCGGATCGGCCGGAAGCGTCTCCTGGAAGATGTGTCGGTATTCCTCGGCGTTCTTGTTGTTCTGGTAGAAGGCCTCCATCTCCTCCGGACCGGGCGGCGCGACCACGGCGCGAACGTCGGCGTGGCGAACGAGCAGGTACTCCAATTGCACCCGAGCGGGCAGCTTGTAGCCCAGCCCGTGGGGGTTCTCCGGCGTGGGCCGGCCCGGCAGCACGTCTTTGAAGGTGTTTAATTGATCTTGCAGTTCCTTTTCGGTCGGTTCTTCGGCCTGATCGAGAAAGCGGTCGGCCTCGAACGTGACAAAGGCGGCGCTGATCCGCTCGCCGGCGACCTCGACCATCGCCTGACCCTTGCGGGCCACGTGGGCCTGGATTTGAGCGACCGTCACATCCTCCCCGACCGTCACCATCCGGGCGTAATTGAGCACCGCCAGCAATCGTGCAAACGTGTCCAGGATGCGATCCTCGGGGATGCGATCGCGCTCGATCATCAGGCGAACCAGTTGGTCGGCGGTCACACCCGGTTGCCCCTCGGGTCCGGGATACAGTTGCGGCACCAGCACCTTCAGCGTCTGAGTCGCCTCGGCCCGCGAGACCACGCATCCGGCCTGAGCCGCCTCGGCCGTCAGCAGAATCCAGGCCCGGGGCCCAAGCCCGGTCTCCGTGGTGAACGCCTGATCCAACTGCTCACTGCTCAGCGGCACTTGCCCGCGCATCCGCGCCATCTGCAACTGTTCATACAGGTCCGCCGCATCGGCGGCGTCGCCGAACAGAAGGTGCCCCAGCATCAGGGCGCACAGGTCCGGTCCCAGCGCCGAGCGCTTGACGCCCAGGAACAGGGGCATCTGTAACCGCTGCAGGATCAGAAGGTCCTGTTCGGCGGTCTGTATGTCGCGCGGCGTGATCTTTCCGCCGCGATACGTCCAGATCGGTTCGGCCCCGGTATTGCCCAACTGCATCAGCAGCGTCTGCAGCGCATAGCCTCCCACGAACGAGACCATGATGAAGATCACGACGAAGGCCATGAGCTTGCGGTTGTTCTTGCGCATCCATTTGACGATGTTCATTCTCTCGGTTCCTTTCCGGAAGGACACCCACTGCACCCGGCGAAACCGACACAGTATAGGTCGCCGTCGGACCATTGCAAGGAAAATGCGCCTGCCCTACAATCCATCCGAAGCCATCCTGTCAAGTACGGAGATGTGTCACAGAATGAGGCCGCCCACGAAACCCTCGTCGTCCCGGCGCTGCGCCGCCTGCGTGGCCACGGCCAAGGGGCCGGCGGCCATTGCGACCATTGACTTGCATGGCCGCGATGCACCGGCCGTCCTGGAGGCCGTCTTTCGACCCGCATCGGGCCGGGCAGGCCCGACCCAGCCCGGTCAAGTCGCCGTCGGCTGGATCATCGACGGTTCGCAACGCGTGGACCAGGTGGTCGTGGCCTGTGAGCACACCGACCGCTGGGCGATTCATTGCCATGGCAGCCCGCTTCTCATCGAGCGGATCATGGGCCTTCTGATCCGTTGGGGAGTGCACGTCGTACCTTTCGAGGTCGCCCTGGCCGAGCGACTTTCCGCCGAAGGCCTGGACCCGATCGGCATCGAGGCCCGTTCGGCGCAGGCCCGTGCGGTGACCCTTGAGGGGGTTCGGCTGATCGCAAGCCAACCGACATCGGGTCTGGGCGCCTGGGTCCGCGGCCTCTTGGCCAGCCCGGACGGAATTGGGCTTGACGATCTGCACCGCCGCTGTCGCGAGGTGCTCGCCCGAAGCCGCGCCGCCGCCTGGATGCTGCGCCCCTGCCTCGTCGCCATTATCGGACCACCCAACAGTGGCAAGAGCACCCTCCTCAACGCCCTGGCGGGCCGAATCCTGGCCCTTGTTGCCGACTACCCCGGAACCACCCGCGACTACGTCACCGCCACGTGTCGCTTGGGGTCGCTGGTCCTGGAGATCACCGACACCGCCGGTCTGGACACCTCGCTGCCATCCGCCAACGAACCGGATCAGGCGGCCCAGGAGCATACCCGTCGCGTCATCGAGCGCGCGGACCTGCTGGTGTGGGTCGCCGATGCCGCCGCCCACGGGCCGGCCCCCATCCGTCCGCCCACTGCAGAGACCCCCGCGATCCTGGTCTGGAACAAGACCGATCTTATCCCCGCACCCGCGGGGCCCGAACCCTCCGGCTGGGCCGAGACGGTGGGCCTCAGCGCCCTGACCGGGCAAGGCCTGGACCGACTCGCCGAGGCGATCCGGCGGATCACAACCGGCCCGGCCATCCCGCCGCATGCGCCTATTGTCTTCACCGACCGCCAGCGCCGCCTCGTCGAGCAGCTCGCCGTCGTTGCGGATCGGGCCACGGCCCGCGATCTGCTCAAGGCCTTGCTCGAAGGATTGCTCGGTTGCGACACAGACGGTCCCGGCCCGAACCCATCGGCTGGGCGGTTGTAAAACGACCCGCCACGCATATAATCGACGCGCCGTCCCACCGAAGGGAACCAGGTGCCGGATGCGTCCCGCAGGCGGCCACCGGGTGGGCCGACCGCGACGACAGCCGACACGGCGGAACCAACGATGACCCAGACGAACCAAAAACTGACCCCGGCGATGCAGCAGTTTCACCGGTTCAAGCAGAAGTACCCCGATGCGATTCTCTTTTTTCGGATGGGAGACTTCTACGAAACGTTTTATGAGGATGCCCGGATCTGCTCGCAGGTGCTGGGACTGGCCCTGACCAGCCGCAGCAAGGGCGACGCAGCCATCCCCTTGGCCGGCGTACCCTATCACGCCGTGGACAACTACCTCAAGAAGATGCTCCAGGCCGGCTACAAGGTGGCCGTCTGTGAGCAGGTCGAGGACCCCAAGCAGGCCAAGGGCGTCGTCAAGCGGGACGTGGTCCGCATCGTCACGCCAGGCACGCTTACCGATGAGATGCTGCTGGACGATCGCGAGGACAACTTTCTGGCGGCCGTGATTACCGGGCCCCGTCAAAACGCCATGGCCTGGGTGGATATCAGCACCGGTCATTTCTTCGTCCAGGAGGTGCATCCCAAGCACGTGATTGACGAGCTACTGCGTCTGGCCCCGAAGGAGGTCCTCCTGCCCGAGGCCGGCCGTGAGCTGTTCGCCGCCGAGAGCCGCCGCTGGGCCGAGCAGGTCCGCACGCTCACCGGCGCGCTGGTGACCGAGCGGCCCGGCTGGTATTTCGACCCGCACACCGCCCGCAGCCGCCTGCTGCGGCACTTCGGCACGGCGACGCTCGAGGGTTTTGGCGTCGGCGACGACGATCCCGGCATCGCTGCCGCCGGGGCGGTCCTCGAATACCTGGATGAAACGCAAAAGACCGCGCTTGCCCACGTCCGCACGATCCAAAAGGTCGAGCGGTCGCAATTCCTGCAGATCGACCCGGCCAGCCTCCGCTCGCTGGAGGTCCTGCGGACGATCCGCACGGAGAGCACCCGCGGCACGCTCGTGGAATGCCTGGATCAGACGCTCACGCCCATGGGCGCCCGCATGTTACGCCGCTGGCTGTGCATGCCCCTGCGGGACGTGGGGGCGATTGAGTTGCGGCAGGACGCGGTCGCCGAGCTGGCGGGCGACGAGCGGCGGTGCAACCGGTTGCGCGACCTGTTGCAGTCCGTCGCCGATCTGGAGCGGATCGCCGCGCGGATCAGCACCCTCCGCGCCGGACCCAAGGATCTGGTGTGCCTGGGCGCGACGTTGCGACGGGCCCCCGAACTGCGTGGGGCCCTGAGCGCGTGCAGCGCGGATCGGCTCATGGACCTGGCCCGGCGGTGTGATGGAATGGACGACTTGGCCGATCTGCTCGAGCGGGCGATCGATCCGGAGGGCCCCAACCGGCTGACCGATGGCGGCGTGATCCGGTCCGGCTTCGATCCGGAACTGGACCGCCTGCGGGGCATCGGCCGCGATGGCCGCGACTGGCTGGCCGCCTTCCAGCAGCGGCAGATCGAAACCACCGGAATCGCCAACCTCAAGGTCGGCTACAACAAGGTTTTCGGCTACTATATCGAGGTGCCCCGCTCGCAATCCGACACCGTGCCCGCCCACTACGTCCGCAAGCAGACCATCAAGAACGCCGAGCGCTATATCACCGACGAGTTGAAGACCTACGAAACGGATGTGCTCGGCGCCCGCGAACGGGCCCTGGCCCTGGAGCAGCAGCTCTTCGAGCAGGTCCGCGGCCAAGCCGCCGAGTACGTCGCCCGCATTCAGGCCCTGGCCGATGTGATCGCCACGCTGGATTGCCTGGCGTGCTTCGCGTACACCGCCCGCCGTCGCCGCTACACGCGGCCGCGGGTCACCGAGGACCGCACGCTGATCCTCCGGGGCGGCTGCCACCCGGTCCTGGCCGAGGCGATGGGCTCGGAGTTCGTGCCCAACGACCTCGAGATCGGCGGCGAGCACGGGGACGTGATGATCCTGACCGGGCCCAACATGGCCGGCAAGAGCACCTTTATCCGCCAGGTGGCGCTGCTGGTGCTCATGGCCCAAGCCGGCTCGTTCATCCCCGCCGAGGAGGCCCACGTCGGCCTGGTCGACCGCATCTTCACCCGCGTCGGCGCGGCGGATGAGCTGCTGCGGGGCCAGTCCACCTTCATGGTGGAAATGACCGAGGCCGCGAACATCGTCAACAACGCCACGGACCGCTCGCTGGTGGTCCTTGACGAGGTGGGCCGCGGCACGAGCACCTATGACGGGCTGAGCCTGGCCTGGGCCATCACCGAGCACGTCGCCAACCACGTCCGCTGCCGCACGCTGTTCGCCACGCATTATCACCAGCTCACCGAGCTGGGCCAGTTGCTGGTCAACGTGCGGAACTACAACGTCGCCGTCCGCGAATGGCAGGGCTCGGTCGTGTTCCTGCACAAGATCGTGCCCGGCGGCACGGACAAGTCCTACGGCATCCACGTCGCCCGGCTGGCGGGCCTGCCCCGCGAGATCACCCGACGCGCCCAGGAGGTGCTGGAAGACCTGGAGAGCACCTTCGTCCGCGAGGCCACCGGCGACCGCCTCGCCCGCGAGCGCACCGCGCCCAATACGCTTTTCGTCGAGCAGCACAAGTCCGTCCTCGACCGCTTGGCCTCCATCGACGTCAACCAGCTCACTCCCATCGAGGCCATCAACCTGCTCAACGAAATCCGCCAGCAGCTTTCAAATCCGCAGACAAGGAGCTGATTTTTGACCCTGGCACCTGTAACTGGCCTGTGGTATTGTGGTGCATTATGGTCCGGACAGGATGCCGCGGCCGGGTTGCAGGCACTCTGGAGTGTGTACCCGGCATGGGAACACGTCCACTGCCGATCAACCAACCTGATGCAACGTTGGAACCGGCACCTGTCCGCAAATTCTTGTTTCCGTCCACAAGGGCGCTGAGGACGTAGAACGGCAGGGGCACGCGGCTGCATAACGGCATCGCCAACAAACTCCGTGCGACAGATCAGCCGATTCATGATTGGTACAGGTTTGTGCTGTCATTTCCGCCGCATCTGGTGCGGGATTTCTTGGACCGATTCGATATCGGGCCGGGTCACATGGTCCTGGATCCCTTCTGCGGGACGGGGACCACCATCGTGGAATGTAAGAAGAGGGGGATTCCCAGTTGCGGCATTGAGGCGGTTCCGATGTCGCACTTCGCGTGTTCCGTGAAGACCGATTGGACCGTCGATCCGGATGCGCTGCGTACGGAGGCACAGGCGATTCATGACCGTGCGCTGCGGCGGCTGGAATCGGAGGGCCTGTCGGATGTGCCCCTGGAGTTGCGGCTCCCGTCCGAGTCGAAGCCGCTGCGAACGTTGCCCGCCGAGAAGATGCGGCTGATCCTGAAGAACTCTATCAGTCCACTGCCCCTGCACAAGGCCCTGCTGCTCTATGAGGGAATTGAACAGTCCCGCTCGCAGGCCGTGGGGCACCTGAAGCTGGCCTTCGCCAAGGCGGTCGTGGAATCAGCCAGCAATCTCCATTTCGGCCCGGAGGTAGGGGTCAGAAAACCCAAGCGGGATGCGCCGATGCTCGATCCGTGGCTTCGGCAGGTGCGGCGGATGGCCGAGGACCTTCAGGACCATGCGGTCCAGGCGGCCGTGCCGGCGACGGTGGTGTTCGGCGATGCGCGAAGACCCAGCGCGTACGTGGCCCCGGCGTCGGTCGACTTCGTATTCACGTCGCCGCCGTATCCGAACGAGAAGGATTACACCCGAACCACACGCCTGGAATCGGTACTCCTGGGGTTTCTGGCGGACATGAAGCAACTGCGTGACCTGAAGAAGGGCTTGTTGCGGTCCAACACGCGGAACGTGTACAAGGAAGACGACGACGATCAACATATCGCGGAGTACAACAAGGTCGTCGATATCGCCGAGCGGATCGAGCGGCGTCGGATCGAAATGGGAAAAACGTCGGGGTTTGAGCGGCTTTACGCCCGTGTGACGAGATTGTATTTCGGCGGGATGTACCGCCATCTGGCGGATCTGCGCCGGGTGCTCAAGCCCGGGGCTATCCTGGCCTACGTGGTCGGCGATCAGGCATCGTATCTGCGGATCGTGATTCGAACGGGCCACCTGCTTGCCGAGATCGCCGAATCGCTCGGCTACACACCCTTGGGGATTGACTTGTTTCGGACGCGTCTGGCGACGGCCACGAAAGAGCAACTCAACGAGGAGGTGGTCCTGTTGCGATGGGATGGATGACTCCAGGAGATCGGAATGGTGGGCAAAAACCGATATGAACGGCTGATCGAGGCGATCTTCTTTCATCATTATGAGCCGGGATGCACATGGTTCACGTTCGAGCGCGAGGAGCTCGAACGCTTTGCGGCGGAGTTGAACATCCGTTTGCCCAAAAACCTGGGCGACGTGGTATACACGTTTCGGTACCGCAGTGAGTTACCCGTACGAGTCAGCGAGACGTGTGCGACGGGCATGACGTGGTATATCCTCCCCGCGGGAAAGGGCCGATATCGCTTTGAGATGCAGCCGGAGATTGATTTGCAGCCCAACCCGAACTACGGCAAGATCAATCGGCAGAAGCGGCTTCTCGTCATACCTCGGGCGGGGCCAGCGGGCCGGTCTCATCGGGCTGCTCGGCCACGGTCGTCAGTTGGTCGCGCCGCCGCAGCAGGTCCCAACCCCCGCACGCCAGCCCCAACACGCCGATGACGACCAGGCCGACCACGCGGATGAACGCCGACATCAGCACGCCCCGCGCCATGCCGAGGCCCATCTGCTCGCTCAAAAAGCCCCAGGCGATCTCCTGCACACCCAGATTGCCGGGCGTCAGCATCACGAAAAAGCTCAGCTTGAACAGCGTATAGAACACCGCCAGCGCCGGCAGCGGCACCTCCACCCCGAACGCCCGGAAATACAGGTCAAACAGCCACACCGTGCGGGCGAACACCAGCAGCCCCAGCCCGAAGATCTTCAACAGGTACACCGGGTCGTGCAGGTTGGCCACCGTGATCCGCAGAACCTCGGACAGGCGGCCGTGGACCCAATCCAGCCGCGCGCGGCGAAAGTGCAGCCCTCGCAAAAGGCGCTCGGCCGCCAGCGGCGCGACGATCACCATCACCGCCAACACGGCGATCGCGCTCCACGCCCGCACCGTGCCGATCCGAAAGCCCGGCTCGAACAGCAGGATCACCGCGACCGCGACGAGCAGGTTCATGCACGTATCCAGCCACAGCATCGAGGCAAAGCCGCCGATGTACCGCGTGTACGACACGCCGAAGTCGCGCTTGAGCCGAACGCTGCGGTAGACGTTGCCCGCCTGGCTGAGCATGATGTTCAAAAACCGCCCCAGGATGAACAGCCGCAGCCAGGGCCACATGGGCAGCCGCACGCCGCTGCATTTCTCCATGACGATGCGAAACCGCCAGCCCTGCAGGCCGTAATAGACCAGTTGCAGCAGCAGAATCCCCGCCAGCAGGCCAGGCCGCAGCGAAAACGCCACCTCCAGCGTGTCTCGATTCCGCATGAAGAACCACGCCAGGTAGCTCAGACAGACCGCCATCAGACCCCATCGCGCGGCCTGAGCCCAGCGGTGACGCGGCGAACGGACCGGCGTGGCGACCGCGCTCATCGCTCCTCCGCCGGATCGCCCATCGCCTCATCCGCCTCGACGGTGGCGATGCAGCGTTGCCAATGTTCCAGGTCATCGCCGAGCTCGGTCCGCCAGGGCCAACCGGCCGAGCCGTACTTATGGGCGACGATGGGCCGGCCCGCCCAGGTGAACAGCTCGTACTGACCCGCCAGGGCCGCCAGCGCCCGCTCCCGCGGCGTGCCCGACACGGCGATGCCCTGGCCGGGCGCGACGACCGTCTCGAACAGCACCGACCGCAGGCCCTGTCGCCGTGCCTCGCGGGCGATCCGCCAGCCCGTATCCCGGCTGAAGACGCCCAATCGCCGCTCCACCCACGCCGCCCACCGGCGGCACCAGCGGGACCGCTCGTAACGCCGCCGCGTCACGATGGGGCCGAGCCGCCCCACCTGGCGAAGCGCGAACGTCCCCATGTCCCCCAAGGGCCCCCGGCAGAACGGCGTCCAGTCCAGTCCGGTCGGCCGCAGGGCGTCGACGTTGAACAGGCAGAACGGCGGGCTGGGAAAATCGTGGTACTTGCCCACCTTCCACGGCGGGTAGGGGGCTCCGATCGCCGCCGCCCCGTGTCGGTCCAACTGCTCCAGGCAGAACCGATCCCACTGGGGCTCGAACACGTGCACATCCGGGTCCACAACAAGGCAATACTCCGTCGCCACCAGCCCCATCGCACGATTAAGGGCCATCGCGTGGGCCCGTGAGCCCGTCCGGCCGGCGGTATCCAACGGTTCCACGTGGACTTGGGCCGGCAAGGCCGTCAATTCCCGAAGGTCTCCATCCCGCCCGGCGGTGTTATCCATCACCAGGAACGCCAACGCCCGCGGATCGCGTGCCTTGGCGCAGAGATGGGTGACCAGATCGGCCAGATAACAGCCGCTGTACCAGTTGACCGTGACGATGGTAATCCGAGGCATCGCCGGAGTATAGAACCCCTGCGAGAAGCGGTCAAGGCCGTCGCCCCGTCTGGGCCATTCGTCCTTGACAGGGCGGGGGTCCGTCCCTAGGATACCGCCCCGGTGGTTGCCGGCGAGCGGCAGACCGTCGCAGGAAAGGATGGATTCATGGCCCGTGTCATCTTACAAACGGATATTCCCGGTGTGGCCCCGCGACGCGGCAAGGTGCGCGACATCTACGACCTTGGCGACGCGCTGCTGATCGTCGCCACCGACCGGATCAGCGCGTTCGACGTGGTGATGAACAGCGGCATCCCCTACAAGGGCCAGGTACTCACGCAGATTTCGCGATTCTGGTTCGACTTCCTGGCCGACGTGGTGGAGAACCACCTGATCACCGATCAAGTGGACCAATTCCCCGATCCGTTCGACCGGTATGCCGACCAACTGGTCGGGCGGTCCATGCTCGTACACAAGACCGACGTGCTGCCCGTGGAGTGCGTGGTGCGGGGTTACCTGGCCGGATCGGGCTGGAAGGAATACCGGCAGACCCAGAGCGTTTGCGGCGTGGCGCTGCCGTCGGGCCTCAAGCAGTGCGACCGGTTGCCCGAGCCGATTTTCACCCCGGCCACCAAGGCCGAGCAGGGCGAGCACGATGAGAACATCCCCTTTGACCGGGCCGCGGACATCCTCGGCGCCGAGGCCGCCGCCTACGTGCGCGACAAGAGCATTGAAGTCTACTGCAAGGCCCGCGACTACGCCGCCGAGCGCGGGATTCTCCTGGCCGATACCAAGTTCGAGTGGGGCCGCATCGAGGGCCGCATCATCCTGATCGACGAGGTCCTCACACCGGATTCGTCGCGCTTTTGGCCGGCCGACGCCTATCAGCCGGGCCGCGACCAGGAAAGCTTCGATAAGCAGTTCGTCCGCAACTACCTCGAAGCGGTTCACTTCGACAAGTCCGGCCCCGGCATCGCGCTGCCCGACGACATCGCCCAGAAGACCAGCGCCAAGTACATCGAAGCCTACGAGCGCCTCACCGGCCAGGTTTTCAGTCCGGTCGGGTGAAGTATGGCCGATGAGGTGGTGCATCTTGACGACTTATCCTTGGTCCGCGACGGCCGTCCCATCCTGCGCCACATTACGTGGCGGATCGAGCGCGGGCGGCACTGGGCCCTGCTCGGCGCCAACGGATCGGGCAAGACCAGCCTGCTGAAGGTCATCCTGGGCTACGAATGGCCCAGCCGCGGGCGCGTGCGGGTCCTGGGGCAATCCTTCGGCCAGGCCGACATCCCCCGGTTGCGTCGCCGCATCGGCTGGGTGAGCAACGCCCTGATGACGCGTCTGAGCGGGCGCGAACGGGCGTGGGAGGTCGTGGCCGGCGGGCTGGATGCGTCGTTGCAGTTGTACCGTGACGTGACTGATGATGAGCGCACGCAGGTCCGCCGGGCCCTGGCGATAACCGGCGCTCTGGCCTGCGAGCACCAGCGGTACGAGCTCCTCAGCCAGGGTGAACAACAGCGGGTGCTTATCGCCCGGGCCCTGGTGCAGGACCCGACCGTGTTGATTCTGGATGAGCCGTGCGTCGGGCTTGACCCCGCGGCGCGGGAGCGCTTCCTGCGGGATCAGGAGCGGTTGGCATGCAATACCGACAGCCCGGTCATCGTGTGGGTCACGCACCACGTCGAGGAACTCAGGCCCTGGATCAGCGACGCCCTGATCCTCAAGGAGGGACGGGCGCTGGCCTGCGGACCGGTTGAGCAGGTGTTGTGCAGCGAGGTTCTGGCCCGGGCCTTTGATTGTGACTGCCGGCTGGTCCGGGAGAACGACGTGTTTCGACTGATCTGCGAGCCCGAAAACGGGGCCGCTGCCGATAGAAGGACCCGATGAGCGATGGCTCTTGAACGACGCACCCATGCCTGGCTGCATTTGTTCGCTCTCACGGCCGTTCACTTCGTGATCGATCTGGCCCCCGGCGTGATGCACGCGGTTCTGCCGGCCTTCCAGGACCATTTTGCCTGGCGGATCAACCTCGCCGGTCGCATGTTCGGCGCCGTGGCCGCGGGAGGCTGGCTGCTCGGCATCTATAACCTGACCTGCAACGGCGTTCAGGTGCTGACCGGGCACTGGCGGGACGAAAACGACCGTCCCGTCTTCCAGCAGATCGGCCTGACGCTGTGCATGAGCATCTGCCTGGCCGCCCTCCTGCCGCAAAGCCAGCTTTCATACCTGTTGATGGTGGGCCTGGCTTTGCTGGGCGGCGTTGGCGTGGGCATCGTACACCCTGAAGCCATGCGAGCCATCCACGCCCTGGACTGCATCAGCCCGTCGGTGAGCACGGGGTTTTACATGGCCGGCGGTGTCGGCGGGTTCGCCGTGGGCAGTGTGTTGGCCCCGGTCCTGGTCCGCTCTTACGGCTTGGCCGGATTGTACGCCTTCTTCATTCTCCCCATAGGGGCGATTCTGTTGATCACCCCCTTGCGGTTGCGGCTGGCACGCGATCAGGACCCGCCCCAGGCGCCTCCGACCGTCGCCAAAAACCACCCCTGCGTGTCCCCGTTCCGGCAGATCATGGCCCTGACCACGCTGGCGGGCATCACCTCGGCGGTGCTCACCTGGATCCTGCCGCAGCGGCTCTATGCCCATGAGATGGGCGGCCTGGCCGTCATGATGTATATGCTCGGCGGGGGAATCGGGGCGTTTGTCCTGGGGTGCCTGGCGCACCGATGGGGCGAAATCCGGACCGCCGTCGTGGCGATCGGATCGAGTCTGCCTCTGCTGTTCCTGGCGATCATGCATATCGAACGGACGTGGGCGCTATTTCTTCTGTTTGTCGTGGGCTTCCTGGGCTTCGGAGCGTATCCCCTGATGATCTCCCTGGCCCGTCGGGCTCCCGGTCCGGGCCTGGGGCGGCGTATGGGGCTGATCATCGGCGGCGTATGGGGTCTGGCGTGTCTGTCGCAGATGGTGCTTGGCCCGGTCGCGGATCATTTCGGGCCGCACGTCGTCCTGCGATTGACCCCGGCGGGCTTCGCGGCGGCGTGGCTGCTGGGCCTCTATATGTGGCGGTCCGAGCACCGGGCCGTGCACGCCCTTGCCGTGGAAGGACTCGCTCAATGATCCACTATGACATGCACATCCACACCGACTATTGCGGCCATGCCGTGAACATGGACGTGGCCGCGATCTGCGCCCGCGCCGACGCCCTGGGTCTGAAGACGATCGCCATCACCGATCACGTCTACTCGGCCGACGGCCTGCCCGTGGTCACCGCGATCCGCGCCGAGCTGGCCCGCGTGCGGCATCGGTGCCGGGTGATCGTCGGCGCTGAGGTGGACGTGGACGGCGACTACGGCGACGGGCGACTCGTCACCGATCAGCTCGGCGCGATAGAATACGTCGTCGCCGGCTTTCACTACGTGCCGACGGCGGGCACCTATCCGATGAGTCCGGACGACTGCACGCTGCCGGGCGAGCGGTTCCTGGAGCTGTGGCGGACGGCGTTGCTGGGCATCGTCTCGAATCCGGCCGTCCACACGCTGGCACACCCCGGCCGGCTGGCTGCCGCCGCGGTGGACCTGGATGCGCACTTCGAGACGATCCTGGCCATACTCGCCGAGGCCGCCGAGGTCAGCGCCGCCCACCGCGTCGCCTGGGAGATCAACGAGCTGACCGGCACCCGACTGAACGGCTATTACCAACAGCAGTGGCACCGTCTCTACCTGCCGGCCCTCCGCGCCGGTGTTAAGCTCGTCTATGGCTCGGATGCGCACAGCCCCGAGGCGATCGGCAAGACCACCTTCGCGCAAACCATCCTCAAGGGCCTGCCTGAAGGCTGCCTGGCCGAACCCGATGACGTCCTCGACTGGAAAGCGGGCCTCTGACCCGCCTCTACGGACAATCCAGGCTCGTGCACGCCAGCCAGTCGGCCGCCATCTCCGCCAGATCAAGGACGTTCACGTGGCAGTCCTCGTTCAGATCCGCGGGCGACAGGGGAATCCCGGCGGCCTTGGCCGCGTCGCACGCCGTCGCCAGCACGTGAATCGTCATCGTGTCCGACGCCGTCAACTCGGAATCGTCGGCCGTAAGCTGCATCACGTAGGAACCCAAGGCCGTAATCGTCACCCATGCCTGCTCGTCGTTCTCGCCCGTGATTTCGATGTTGGCCGCGTCAGGGGGGACGGTGGACCACGTCAAGCTCAGCTCGCCGGGCGGGTCCGGTCGCCCGTCATCGCTGACCACCGGCAGCATCTGGATGCTCACCGATCCCTCGGTCAGCCACGTGAAGACATCCGGCCCGGCGTCCACCTGCGGTGGGGTGTTGTCCGCCGTGAACCGCCACACCCGCCCGATGGTTGTGCCGAACGTCGGGTCCGTGCAGTCCACCCGCCAGAAGTAGTCCCGACCGAACTCCAGCGTGATCGGTTCGGGCAATTCCAGCAGATTCACCGAATCGACGGCTTCATCCGTCACGATGGCGACGGCGTAGTTCAGGAAGTTCGGATCGCCCGGATACAAGCCGTATTCGGGATAGTGGTCGGTGAAGTACACGGTGCACGTCACCGGCTGGGCCGGGTCGTTCGGATCGGGGTTGACCCATTGCAGGGTGTCCAGGGCGACGGGCACCTTGGCCCCGTCGGCCGGCTGTGGCGAGGATGCCTGCTGCCAGTTGCGCGGATACGCCTCAACCCAGATGCTGTCGAACCAGTTGACCTGCCCGGCCCCCCCGGTCGCCAGCGTGGCCGTCATGTAGTTCGCCCCATCGGGAACGACGGCCTGATGCGTATACTCCTGCCATTGATCGGTCACCGCGGGATACGTCGGCGACTCGCCCCGCGGATCGGCTTTGTCCAGGCCGCCGTAGAACTCGAACTTCAGCTCCGCGGACGCGGTGGCGGCCGTGCTCGTCGGGGCCTTGCGAATCATCGCGCTGAAGTAGACCGTCTCCCCCGGCGTGACGGGGATGTTGTGGTAGAACGCCACGGCCCAGGACACATCCTGCAACTCGACGTAGCTGTTGCCCTCGAAGGCATTGATTGCGTCGTCCTGCCAGGGGAAGATGTAGCCGACGCTGGCCCACGCCCCCCAGCCCACGGGCACGGCGTCGCCGCCGCGCTGCTCGAATCCGGGGTTGGCAATCCGATTCGCCGCCGCCGGCCCGACCCCTACACAAAGGGCCGCCGCGCACAACAGGACCACATGTTGACATGCCTTGTTCATGGTAGACCTTCCTCCACTTGAAATGAACGCCCACACGTCAGGGAAACGCACACGGTAAGACTGTAGCAAGGCCCTGTAGGATGGCCGGCACACCGTCCTGTGCACCACACGGGCGCGATCTTCAAACCAGCCCTTCGCAAACGGCCGATCATCCTGCGCGCGGGCCAACGCCCGCTCCTCCACCGACCCGGCCTCACCGCCGGATCGGTCGGTCACTCTCGCCCTCGCCGTTCCATGAACCGTCAAACCGCCCAAGACGACGGATCATGCGTATCCTCTACAGCTTCCACGCCTTGGCGAAGGCCCGGAAGCTGCGATCATAGGTCCTCTCGGCGTCCGCCGGGAAGCAGCAACCCGGCAGCTCACGGTTCTTGAGATGGTATTGCAGACAGTCGCAGCACACGCCCTTGCGACTGCATCCCGGATAGGTGCAATTACAGAAGTCCAGGTTCCGTTCCTTCTTACATTCCATCAGTCGCCTCTCCCGCTGCAAAGATGGTTTCCGTGTCCCGCGACGACTGGATTGTAACCTCGGCTCAGGCAAAATGCAATTCAATGATCTCCTTATCGGTCAGAACGTGATCGCGGGGGATGTTCTGGCCGTCGTGGGCCGTGGGGCTGTTCCACGCACGGGCGCTCTTGAGCTTCTGGGCCAGCTCACGGTGGATTTTGACCGCCAGGTCCATCACCGTTGCCCCCCGCGGCAGCGTGAACGGTTCCTTCATATCCGCCTCCTCGCCCGGCTTCTTGGCGTACACCCGCACAACGTCGAGCATCTCAAAAATCCGCCGGGTCAGGTGCTCCAGGCCCTGGCCGGTCGTGGCGCTGACCTCGATGAACTCCAGGTCGCGATCGCACAGCTCGCGGAGCGTCTCGGTCGTTTGGGGTGGAGCCGCGTCGACCTTGGTGCAGATCACAAACGCCTTGTGGCCCACGGGCTGGCCCGCCTCGTCTTGGGCTTCGGAAGATTCTTCCAGAATCAGCCGGTGTGCATCGAGATAGTCCAGGCACACCTCCAACTGTTCGAGCACCTCGCCCGCCAGGTCCACGACGATCGCAATCAGGTCGCAGTGCCGGTAGGTGTTGACCTGCCCCGGCGCGGCGTAGTCGGCCGTGATCGGCGGCATGTCCACCATCTCGATCTGCACGTCCTCGTGACGGATCATGCCCGGCACGGGCTTGTCGCTGGCGAAGGGGTAATCGGCCACCTGCACCTTTGCATTCGACAGCGCCGCCAGCAGGGCGCTCTTGCCGCAGTTGGGCAGGCCGATCAGCGCGACCTGCCCGGCCCCGGTCTTGGGCACGTGGAAGACGTCCACGTGCTTGGCGCCGCCCTTCTTGGCGCCCGATTCCAGCGTGGCCCGCAGCTTGCTCATCCGCCGCTTGATATCGGCGCGCATGTGCTCCGTGCCCTTGTGCTTGGGGATCGTGCGCAGCATTTCCTCCAGCGCCAGCAGCCGCTCGCAATCGGTACCGGCGTTGCGATACCAATCTTCGGCCTTTTTGTATTCGGGCGTCAGGTTGGCCGGCATCGGCAAGCCTTTCCATGCTACGCGGCGCACAAAAACGGCGCCCCGGTCCGCCTATCATACCGGGACGCCGTCGTGCGTCAATGCCGCAGGCTCAACGGACGGTCAGGCGATAGAGCGAGATGCTCAGCGGTTCGCTGGTCAGCGTCCGCGCCGCGTCGAGCCCCTGGGTACGAATCTTGACCACGGGCGCCTTGCCCGGATCGTTGAAGAGCATCGGGTCGTCCCCGGCGATGGTCCACGCCGTGCCCGGCCCCGCGAGGACCGCGCCCTCGACGTCCAACGTCAGGTCCACCGTGTCGGGCGTCGGGTTGACCACCGCCACCGTCAGGGCGGACTGGTCCGCCGTCCAGGCCGCCACCACGTCCAGCGGCGCCAGCTCGTGGGTCACCGCCACGGGCGCGACGCCAAACTCCTTGCGATAAAGCATCAGCGGCAGGGCGGTCGTCTCAAACGCCGCGCTCGTCTTGGTCGTTTTGATGCACCCGATCACGTTGACGGTCTGGGCGTAATTGGCCATCCAGTACAGGTCGCTATGGCGGATGTATTCGTGCAGGCCGGCGGCGATGCCCAGCGCATCCTTGAGGAAGTACCGCGTCCCCAGCTCGCCGAAGACGTGCGGGCCGTACCAGTAGTTCCACTCATCCAGGGCGATCCGAATGTCGCGGTGCTCCAGCCCGGAAATCTCCTTACGGTACCGCCGATGCGCCTCGGCGATCCGCCGCACGTTGTCGGGGATCTGCGCCACGTGTGCGGCGACGTCCGGACGCTCCTGGCAGTAGAAATGCTCGCTGATGTGCGTCATGTGATCGGCGCAGTTCTTGAGCGTTTCCTCGCTCCATCGCCCAACGGCTCCGACCGCGACCAGCACGATGTCCCGGTCGGCTTTCCACATCGCCTCGGCGACGGCGTTGTGCTTCTTGACGTACTCCTCCAGGGGCATGTGCCCAAGCTGCCAGCCGCCGTACATCTCGTTGCCGACGGCCCAGAACTTGACACCGAACGGCTCCGGGTGGCCGTTCCCGGCCCGCCACCTGCCCATCGGCGTATCCACCGAACCGTTGCAGTACTGCACCTCCAGGCCGGCGTCCTCGACCTTGCCCAGGCCGGTGTTGACGGCGATATAAGGTTCGGCATCCAGCAGGCGGCACAGCGCCATGAACTCATGCAGGCCCACGTCGTTGGTCTCGATACCCGTCCAGGCCGGGTTGGTGCGGGTGGGCCGCTTGTCCGGGTCACCCAGCCCGTCCCGCCAATCATACCCGCTCACGAAGTTGCCGCCCGGCCAGCGGTACACCGGTGAATCAAGCTGCCTGAGCAGCCCCAGGGTATCGGCGCGGAAGCCCTGCACGTTGTCCGCGGGCATCAGCGAAACGGCCCCGACCCGGAACGTGCCCTGGCCTTGGCCGACGATTTCGAGCCGTGCGGTCTCCGTGGCGGCGCCGGCGCGGAACGAGAGCGGGTACTTGACGTAGTCCTTGCTGATCCGCTCGATGTGGACCACGTCGCAATCCTGGGCTCCATCGCCCCAGACCAGGCGCACCTCGATGGGGGCGGCCTTGGCCTCGCCGGCCAGGATCACGCGGCCGACGTAACCCTTGCCGGCGACGACGCCCAAGTCGCCTTGGGCGATTCCCGCCGGCTCGCCCGCCACGGTAATCTCGGGCGTGTGCTCGCCGACCCACGGATTATCCTTGGCCATGCGAACGGCGTCCTCCGGGCCCACCACCTTCCACGGCGAATCCCGCAGCACCCACGCCCCGGCGCCCGTCCGCTGCCAAGCCTCTCGCCTGGCCGGGACGGCGTAGAAGAACTTGCGATCCTCGAGCATCTCGGCCCAGATGCCGCCGTAGATGCACCGACCCAGGTGCTCGATGAACTGTCCGTAGATATACTCCGAGACCGGATGGGCCGTCTTGCCCGCGTCGATCTGCACCCGGCCCTGGCGTTTCTGACCGGGGTGCGTCTGGCGCCACGGCAGCGTCGGAACCTCCACCAGCGAGATATCATCGTACCACGCCGTGCCCGTGGATTGGCCCCAGCCCCCGAACAGACAGTTAATCTCGACCCGGTCGTTGGAGCCGGTGTTGAAGCGGCACTCCACCTTCGTCCAGTCCTGCGTGCCGCTCACCGCGTTCGTCCGGGCCGACTGGATGTTGTGCACGTTCAGCAGGGCGCCCTGAGCCCCCCTAACCTCCTCGGTCTTTACCCATCCGCTCAGCACGTAGTCGGTCGTGGTCTTGACCGGCACACGGGCCAGCCAGCCGACGTCCGCGCCCGCCGTCGAGCCGATCCGCACGCAGCGCTCGCCCGTGCGCCCGAACGATTCATACCCGAACGATCCCGTGCCGCTGTACGTCTGCGGCCGCCAAGCCACGGGCTGTTCGTCCCGGGCCTGCTCGAAGGAGCCGTTGCGGATGAGGTTCTCCGCGGCCGACGCCGGCGCGATCCCCAGACACAGACACGCCACCACCAAGATACTCGTGATTCCGGCTTTCATGCGCACCTCCCACATCATGCGACTCAAAAAGGGGCGGGCCCCAAGCCCACCCCATCTGCACTTGTTGATGAGCGCCCGCCACCCATGCGGGCGTCGTGTGACGGCTACTGCGCCACCAGCTCGGCCACCAGGTCCCCGACCTGGCTGGTCGAGCAGCCCATGCGGCCGGCGGCCAGGCTCTTGAGCTTCGTGCTCGTGACCGTCTTGACGGCGTCCTCGATTTTCATGGCCGCGGCCTCCTGACCGAGCGTCTGCAACATCATCTGCATCGCGCAGATCGCCGCCAGGGGATTGATCACGCCCTGCCCGGTGTACTTGGGGGCGCTGCCGCCGATGGGCTCGAACATGCTGACGCCCTCCGGGTTGATGTTCCCGCCGGCCGCAATGCCCATCCCACCCTGGGTGATCGCGCCCAGGTCGGTAATGATATCGCCGAACATGTTGCCGGTCACCAGCACGTCGAACCACTCCGGGTTCTTGACCATCCACATGCAACAGGCGTCCACGTGGTAGTAGTCCCGACGGACGTCCGGGTAGTCCTTTTGGCCCATCTCGTGAAACGCCCGCTCCCACAGGTCGTAGACGTACGTCAGCACGTTCGTCTTGCCGACCAGGCCCAGCGTGTTCTCCTTGCCGCGGCCACGGGCCTTCTTGCCGTACTTACGGGCATATTCGAAGGCGTACCGCAGGCAGCGGTCCACCTGGAACCGCGTGTACATCGCCGTCTGGATCGCCGTCTCGTGCGGCGTGCCCTTCATCGTGAAGCCGCCGGCGCCCGTATACAGATCGCCGGTGTTCTCCCGCACGACCACGTAGTCGATCTCCTCCGGACCCTTGTCCTTCAGCGGCGTCGCCACGCCCGGATACAGCTTGACCGGCCGCAGGTTGATGTACTGATCCAGCTCGAAGCGGGCCTTGAGCAGGATGCCCTTCTCCAGGATGCCGGGCTTGACGTCCGGATGCCCGATCGCACCCAGGAGAATGGCGTCGAACGCCCGCAGCTCCTCGACGGCGCTGTCGGGCAGGGTCTCGCCCGTGCGCAGATACCGCTCGCCGCCGAAGTCAAACGTCACTTGGTCCGTCTTAAAGCCGAACTTGGCGGCCGCGGCGTTCATCACCTTGACCGCCTCGGCGGTCACCTCCGGGCCCGTCCCGTCGCCGCCGATCACGGCAATCCTGTACGTGCTCATTAGCACCCTGTCCTTTCAATGTCTCAATTGTATGTACGCGGCGCATCCCACCTACGCCATTTTGCGTTTATCCGTCACCTCTTTGCGAATGCTTGGGCTCCTGGAATGACACCACCTCCCCTTCGATGGGCATGGAGCTGACCAGCAATCGCGCCTGACCACCTCCTTCGTCAGTGAGCTCCCAGTCCACAATGATTCGCCAGACATGCGGGTACATCTTGCACCGTCGGACCACCATGGCGTTGATGAATTCGCGGTACTGTTGTGCTCGCCGACCCGACCCCAGCTTGCTGAGAAGTTCCTTTTCCAGGAACGCCGTCGCTTCGGCGTCGGGCATATAGGACAGATTCCAGCAGAAAGCGGCTATCTGAAGGACATCGTGGTCCATCTCCAGACTCTCGGAGAGATCCAAGAACTCGGCGGCGTAAGCGAGCAGAATCTCCGACATTTTCGGGTCTATCTCGCCCACGTCGGCGTGCTTGCCTTTACGGTTTCGGCCCCTTCGCCGAACGGACTCGATCCCACCACGTGCCCTGTCCAGCGATCGCTTGATTGATCTAAGATGTCCCATAGCCATCCTCCGTGATCCGTTTTCCAGTCACTCATTCCAGCAAGAACGTCACCCGCTGGCAGGGTAACGCGTAATTCGATGGCCCGCAACCCGTCACTCGGCTTGGAGGAACCTAACGCTTTTCCTGTTGCTTCTTGATGTGTTCCAGCAGACCGCCGTCGCGGAGGATCGCCATCGCGAAATCGGGCAGCGGCTCGAACGTCAGTTCTGTTCCCTGCGTCCGGTTGTGGATCCGACCGGCCTCGAAGTCGATCTCGATCTCGTCGCCGTCGTTGATATGGCCGGGCGCATCGGGCAGCTCCACGAGCGGGAATCCCCCGTTGATGCTGTTGCGGTAAAAGATACGCGCAAACGACGGGGCGATCACGGCGGCGACCTTCGCCCCCTGCATCGCCCAGACGGCGTGCTCACGGCTGGATCCACAGCCGAAATCCTCCCCGGCCACGATGACATCCCCGGGGCGGCACTTGCCGACAAACTCCGGGTCCAGGTCTTCCATGCAGTGCGCCGCCAGCACCGCCCGATCATCCGTATTCAAGTACCGCGCCGGGATGATCTCATCGGTGTTGACGTGATCGCGGGGGTAAACATGTGCTTTGGCCATCAGGAAATCCTAAATCCTAATTTCTAAATCCTAAACAAATACAAAGTCCTAAAATTTCGAAAACTCGCAACCTCGTCCGATAGCTGCCCTTTGATGCGGGATGGCCTGCGCGAACGTCTTCAGTCACGTTTTTCGACCTTGGTTATGATGGCTCCGAAAATATGCATCAGTTCCGTTGCTTCGGCCAGGAGACCCCTTTGCTCAAGTACGATAGGTCCGTCTCCTCCTAGATCAAGCAAAGTCAACCAGTACCGGGTCTCTTTGGCTTCCTTTCGGCAAATTCTCACGTGCATGAGAAAATCCTTTTTCCCCAAAGCCTCGTTCGCCTCGATGTAGTTGGCCCCGATGGATCCCGAAGAACGAGCCAATTGCCTTAAATCCTCTGTATTCGCCAAGCCCTTCGGAACTCGTCGGATGAACCGACGAACCTGCTGGGCAAACGCCAATGTCCGTTCCTCCAAATCGTACTTCTTTTCGCCTTTGTCCATCGCTTCACCCGACGCCCACAGCATTGGAGTTTTGAGGTTTTCGCCCTTTGAATTTGTTTAGGATTTAGTGCTTAGGATTTAGGGTTTCCCAGATGTATTGTCGAGGGTCCGCCAGCTTCCCTTCCACCGCACTGGCCGCCGCCGTCGCCGGGCTGGCCAGGTAAACCTCGCTCTTCGGGTGGCCCATGCGGCCGACGAAGTTGCGGTTGGTCGTGCTGATACACCGCTCCCCGGCCGCCAGGATGCCCATGAACCCACCCAGGCACGCGCCGCACGTCGGGGCGCTGACGACGCAGCCGGCGTCGTCGAAAATGCCCGCCAGACCCTCGTCCACGCACTGCCGCCAGATCGTCGGCGTCGCCGGCACGATGATCGTGCGGATCTTCACCCGTCGGCCCTTGAGAACCGCCGCCGCGATCCGCAGGTCCTCGATCCGCCCGTTCGTGCAACTGCCGATGTACGCCTGGTCCATCGCCAGGCCCGCGCAGTCCCCGATGGGTCGGCCGTTGCTGGGCAGATGCGGAAACGCCACCATCGGCTCGAGCGCCCCGCAGTCGATCTCCAACGTGCTGTGATACGTGGCGTCCGGATCCGATTCGAACACCGTGTACTCGGTCCTGTCCTTCAGGTGCTCGTCGAGATACGCTCGCGTGGTCTCATCGAAGCCGATGATCCCGCTCTTGCCGCCGGCCTCGATCGCCATGTTCGTGATCGTCATGCGGGCCTCCATGCTCATCTCCCGCAACGCCGGCCCGACGAACTCCATCGCGCGATAGAGTGCCCCATCCGTCCCGATCCGCCGGATCACCTCCAGAATCACGTCCTTGCTGTAGACCCCGTGCGGCAGACGCCCCTGCAGGATGAACTTCATCGAGGCCGGCACCTTGAACCAGAGCTGGCCCGTGGCGATCGCCGCCGCCAGGTCGGTCGAGCCGATCCCCGTGCTGAACGCCGCGAACGCCCCATACGTGCAGGTGTGCGAGTCGCCGCCGACGATCACTTCGCCCGGCCGGATGTGCCCCTGTTCGGGCAGCAGGGCATGACACACGCCCGCCCGGCCCACGGGGTAGTAGTGGCGGATCCCCTTCGCCCGGGCCCACGTGTCCAGCCGCTTGTGCAGCTCGGCGCTGGCGATGTCCTTGGCCGGCTGGAAGTGGTCCGGCGTCACCGCGATCTTCTCCGGATCGAACACACCGTCGATCCCGTGCTCTTGCAGCATCGAGATTGCCGGCGGGGTGGTCACATCGTGACACATGATCATGTCGATCCGCGCGTTGATGATCTGGCCGGGCGCGACCGTCTCGCGGTCCGCCGCCCGCGCCAGGATCTTTTCCGTTATCGTCTGGCCCATGTCATACTCCTGGATCGTTCGTCGGCCCTGCTCCCGCGGTCCCGCTGCGGCCGCGGCCGACGCGATGGTGTTTACAGACCGGCCTTTTCTTCCGCGGTCCGGCCGGCGCTCTCCAGCGAAACCATGCGGTTGATCGCGTCGACGTACGCCTTGGCGCTGGCCTCGATGATGTCGGTGGACACGCCACGGCCCACGTAGACCCGCTCGCCGTTGCGAATCCGCACGGTCGCCTCGCCCATCGCCTCCTTGCCGCCGGTGATCGCGCGGATCGAATAGTGCTCGATCCCCGGCGCCAGGCCCGTGGCCTGTCGGATCGCCTCATACGCGGCATCCACCGGGCCGTCCCCGAACGCCGCCGCCAGGTGCACCTGGCCTTCCCGACGGACCTTCACGCTCGCCGTCGGCAGGGTTCCCGTTCCGCAGGCCACGTGCAGGTACTCCAACTCATAGACGTGCTCCACGACGCGGATCTCATCGTTGATGATCGCCGCGATGTCTTCATCGAAGACCTCTTTCTTCTTGTCGGCGATCTCCAGGAACCGCTGGTACGCCGCGTTCAGCTCCTCGGGCTGCAGATGATAACCGAGTTGACGACACCGGTCGGCGAACCCCGCGCGACCCGAATGCCGCCCCAGCACCATCCGTGAGCCGCTCAGTCCGATGGTCTCCGGCGTCATGATCTCGTAGGTCTGCCGCTGCTTGAGAATCCCGTCCACGTGAATGCCCGACTCGTGCGCAAAGGCATTGGCCCCGACGATCGCCTTGTTTGGCTGGATCACAAAGCCGGTGACCTGCGAGACCAACTGGCTCGTGCGGTGGATCTCCGTCGTGCGGATGTTCGTCGTCACCTGCCCGAAGAAATCCGGCCGCGTGTGGATCGCCATGACCACCTCTTCCATCGCGGCGTTGCCGGCCCGCTCGCCGAGCCCGTTGATCGTGCACTCCACCTGCCGCGCGCCGTTGCGCACGCCGGCCAGGCTGTTGGCCACCGCCATGCCCAGGTCGTTGTGGCAGTGCGTGCTGATGACCACGCCGTCGATATTCGGCACGCCTTCCTTGAGCTGCTTGATGATCTGGCCGTACTCATAGGGCAGCACGTAACCGACTGTATCCGGGATGTTCAATGTTGTGGCGCCGGCCTCGATCACGGCCGTGAGCACCTCGATCAGGAACGGAATCTCGCTGCGGCAGGCGTCCTCCGGCGAGAACTCCACGTCGTCGGTGATGCGTTTGGCCAGCCGAACGGCCTCGACGGCCATCGTCACGACCTCATCGGGCTTCTTGCGCAGCTTGTGCTCCATGTGAATCGGGCTGGTGGCGATGAACGTGTGGATCCGCCGCTTCTTCGCCGCCTGCAGCGCCTTGCCGGCCGCCTCAATGTCCTCGGTCCTGGCCCGCGCCAGACCGCAGATCACCGGTCCGTTGACCTGCTCGGCGCATAGCCGCGTGGCCTCGAACTGGGCCGGTGAGGACACCGGAAACCCCGCCTCGATTACGTCCACGCCAAGCCGGGCCAACTGGTGGGCGATCTCCAGCTTCTCACTGATCGACATCGCCGCCCCCGGCGACTGCTCGCCGTCCCGCAACGTCGTATCGAAAATCAACACCTTGTCCTGTTCCATTATGATTCTCCTTGCCGCCCCCACGCACGGGCGGTGATTATCGCCCGAAGAGCGCGGAAATTCCACGTAAAAACCGGGAAGAGACTGTTAGGGATATGTGGTGTGGGGTATCGTGCGCCTTAGCGGCGCAGCAGCAGCCGCCCGAGCAACGCGGTTCCGATCGAACGGATTGACACCCGATCCTGCTTCATACCCTCCCAGTATATCGACCGAGACGACCGTTGCAAGAACCAATTCTCAAAAAACCCTGACTGGGGTATTTCAAGCGGCCTCCAGAACCTGCCGGACCCTCTCGGCATCTTCTGTTGGAAAATAGTACCGAACTACCTGTTGTGTGTCCGCTCCGATCGCCTTCAACCGTTCACAACCTCCACCTTATTCGGAGCCCAAAATGGTCTTGACCACGGGTAGGGGTTCAGGCTAACCGGGGCCTCGGCGCAGGGCGATCATGACGGCCATGCCGAACAAGATGCCCCCGGCGATGCAGAAGAAAGCCGTCCCCGGCGCCGCGAACGAGGGCTCCTCCGACGCCGGGTCCGCGGCGGGATCACCGTTGTCGGGTCGGGGTGGACGTGCCGCCGCCCACGGGGGAGGGCTCTTCGGCGATGTGTCATCGGGGGCCGGGGCCCGCCGTCGAGCCGCGTTCATCTGCCATGGCGGGACAACGGACTCCGCAGACGGCTCATCGGCAGGCCAGGTCAAGGCTTCTTCGGCCTGCACACGGGACCAATCCGGCTCATAGACCCGCTCGACCACGAAAACGGGCTCGGCCAGCCGTGCGCCCGTCGCTGGGTCCTGCCGGACGGCGATGAACCGGACAAAACCCTTGGTCGGCAGACCGGTGATCGCCCCATCCTCCAAGCGGGGGCACGGATCCTGGTAACACCACGCCGCCCAGCCCGCCCGCTGGACCTTCTCCAGGGGCTCACCCAGCCATTGCCGGACCTGGCCGGGCGTCATGTTGGGCTGCACGTGCACCCAGTTGGCCCGCCGGGTCCAGCGTCGGGATCGATGGCGCGGGGCCGCCGATGGCCGGTCGTCCTGCTCGCTCGTGGGCACGCGCGACCAGTCCGGCTCTCGAATCCGCTCGACGACGAGCATGGGAACAGGAAGGGGCCGGCCTGTGCGGGGGTCGCGTTCAACCGAAACGAACCGGATAAAGCCGTCGGCCGGCAGCCCGATGATCGCGCCATCCGGCGATTTCGGGCATGGGTCCTGGTAGCACCATACCGTCCAGTTGGGGCGTTCGAGCGTCTCCGTGGGCTCGCCGAGCAGGTGGTAGACCTCGCTGGTCGTCATGTTCGGCTGCACGCGCTGCCAGTTGGGCCGGGCGGCCCACCGGGGCGGCCGTTCCGATCCAGAGGCGAATACGCCGCATAATGCCCCAAACGCGACCAGCCACATCGACTCCATCCTCCAATCCCGTTATCTCACGGCCATGGCCAGGCTTCTCCCCGTCCGATTCTGCCCCATGAACGTCGCGTATTGTACAGGGGGGAACTTTTGAGGATCAAGGCCTAATTGCGTAAATTAAACCGGTTCTCGCCGGGCGAAGAACCCACGCGGCCATCCCGCGCCCGACCTGAGCCTGGCCGGTTCGGGCCAGCCTTTTTGCCTTCGTCAGAAGCCTGCCGCCCCACGATTCTGTGGAACCCTCCCCAACGTCATCCCGACCGGAGGGCCGCAGGCCCGGAGTGGAGGGATCGGTTCGAACAGCCCTTCCACAAG
>NPIE01007657.1_pt1 | contig 42589 bp, 34 predicted proteins | sample 8637661 | NCBI WGS metagenome assembly NPIE01 (sample SAMN07420842, study PRJNA396082) | bioreactor metagenome | isolation source: sample BA12 brine-fed electro-methanogenic bioreactor BA | place: Japan: Kochi | collected 2016-12-09 | reverse complement strand
CGCGAGTTTGGCCAGGTCGGAGGTCTGAAATGAAAGATTGAAGGGCAGGGGCAGTGCACGTTTGGCCTCGTTAAGGTTCAGTCCGATCACCAGGGTCAGCACCAGCAGCGGTACTGCAATATAAAGCGCAACCTGGAAGATCCTGCTGTAATAGGTGTATTTGACCAGGTGGGCAAGATACATAAGAAAGAGCCCGAATGCCAGGATCATAAAGTGCTTGAGCATATAATACTCTGTATTCCCTCCCTGGTATTTGTAGGCAAGTGTACCGGTTGAGCTGTACACTGCCAGGAGGGAAAAGATCGACAAGAGAATCACAACGATCCATATTACTCTGTCGCCCTTTATGTTTTTTAAAAAATAAGTCATTCTCTCTGTTTCTTTACAGGGATTTTACTGCATCCTTGAACTGCCTGCCACGGTCTTCATAATTGTTAAACAGGTCGAAGCTTGCACAAGCAGGTGAAAGCAATACAGTTTCTCCTGGCTTTGACAGGTTGAAAGCGGTATTTACTGCTTCTCTGGCCGACTGAGTATCCACGATTCTAGCCACTACATCTCCAAAAGCCTTATGGATATTCTCATTAGCCGTACCAAGACAGACAATGGCCTTTACCTTTTCCTTTACCAGATCCCTGATCAGGCTGTAATCATTGCCCTTGTCAATACCACCGGCGATCCAGACAACATTTTTATTCATGCTTTCCAATGCATACCAGCTTGAATTGATATTGGTGGCTTTGGAATCATTGATGAATTCCACGCCGTGGACGGTTGCAACATGTTCCAGCCTGTGTTCAATATTCTGAAAATCTGAAAGACTTTCTTTGATGATGTTTTTCCTGATGTCCAGGATCCTGGCTGCAATGCCTGCTGCCATGGAATTGAACAGGTTGTGTTTGCCCTGCAATGCTAATTCTTCTAATGTCATAGACAATTCAGTTGAATTTATATTTACAATCATTTTATTCTCCTCAACGTATGCTCCTTCTTTGTTAACCGGCTTGTTGACCGAGAAGGGATACATGCGCATTTTTAATTTTCTTTTTTGCAATTCAGCCTGGATGACCGGGTCGTCCTGGCAGTAAATGAATGCGTCCTGGGTTTGCTGATTGTTGGTGATCCTGAATTTTGAATCCACATAGGATTGAAAATCATAATTGTAGCGGTCGAGATGATCCGGAGTAATGTTCATCAGAACAGCAATATCTGCTCTGAATTCAAGCATGCCATCAAGCTGAAAGCTACTGATCTCCAACACATAGATATCATAATCTTCCTCAGCCACCTGCCAGGCAAAACTTCTTCCCACGTTTCCTGCCAGCCCTGCATTTAATCCGGCTTTTTGCAAAATGTGATGCGTCAGCAGGGTGGTCGTGGTTTTGCCGTTGCTCCCGGTGATACAGATCAGTTTTGCATTGGTAAAGGCAAAGGCAAACTCAATCTCGGATATCACGGGGACCCCTTTGTTTTTCAACTTTTTTACAATTGCTACCCCATCGGGAATACCCGGGCTTTTGACTACTTTTGTGGCTGTCAGTATCAAAGACTCATTGTGAGCTTCTTCCTCAAACCCAATATCATTATGTAAAAGAACTTTTTTGTATTTCTCCTGGATGATGCCTTTATCAGAAACAAAGACCTCAAAACCTTTCTTTTTTGCCAGGACTGCTGCTCCCGTCCCGCTTTCTCCTGCACCCAGTATGACGATGAACGCTTTTTGTTTCACTTCTTATCTCAGTTTCAAAGTGATGATGGCAAATACTGCCAGCATGATCCCCACAATAAAAAACCGTAGTACGATCTTTGGTTCTGCATATCCTTTCAACTGGTAATGATGATGAAGGGGTGACATCTTGAAAATGCGTTTGCCTTCACCGTATTTCTTTTTGGTGAATTTGAAATAACCTACCTGCAGGATCACCGACAGACTTTCAGCCAGGAATATCCCGCAAAGTACAGGGATCAGCAATTCTTTCCGAATCAGGATGGCAAATACGGCAATAATACCCCCAATGGTGAGGCTGCCTGTATCGCCCATAAAAACCTGTGCCGGGTAGCTGTTGTACCAGAGGAAGCCAATGCAGGCCCCCACAAAGGCACTTACAAAAATGGTCAGCTCACCTGAGCTGGGAATGTACATGATGTTCAGGTAATCCGCAAAGATGATGTTGCCAGAAACCCAGGCCAGGATACCCAGGGTTGCCCCAATGATGGCCGAAACACCGGTTGCCAGACCGTCGACACCATCCGTCAGGTTAGCACCGTTGGAGACAGCAGTAATGATAAAGATTACGATTGGAATGAAAATGATCCAGGCATATTTGTATGCCTTGCCACCGATCCATGTGATCAGGATGCTGTAATCAAATTCATTGTTCTTGACGAAAGGAATGGTAGTCTTGGTAGACTTTACCGATTCTTCTTCAAACTTTAAAGTTCTTTCTTCCATCTGACCATCCGCGGATATCTCCATCACTTCAACCGGTTCATCCAGTTTTTCCCTGATCACGATGGAATCATTGAAATACATGGTCAGTCCCACAACCAAACCCAATATCAGTTGACCAATGATCTTGAATTTACCTGCAAGACCTTTTTTGTCTTTTTTGAAAACTTTGATGTAGTCATCCATAAAACCAAAAATCCCGAGCCATACAGTGGTGAAGAGCATCAGCAGTATATATACATTGTCGAGCCTGGCAAAGAAAAGAACCGGGAGAAGGGTTGCCCCGATAATGATCAGACCTCCCATGGTCGGGGTGCCCTGCTTTTCTAACTGCCCTTCGAGTCCAAGGTCGCGGATGGATTCCCCTACCTGTTTTTTTCTCAGGAAATTGATCAGTCTTTTGCCAAAGAGAAGAGAAATGATGAGGGAGGTAATAACTGCTGCCCCGGCCCGGAAGGAAATGTATTGGAACACACCGGCCCCAGGAAGGTCGAATGCAGTATCCAGATATTTAAAGATATAATAGAACATCTCAGTTAACCTCCTTGTTTATATTGAGGAATTCCATCAGTTTCTGTTTATCATCAAAAGGATGTTTAATGCCCATGATCTCCTGGTATTTTTCATGACCTTTGCCGGCCACCAGTATGATATCCCCGGGCATTGCCATAATGCAAGCTGCTTTGATTGCTTCTGCCCGTTTGCTGATCGTTATGACTTTCTTGTAATCCACCCCATCTATCCCCTTGATCATATCCTGCAGAATGTTGTCAGGATCTTCAGTCCTTGGATTGTCGGATGTCAGAATCAGCTTTGTGCTCAGGGAAGCTGCAATATTTGCCATGACGGGACGCTTCGATTTGTCACGATCGCCACCGGTCCCAACCACCGTGATCAGTTCTTCATTCCGTGTCCTGACTTCATTGATAGTTTCCAAAATATTTCTGAGGGCATCCGGTGTATGGGCATAATCCACGATGGCGGTGATCTTGTTTTCCGTACAGATAAAGTCCATTCTTCCTTCGGCGCCTTTGAGCTGGCTTAGATGGGCCAGTACCTCCCTTCTGTTCTCGCCAAGCAAGACCGAAGCGCCGTATACCGCGAGCAGATTGTATGCATTGAATTTGCCAGGTAGACGGAACCATGCGTCCTGCTTATCGATGATCATGTTGAGACCTTCGAACTGGTTTTCCAGAATCCTGCCTTTGAAATCCGCCTGGCTTTTCAATCCGTAGGTGTGTTTTCCAGCCCTGGTGTTCTGCAGCATGACCTTTCCGTTCTTATCATCCAGATTGATCAGGGCGAAAGCATTTGAGGGAAGCCGGTCGAAAAATGCTTTTTTTGCAGACAGGTAGGCCGGGAAGGTCTTGTGATAGTCCAGATGATCATGGGTGAGATTTGTAAAGATCCCTCCGGTAAATTTTAATCCTGCGATCCTTTTCTGATCTATTGCATGTGAGCTGACTTCCATGAAACAATGACTGCAACCGGCATCCTGCATTTGTTTGAGCAACTGATTGATTTGCACTGGATCGGGTGTGGTATGGGTGGCCGCAATCTTTTTCCGCCCAATCAGATTTTCGATGGTGCTGAGCATCCCGCTTAGGTAACCCATTTCAGTAAATAAATTATGGAGCAGGTTTACGATGGTCGTTTTGCCGTTCGTACCGGTCACTCCGACTAATTTGATTTTATGCGATGGCCTGTCATAAAAATTTGAGGCCATAATCCCCAGGGCTTCATGTGCATCGGGAACAAGAATGCAGATGATATCTTCCGGGATTTGATCAGGAGTTTCTTCACAAACGATTGCCTTCGTTCCTTTTGCCAGAACATCGGGAATAAAAGCATGTCCGTCTACCCGGGTGCCCCTCATAGCAAAGAACACTGAGTGTTCAGCGGTTTTCCTGGAATCGAAGCAGAGCTGTCCGATCTCCTGGTCGGGACGGCCTTTATGTTCCAGAATATTCACATCCTTCAATATGTCTGTTAATTTTTTCAAATCTTTATGTTGATAATTCCAGGTAAATTATTTGTCTTTTTTTTAATGTGCTTCCTGCCGGCAGCGACTGGCTTTTAACTTTTCCCATGCCTTTGAGCCGGATTTCAAGACCCAGGCTTTCCAGTATGTAAATAGCATCTTTGGCCCCCATGCCGATCACATTCGGGACCTGGCCATTCTTGATGTATCGGGGGGCCACTTCAGCACTTTTATTCCCGGGGATCAAAACCGACCAGTCGGAATTGCATTTGATGGAATCGGTTTCCAGGTTGCATTCCCGGATGATCTGTTTCATCTCCCGGGTGTTTCCTGCAATGAAGAGCGGTACTTTTGCCTGTTCGCTTTCACTGTTGGGTCTGGCGTGGATATCCAGCTGGGTGGAATAGACCTTATCGGCAATCTCCTTGAATACGGGTGCCGCTACTGAAGATCCGTAGTACCATCCACCTGAAGGTTTGCTTACCACTACAATGCAGGAGTACTTCGGGTCATCGGCTGGGAAATATCCAACGAAGGAAGCGTTGTAGATCTTTTTACTGTAGCCCATGTTGCGGTCGGCAATCTGTGCGGTCCCTGTTTTACCGGCGATCTTGTATATGCTGTTGTTCAGGCGGGTAGCTGTGCCTCTTTCCACCACGCCTTCGAGCAGGCTTTTCAGAGAATCAATGGTTCTTTTAGAGCAAAATGATGAGTTGATCACTTCCGGTTCGAATTGCTTCATATTTTGTCCGGCCTGGTGGACTTCCTCAACAAACAGGGGTTTCACCATAACACCATTGTTAGCGATCGCATTATAAAATGCCAGGGTGTGTATGGGTGCAAGCAGGACCTCATAACCGATCGACATCCAGGGCAGAGTGGTACCGTACCAGTTTTTCTTATCGCGCGGGTGTTTGATCAGCGGGTTCCCTTCTCCAGGGATGCTGATACCAAGCGGTTTATTCAGGCCTAATTTGTAAAGGTGCTCGACGTATTTGGCAGGTTTGTCTTTGTAGGCATCATTTACGAGCATGGAAATACCCACATTGGAAGATTTTTCAAAAGCTTCCCGGACGCTGATTCTGCCATCGCCGATTTTATGGGCATCTTTCATGGTATGCCCGTAATAAGTGGTCCAGCCATCACCTGTATCAATGGTATCATTCAGGTCCACCTTTTCATCTTCCAACAATGCCAGCATGGAGGCAAGCTTGAAGGTTGATCCGGGTTCCACATTCTCCGCGATGGCATAATTATAGCTTTCGGCATAGGCACGCCTGCTTGAATCAAATCTCAGGTTGGCAATGGCTCGAATGAATCCTGTTTCCACTTCCATCAGGATTGCACAGCCCTGATAGGCCCTGTGTTCTTCCAGGTGCTGGCGAAGCGCATTCTCAGCAACATCCTGTATCTCAATATCAATGCTTGAAATGATGTCTTTTCCGTTTTCGGATTCTATCTCATTCTTATCGTGTACCGGGATCCAGTCGCCATTGTTTATCCTTCTGCGGAGCTGCTGTCCGTCGATGCCCTGCAGTACGTCTGCATATGCACCTTCCAGACCAACATAAATATCTTCCTTTTCAAGATGATAACCAATGGTTCTTTTTGCCAGTTCCTTGAAGGGCATTTGCCTTTTGGTCTGGGCAATGCTGATCAGACCACCGCGGTATTTCCCAAGGCGAAAAATTGGGAAAGTCCTTAGTTCTTTCAATTGTGCGTATGTAACGTCACGCTTGATCAAATAGTAACGGTTTCCGATGCTTCTGGCCCTGATCAGATCACGTTTGTATGCCGCCTGGCTTTTGTTCCGGAAGAGTTTTGAGAGGCAGTAGGCAAGGGAATCAACATTCTCATTGAAGAATTTATCAGAGATGTTGTCGGAATCCACATCCATGCGGATCTCGAAAATCGGGATGGAGGTTGCCAGCAATTTCCCATCGGAGGCGTAAATGTTGCCCCTGACTGCTTCCTGTTTGAAATATTTGAGCTCTTGCTTTTTTGCTTTGGCAATAAGTTCCTTGCCCTCTGAGAACTGGATATAGACCACCTTACCGATCACCGCCAGGGCAAACAGAAAAACGCCCAGGTACACGATGTAAACACGCCATAATATGTCTCTTTTGACCGTATCCATTATTCTTCGGTAATTACAATTTTTTCGGGTGGTACTCTGGATTCCTTGATGCCAGCCGGAGCGAGTTTTTTTGCCAGTTGCGACTGGTTGCTTAGATACATTAGTTCTGATTTGGTTGTGATGTATTCGTAGCGGAGTTCTTTCAACTCATCATTGATCTCTTCAATTTTTCTGTTTTTCTTTTCAGAGATATAAATATTTGCGATGTATATCAGTGCAAGCATGGTGAGGAAGAGCAGGAAAGGCAGCATCCTGAGGGCTCCGCTCTTTGCAAGAAATGAGCCACCCAGCAAGTTTTGTAGTGATTTGTCAACCCGGGAGGGTTTTGCCTGTGCCTTGCTGTCGGCTTTCTTATTTTTGATCGTATTGCCTTCCATGCTCACTTAAATTTTTTCTGCAATGCGCATTTTTGCACTCCTTGCGCGATTGTTTGCTTTTATTTCTTTTTCACTTGCCACCAGCGGTTTTCGGTTGATCATTCTGAATTTCAGTTGCGGATTGCCGTAAAAGTCTTTTTGTATCTCCCCTTCAAAATTTCCACTTTTGAAATAATTCTTTACCAGACGGTCCTCCAGTGAATGATAAGAGATCACGACCAGCCGGCCACCCGGTTTTAATACAGCAAATGATTGCTTAAGAAAATCCTTCAGAACTTTCAGCTCCTCATTGACTTCTATTCTGATCGCCTGGAAAACCTGGGCCAGATATTTATTTTCCTGCGATTTCCTGGCTAATTTTTTTGCAATTTCAGCTAGCTCGCTGCTTGTATTGATCGGTTTTAATATGCGTTCAGCCAGGATTTGTCTGGCCAGCTGGCCTGCATTCCCGATCTCACCATATTGACGAAAAATGTTTTTCAGGTCATGTTCTGAATACTCATTGATCACCCTTTTACCATCCTTCTTGATCCGCCTATCCATCCTGAAATCAAGCTCCGATTTAAAGCGGGTTGAAAATCCCCTTTCTGCCGTATCAAACTGATGGGATGAAACCCCCAGGTCAGCAAGTATACCGTCGACAGGAATGGCTTTGTAAAATCTCAGAAAATTTTTCAGGAACCTGAAATTGGCATTCACAAAAGTAAAGCGTTCATCATCGAATGCATTCCGCATGGCATCTTCATCTTGGTCGAAACCAAACAATTTGCCGGTTTTCAGTTTTTTCAGGATCTCTATTGCGTGTCCACCACCTCCGAAGGTTGCATCGACAAAGGTCCCATCTGGCTTAATGGCCAGTCCCTTAATTGCCTCTTGCAACATTACGGGCTTATGGTACATATTCTTTTTTATTCTGTTTCTACATCACCCATTACTTCTTCCGCCAGTCCGGCAAATTCATCAGGATCATAATCCACTGCCTGCTCATATTCATCCTTGTTCCAGATCTCAATCTTGTTGACCACCGATGCCAGCACAATCTCTTTCCGGATCCCGGAATATTTGATCAGGTCACGTGGGATAAGCAATCTGCCCGTTCCGTCCAATTCCACTTTCCTCACACCCGCCATGAACTTCCTGATGAAATCGACATTCTTCTGCTTGAATCGGTTCAAACGATTGATCCTTTCGCTTTCACTGTTCCATTCATTCATGGGATATAATTCGAGACATTTTCTGAAAATGCTCCGTTTGACCACAAAGCCATCCGCCAGCTCCTCAGTGAGTTGCCCTTTGAAACCTGAAGGAAACAAAAATCTTCCTTTGGTGTCAACTTTGCAATCATGCGTCCCTATTAGATTTACAGTGCTCATGTCGATTGAATGGTGTAAATATACAAAACTAAATACCACTTATTACCACTTTTTACCACATTGTTAATAAATAGTTACGTTAAATGGCAGATTAATTTTTTACAGATTTTTTAAAGCATTAAAAATGAAAGGGGTAGGATTGTGGCTTTATACTTCCAATACTTTTTAACAAAAAATAGGTGTTGATAAGCAGATCAAGCCATTAAGGCTTTGTTTCAATACATGAAAACTGCATCGTGATGCAGATAAAAAAATGTCATTCATCCAGGACATCATCCATGCTGCTCACTGATATTTGTCCATTGGGGGAGGATTTCGGGATTCACTTATTATACTTAATTTTGCAATCACAAATCATTGTGAATGGGAAGTTCCGCAGACAAAATGGAAATGCAAACGGATGAGAAATTCATAGATATCAGAAAGGTTTTCCGGGACAAAAACCCGGCTCTGTACAAACTGATCCCATCATTCTTTATTAATTACCTGAGGCGGGTGGTACATGAAGATCAGTTGAATGATTTCGTGGAACGACACAGGGATCTTTACGGATTGGACTTTGTGGATGCCATCATCCGGGATTTCAATGCGAATGTACATGTTCAGGGACTTGAAAACATAGAGCCCGATCAACGCTATATGGTGGCATCCAATCATCCACTGGGCGGTCTTGATGGGATTGCTTTCATGCATGTACTGGGCAGGGTGAGGCAGGATCTTGTTTTCCCGGTAAACGACCTGTTGATGAACATTGAAAACCTCAGGCCGCTTTTTATCCCTATCAACAAACATGGGAGCAATGCTGAAAATGTGAAGATCATCAACAAAACCTTTGAATCTGATAAATTGTTATTGTATTTCCCGGCCGGGCTTGTTTCGAGAAAGTCAAGGGGCAAGATTCGTGATATTCCCTGGAAAAAGACTTTTCTTAGCAAGGCCAAGAGGTTTAAAAGAGATGTAGTCCCGGTTCATATCAACGGAAGAAATTCTGACTTTTTCTATCGACTGGCAAACCTCAGGAAGGCACTCAAGATTAAAGCGAACATCGAAATGCTCTACCTGGTTGATGAAACCTACAAGCAATATGATAAAGACATCAACATTATCATAAGCGAAGCCGTTGATTATAAATTTTTCGATCGCCGGCACAAGGATGTGGAGTGGGCATTAATTTTGCAGGATTATGTGTATGAATTGCCTGAAGATGAAACAAAAAGTTTCGTTGAATGGTATAATCAAAAAATGAAGTAAAAAAACGATCATATGGAAACGATCATACCTCCGGTAGATGTTGAACTGCTTGAGCAGGAGTTGACAGATGAAATTTTTGTGAGGAACACCAACAATGGTAATAATGAGATCTATGTTTTTGATCATCATAGCAGTCCGCACCTGATGAAGGAAGTAGGTCGCCTACGTGAGATCACATTCCGGGAAGCCGGTGGTGGCACTGGCAAATCAATAGACCTGGATGCATATGACACGGCAGATGTCCCGTTCAAACAGCTTATTGTCTGGAATCCGCGGGAACGCGAGATTACCGGGGGCTACCGTTTTATGCATGGCAAGGAAATGATCAGTTCTTCCAAAGGAAAGGAAGTCCAAACTCCCACCTCAAGGCTGTTTAAGATATCCGATCAATTTGTTAAAGAATTCATGCCGTTTTCCATAGAACTTGGAAGATCCTTCGTGCAACCCAACTTCCAACCGACTTATAATCTGCGTAAGGGGATGTATTCCCTTGACAATTTATGGGATGGACTGGGTGCTATAGTGATCGACAATCCCGATGTAAAATATCTTTTTGGCAAAGTGACCATGTATCCCCAGTACGATCGGCTGGCCCGAGACCTGGTACTGTTCTTCCTGCAACGCCATTTTCCTGACAAGGATGACCTCATCGCGCCAAGGGATCCCCTGATGCTGGCAACGGAAGAGAAGATACTCAACAACATCTTTACGGGTTGCAATTTTGATGAAGATTACAAGATTCTGGTAAATAAGGTAAGGCAGCTAAATGAAGGCATCCCTCCACTGATCAATGCTTACATGACACTCTCAGCAACCATGCGAACTTTCGGGACCACTTTGAATGAGCATTTTGGTAATGTGGAAGAAACCGGTATACTTGTGACAATAGAAGATATTTACGATTTCAAGAAAGACAGGCATATTGCCACCTACAAAAAAGACCAGCAATCCTGATGGAAGTTTTGCATGCAGAATATATCAGCAGCTGTGTGGATGTGAGAAAATGTCCAACGGCCGACAAAGCGGAATATGCCTTCATCGGGCGATCCAATGTGGGAAAGTCATCCCTTATCAATATGCTGACAGGACGGAAGAAGCTTGCCAAAATATCGGGGACACCCGGAAAAACAACCCTAATCAGCCACTTCCTCATCAACAACAGCTGGTACCTGGTTGATTTGCCCGGTTATGGTTTTGCCAAACGATCGAAAAGCGAAAGGGAAAAATGGGGAAAAATGATCCAGCAGTATGTACTAAAGCGGAAGAATCTTCTGTGTACTTTTATTCTGATAGATGCCAGACTGCCAATGCAAAATTCAGATAAGGACCTGATGGAATGGATGGGAATGACCCAATTGCCCTTCACCCTGGCTTTTACCAAAACCGATAAGCTTTCGCTGAATGAATTTAACGGCAATATTGAAAAGTATAAAGAAGAATTATTGAAATCCTGGTCAGAGTTGCCTCAAATGTTTTTTACCTCTTCAAAAACGGCAAAGGGAAAGGAAGAAATACTGGATTTTATCGAGCGTACAAACAGCCTTTACAGGCCCTTATAAATTATTCAATTTCTATCAGCAGCTGATTTTTTGCAACACGTTCATCTTTTTCTACGTAAACCTTTTTGATCCTGCCCTGCATGGGAGAATTGATCAAGTTTCTCATTTTCATGGCTTCGAGGATCAACAACTTATCGCCTTCTTTCACCTTTTTCCCCTTTTTAACATAAACCTTCCGAACTGTGCCCGAAATGAAAGCAGTTATCTTTTCCCTTTCAAGGTCTTTAAAAACTTTCCGGTTGAGGAATTTTTTCGTTAAAGTAGTCTTGTATTCGATTGAATCGACATTCAATATTTCAAATTCTGTATATTCTGTGTTTTCAGTGCTTTCCACTTTTTCTTCTTCACTGCTCATAGCTATTTTATTTAGGATTAAAATGGGGGTATCCCGTGTTTCTTTTTGGGAGTTTGAATTGATTTTGATTGGGATATCTCCAGGGCATGCAGGAGCATTTTCCTCGTCTCACCCGGTTCAATGACAGCATCAATGTAGCCGTATGCAGCTGCTACATATGGATTAGCAAATTTTTTCTTGTACTCTGCGATTTTTTGCTTTCTAACCTCATCAGGGTTTTTGGCGCTCAATATCTCCTTACGGAAAATAATGTTTGCAGCTCCCTCCGGACCCATAACAGCAATTTCAGCTGTTGGCCAGGCAAAAACGAAGTCTGCTCTCAAATGATGTGAGCACATCGCAATATAACCTCCACCATAAGCTTTTCTCAGAATAGCAGTGATTTTCGGAACCGTTGCCTCGGAATAGGCATACAGTATCTTTGCGCCGTGACGGATCACTCCTGCATGTTCCTGATCAACACCGGGCAGGTAGCCTGGCAGGTCGACGAGGGTAACCAGCGGAACATTGAATGCATCGCAATAGCGGATGAAACGGGCTGCTTTATCAGAAGAATCTACATCAAGAACCCCTGCCAGTACCAGCGGCTGGTTGGCAACGAATCCAACGGTTTCGCCGTTTAGGCGGCCAAAACCGATCACAATATTTGCCGCGAACCTTTCCTGGATTTCGAGGAATTCTGAATCATCGGAAACCGCCCGAATCACATCACGCACATCGTATGGCTGACGTGGATCAGTCGGGATGATGCTTTCAATTTTATACTTTCTCGTTTTGGGGGGTTTCTTTGGAAATGCATCAGCCTTCTTGGCATTGTTCCAGGGAATAAAAGTGATCAGCTCCTTGATCTGGTCGAAACAATCCTGTTCGCTCTCTGAATAAAAATGTGCATTCCCGGTGATTTCGCTGTGCACTTTTGCACCTCCAAGTTCTTCCATGGAAACTTCCTCACCCAGTACGGTTTTGATCACTTCCGGACCTGTGATGAACATTTTAGAGATCTTGTCGACTACATAAACGAAATCCGTGAGAGCCGGGGAATATACAGCACCGCCAGCGCAAGGCCCGAGGATAACGGATATTTGCGGGATCACACCGGAAGCCTGTGTGTTACGGTAAAAGATCTCACCGTAACCCGCCAGCGAATTTACTCCTTCCTGAATACGGGCACCCCCGGAATCATTGATCCCGATGATCGGGATCTTCAGGCGCATGGCATGATCCATGATCTTGGTAATCTTTTTGGCGTGCATCCATCCCAGGGATCCTCCGGCAACCGTAAAATCCTGTGCATAGATACACACGGGATGGCCGCTGATCAGCCCTGTTCCGGTAATTACACCATCACCAGGCAAATATTTTTTGTCCATGTCGAAATCCTTGGCAGCATGTTCAACAAAGAGATCGTATTCGTGAAAGGTATTTGGATCGAGCAAGGCGATAATTCTTTCGCGGGCTGTTAATTTTCCAATCGCTTTTTGTTTTTCAATTGCTTTGGAACCCCCGCCCTGAAGTGCATCGCGCATTCTCTTTTTAAGATCTGCGCTCTTTAAACGTATCGACATAATGAAATACTTTTAGTCCTAATACAATGATAACATGAAAAAAATTGCGCCCCCAAAAATTTAACATCTTGTTAATCAAACGCCTAGCGGTCTGGCAATTCTTATCATGTTTCTGCAAAAATAAGCAATTTGAGCCAAAAACAAGTAAATTGTGGATAAATTGGCAATGGGGCTTCAAATAAGCGGACAGGTATTTAAGCACAATGGACTTGCAAAGGCATATGCTTGCACGAAAAATTATTGGCAGGCAGCTTCTTGAAAAAGAAATCATTTGGAAGAATTAAATATTTTGTAACGCATTTACGAATTTTTACTATACTTGACAAATGACAAGCAAGTCCTTTTTCGCCTCAGGTGAGGCGAGGATTTCCAGCTAAAGGGCACAATCGAATAATCGAATTTTAGGTCGTGAGTGTTTCCTCAGGAAAAATCAGCAAAAAATGAACATAGAGCAAATACGTGAATACTGCCTGTTAAAAAAGTTGGTCACAGAGGGTTTTCCTTTTAATGAAGATACGCTGGTATTCAAGGTGGCCGGGAAAATGTTTGCCCTGCTTAGCCTGGAGCAAAAACGAATTAATTTAAAATGTGACCCGAAGCGGGCCATTGAACTGCGCGAACACTATGATTATATCATTCCCGGTTTTCACATGAATAAGTCTCAGTGGAATACCATCATTCTTGAAGCCGGGATAGAAAATGATTTTCTGAAAGAATTAATCGATCATTCCTATGAATTGATCGTGGCAGGACTGCCTAAAAAAATTCAGGCTGAGCTTTCCTCGGATTGATCCTTGCTAATTTTCTTTTTTGGTTTGAACATATCGAATACAAGGTATCCCATCAAAGCTCCCCACAGCACACTCATAAATGGGTTGGAAGTGATGGCACAGGAACCTGAGTTGCAGCCAATGAAATAGTAATACATATAACCCCCAATTGCTCCCACAGCAAGGCCGATCACAGATATCAACGAAAAGTTCTCTTTGAAAAATCCTTTAACTTTTTCCATCTTACAAAAGTACAAAATATATGTAGAAAAGTGAATATGTAAATGTTAAAAATTTCAAATTACCTGGTATTTGATTCTTTATGAAATCTTCACCATCGTAATCCCATGCCCGCCCCGGTCGGGGTGTGCATCATTGAAGGATTGAACTTCATCCACGGTTTTTAGATAATCCCGGATGGCTTCCCGCAGTATACCGCTTCCTTTTCCGTGAATGATCTGAACTTCTTTGATGTTCAGCAATATGGCGTCATCAATGTAATTTCTGATCTGTGCAATGGCTTCTTCGGCCCGTTCACCCCGTATATCAATGACGGATTTGAAATCCTCCATTTTCTGCCGCATATCATTCAGAATGGGTCCGTATTTTTTTGTCCTGGTTTTATCTTTTTCAGCCGGTCTGTCTACCTTTTGCAATTTGCCCAGGGAGATGTTCAGTTTGAATGAATCAAAGGAAACCACTGCCTGTTTATCTTTTACGCTTTCCACTTCACCGCTTTTATCCTGTCCTGCTATTTTTACAAAGTCTCCCTTTTTGATCGGGCCGACCTTTGCCGGTGTTTTTTTCTTTTCTGTTTTCCGCTTATTTGGTTTCTCGGGAATTCTCTCAATTTTCTTTTTCTCGTCATCAACTTTCTTCCTGAGTTCCTTTGTTTTATCTTTCTGGGCCTGCATTTCACGGATCTCCCGGATGGTGTTTTCGATCAGCTTATTGGAACCGGATAGAATACTCTGTGCCTCTTCTTTGGCATTTTTCAGGATATCCACCTTCGACCTGTCCAGCTCCTCGTTCAGTTGTTCGTATTTGGAGATCATTTCTGCCAGGAAGTCATCTGCTACCTTGAGCTCAGTTTCCTTTTTGTCGATATCCAGCTTATCCTTTTCGAGTTGCTGCAGTTGTTTTTCGAAATCCAGCTGGGTAGTCCCTGTCTTCTCAATGGCAGCATCCAGTATTGTTGAAGGGAAGCCAATGTGCCTGGCTATTTCAAAAGCAAATGAGCTTCCGGGCTTGCCTGATTTCAGTATATACAGGGGTTCTAAATTTTCTGAGTCAAAGAGCATGGCCGCATTGCCCACCCCGGGTAATTCATCCGCAGCGATCTTAAGATTGGCATAATGGGTAGTGATCACGCCACTTGCGCCTGCTTCATTGATTTCCTCCAGAACTGCTTCAGCGATTGCACCTCCCAGTTGGGGTTCCGTACCTGCTCCGAATTCATCAATGAGGAAGAGGCTGCCGGGTTCAAGATTTTCCACAAAATATTTAATATTCAGCAGGTGGGAGCTGTAGGTGCTGAGATCGTTTTCCAGGGATTGCTCATCCCCGATATCGATAAAGATCTTTTGAAAGATGCCGCTCCTGGACTCGCCCTTCATGGGTGCAAGTATTCCGCATTGTATCATGTATTGTAAAAGTCCCACAGTTTTCAGGCAAACAGACTTTCCGCCCGCATTCGGACCGGAAATGATCAGGATCCTTTGATCTTTGTTGAGTTGTATGTGTAGCGGGACCACTTTCTTGCGCTGCGACTGAAAGCTGAGAAATAGTAATGGATGTCGGGCATCGATCCAGTCAATTTCCGGATTCTCCAGCAATATTGGCCGGGTCGCATCCAGGTCCAGGGCCAGTTTCGCCTTTGCCCGGATGAAATCAACAAGTCCGAGGAACTTATACAAACCCAGCAATTCCTGCAGCTGCGGCCGTATCTGCTCAGTAAAAGCGGCCAGTATTCTGTTGATCTCCCGGCGATCGGCATTTTCCAGTTCCCGGATTTCATTATTGGCATCAAATACCGCAGCCGGCTCGATGAAAACGGTTTGCCCTGAAGCGGATTCGTCATGAATGAATCCCTGTAATTTCCTTTTGTGTGTTACTCCAACAGGAATGACCAGCCGGCCACCCCGAATGGTGGGTTCAGCGTCTTTGCTCGTCCAGCCTGCCGACTTGGCTTCTTTCAGTGTTTTTTGCATGCGGCCGCTGATCTCGCCTTTTTTGCTTCGAAGCATTTTCCGTACTTCTGCAAGTTTTGATGAGGCTTTGTCGCGGATGCCTCCCTTTTCGTCCATGATCTGTTCGAGCCTATTATAGATGTCTGAAGGATCGAATAATTCGGTGATAAGTCCGGTCAGTAAAGGATAGTCTTCGGAATCAATCTTTTTCAGGTATTGGATGATGTCTGTAAGAGCTCTCAGGGAAACCTTCAGGTCGAAAAGTTTTTCAAGCTCTATTACCGTGCCTTCCAGTTTCAGACGATTCAGTTCGGGTGAGAGGTTGAGGTAATCCTGGGCAGGAAAACTGGCCTTAAGTTCCAGCAGCTTTTTGAATTCATCGCTAATGTTCAGTTCATAACTGATCTTTTCGAAATCATCCGAAAAAGAAATATTGTCAACATATTCCTCTCCCAGTTCACTCAGGCATCTGTCTTTTATCAAAAGCCTGATCTGGTCAAAACCGATCTTGTTTTCAAAGCTTTCCGGATAGATCATGGCTACAAAAATAAGCTTGTTTAAACAAACAGGCCGTATATTTATGAATTCTGTTTAATTTCGCAGGCAAGCACTTATGCAAGCAAGAAAGTGGACCGGACGTATATTGATCATTATCCTGCTGATATGGATAGCTTATATGTTGATACCAGGTCTGAATGTGAAGAAAGACCTTCCCCTCATATTCGACCTTAAGGACAATTGGACCTTTTCAGACTCAGGCTTGCATAAACGATATCCTGCTAAAGTACCGGGCCTAAATCATCTTGATCTTCTGGAAAATGACCTTATCCCGGATCCATTCTATGCTTCTAACGAAGATTCACTGCAGTGGGTGGATCAGAAAACCTGGATTTATACGTGCCATTTTGCTGTAGATTCAACCTTCCATGAGAAAGATAATATTGAACTGATCTTTGATGGCCTGGATACCTATGCGGATGTGTATCTGAATGAAGAGCACCTTTTCAAAGCTGATAATATGTACCTCTCCTGGCGGCTTGATGTCAGGAACAAGCTTAAGATCGGAAACAACCACCTGAAAGTCGTTTTTTACCCTGTGGAAGAATTGATTGCTGAAAAAGAACAGCATTATGGTATAGAGCTTCCTGAAGAAAGGGGTTTTGTTAGAAAGGCACCCTACCATTTTGGCTGGGACTGGGGACCGCGATTCCTCACGGCCGGTATCTGGAAAGATGTCCGGATCCGTGCCTGGGACAATGCCATGATTGAAGATGTTTTCCTGGAACAGGAATTTGTGAGCCGCGACAGTGCAAGACTGATCGCCAGGTATGAGATCCGGTCAAGTCGTTTTCAGCAAGCCCGTTTGGACTTGTGGGTGAAAGGTGAGCAGGGGAAAAAAATTGAGAAGATTATCAGTCTGGTGCCGGGTGTGNNGTGAACATTGTCAGGGTGAACTTTTCGCTGGACCATCCACGCCTGTGGTGGCCGAATGGGATGGGAGAAGCCTATCTGTATGAGCTGCAAAGCCAGCTATACCTGGATGATGTGCTGATTGACAGTAAAACTCAGCGCAATGGATTGCGAAAAATCGAAGTCGTTCAGGAAGCCGATTCAGCAGGCAGTAGTTTTTACTTTAAAGTGAATGGAAGCTCCCTGTTTATCAAAGGTGCCAATTATATTCCCCAGGATAATTTTCTCACCCGGGTGGATGACAGACAATATGAAGATCTCATCAGCGATGCCGTGCAGGCCAATATGAACATGCTGCGTGTATGGGGTGGCGGTGTTTATGAACGGGAAATTTTTTATGAACTATGCGATAAGCATGGCCTGCTCGTATGGCAGGATTTTATGTTCGCCTGCAATATGTACCCTGGAAACCCTGAATTTCTTAAAAGTGTGAGCAAGGAGGCCGGACAGCAGATAAAGCGTTTGCGAAATCACCCCTGCATCGCCCTCTGGTGTGGCAACAATGAGGTTGATGAAGGATGGAAAAACTGGGGCTGGCAAAAACAAATGGGCTATACCGGAGAGGATTCTCTGAAACTCTGGCAGGCTTACCAGGATATTTTTGACTCAATCCTCCCACAAGCGGTCAGTAATCTTGATCCGGGAGCATTTTACTGGCCTTCTTCACCCATGCACGGCTGGGGCCATGAAGAAAGTATGAAGCAGGGCGACAGCCATTACTGGGGTGTCTGGTGGGGTGCCGAGCCCTTTGAAATGTACAGGGAAAAAGTCCCCCGTTTTATGAGTGAATATGGATTCCAGGCTTTTCCTGCGTATGCTACCATGGATTCGATACTCCCCGAAGAGGAGCAGTACCTGTATTCGGATGCCCTGAAAACACATCAGAAACACCCGCGTGGTTTTGAATTGATAGAGCTTTATATGCAGAGGGATTTTCCGGTGCCTGCATCATTTGAGGATTATATTTACATGAGCCAGCTGATGCAGGCCCATGGCATCGGCATGGCCATCGAAGCACATCGATTTGCCAGACCCTGGTGCATGGGGTCATTGTACTGGCAGTTGAATGATTGCTGGCCGGTAGTTTCCTGGTCATCGAGGGATTATTATGGGAACTGGAAAGCTTTGCATTACCGGGTCAGGGATTTATTTAAGAATGTAAAGGTGCTTGCCAGGGAAAATGAAAGAATGCTGGAGGTAAAGATCATCAATGATTCTATTGAAGGTGTGGAAGGGAAGCTGGAACTCTGGCTGCAGGATTTTGCCGGCAGTGTCTGCCAGGATACCATCCTCGAATATTCGGTAAATGCCCTGGATCAAATTGATTTTCACTTTAAGAAGGACAGCATCATGCCTTTGCGGGGAGAATGTGAAATATATTTGCTGCTTGTTCTTCGTAACAGTGATGACAGGATCATCGACAACTACCGCCATTATTTCTGTAAACCCGGGCAATTATACCTCAATGAAGCAGAGATCAATTACAGCATTGAAAAGCACAGGGAAGGATACAAGCTTTGGCTCAGTTGCGATCAACTGGTAAAAAACCTGTTTCTTAACTTTGAAGGATTTGATGGAAAATTTTCAGATAATTTTTTCGACCTGGCACCCGGAGAATCAAAAAAAATCATCTTTCAAAGCAGTCAGCCAATGGATTTTCCTGAAAAGCATTTGAAAATAAAATCCCTGAACGATTTTGTACAGGGGCAACGAGTCCAATAAAACACGGTCTATAATACTATTGAGCAAATAAAATCATGGCAAACAGAAGAAAATTTATCAGAAATACCGGGCTGGCCACACTGGGTGCTATTGGCATTTCGAAGCTATCGAGTGCTAAGCGAAATGATTTTACGGGTATTGCTGGAGCTAAAAGCAGCCTTCCCCTGGTATTGTCAACCTGGAGGCATGGCCTGGCTGCAAACACGGCAGCCTGGAATGTATTGAGCATGCATGGCAATGCACTGGATGCAGTGGAAAAGGGTGTAATGGTGAGTGAAGCTGATCCTGAAGGCCAGAGTGTGGGCCTGGGTGGTCTCCCCGACCGGGATGGGCATGTTAGTCTGGATGCCTGTATCATGGATGATCAGGGCAATTGCGGTTCGGTTTGCTTTCTCGAGGGCATTTTGCATCCCATCTCGGTTGCCCGCCTGGTTATGGAAAAAACACCGCATGTGATGCTTGCAGGTGAGGGAGCGCAGCAGTTTGCCCTGGAGAATGGCTTTGAGATCGTTGACCTTCTGACGGAAAAATCCAGGCAGGACTGGATGAAGTGGAAAGTCAAATCGAAGTATGATCCGGTCATCAATGTTGAAAATCATGATACAATCGGCATGATCGCTGTGGATGAGGAAGGCAGGCTGGCAGGTGCCTGCACCACCAGTGGCATGGCATACAAGATGCATGGCAGGGTAGGGGATTCGCCCATCATCGGCGCCGGGCTTTATGTGGATGGAGAGATTGGTGCGGCCGTAGCTACAGGACATGGAGAAATGGTGATGAAAACACTGGGAAGTTTCCTGGTGGTGGAAAATATGCGCCGGGGGGCTTCCGCACAGGAAGCCTGCGAGGATGCAGTGTTGCGGATCGCCAAAAAAGTCAAAGCTTATGATAAGGGGCAGGATGGTTTCCTGGCCCTGAGTCCGGATGGCGATTATGGTGCCTATGCAGTGCACAAAGGCTTTAATTTTGCCCTTTGCAATAAGAATGGAAACCAGCTGATCGATGCTGATAGTTTCCTGAAGGATGATTAAAACGGCCTCATCCATCAAGAAGTGATCTTGAAAAGCTTATTATCTTTGCAGCTTTATATTTGTTTTTGAATACAATAAAGGGACTGCTGCTAAAATGCTCATTCATCAAAAATTGCAATTTCTTATCTTAATGATTTTACTTGTTGCACTTACAGGTAAATCACAAAGTGTTTCTCCAGGCCAGGAGATCAAAGGGAAAGCCTTTCCGTCCAAAGATAAAATCGGGCCCGTTGATACTGAACAGTACTTTGTCAGGATCAGCACTAAAACAGACTCAAGTGGAAAGCTCTTTGTAAACCTTGAACCGGATCAGGCAGAATCCACGGTTTATTATACCATGAATGGGGATGAACTTTCGAGCGATGATCCTGTTTTTATTGAAGCCATCGAAATCAGCGAAAGCAGGGATATTCAATATGGTATTTTTGAGATGGGCAAACTGGTAAGCGGGGTGAAAAAGAACAGCCTTGTGCTGCATCAGGCCATTGGTAAAAATTCAGAACTCAGGAAATACTCCGGCGAAGTTCTTTCCATTGATGCCAGCCCGGTTTTGCTGGATGGCATCCTGGGAAATGAAAATTATAAGAGTGGTCAATGGCTGGGATTTAAAGGCTATGACATGGTCCTTGTGATCGATCTGGACGATTTTCATTATGTAGAATCCGTGACCGTCAACTTTATAAACTTTCCAGCCGCAGGGATATTCATGCCCAGGATCGTGAAGTTCTATTATTCAGGAAACGACATCAACTACAAACAGGTGGGCGAAGTAAAACATAAACAGCATGATCCTGGTGAGCAAGCTGAGATCATGGAGTACCAGATGGATTATCCATGGATAGAGACCCGATATATCATGATCACGGCTGAGAATATTAAAAAGTGTCCTCCAGGCCATCCTGAGTATGGTAAGAAAGCCTGGATCATGGCGGACGAAGTGATCGTGGAGTAAAAAGTAAAGATTGTAGAATGTTATTTGGTATTCCTTTACAATTTATATTTTGAACCGTCTTTGGGGAAAAGATGAAGAAAATTATTTTGAAAGATCTGTTCGATTTATTGATCACAAAGATGAAGTATTTTTTTCAAAGAATCCTTCTGCAATGAAATGGTTTGCTTCGTTCTTTTTATTGATGGGTGTGGTTATGATAAGTATTGGAATATACTTACTACAACAAAAGGCCAACAAAAGAAATGATAATTCTCCCTGAATATGAGTTACCTTTTGCGTCTTTTCGGAATAAACAGTATGAATACCTGATGCTCCCCTCCAGATATGGTCTTTTGCTACCCCTGGCAAAAATTCAAATTCAAGGCATATGCGTTTGCTATTGTTTGCACAATCATGTTGTATCCATTTGCTGGGCAAGAATGAATTCATTTGAGCGGGCATCCTGTCATTCGTCAGGATGCCTTAATCGACCAGAACCATATCATCAGATACATCTCCCCTGCAACATCAATCATTATTAACCAAAAATCATTGCTTTATGAAAACCAAACTATCGATTCTTTTCATTAACATCATGTTCATCATATTTGCAGCTGGTTGTATTTGTGAGCCGGAGATCATTGGCAGCGTGCCCAATAACCTGAGGCCTCAGGAGACCAATAACTGGTGCTGGGCGGCAACCACACAAATGCTTGCGGAGCATTTGGATATCTTTGTGAGCCAATGCGACCTGGCCAATCATCGCTTTGGAAAAACCAATTGTTGTGATCCTGAAAATGATGGATCGGATTGCCCCAAAACCGACGACTGCAATACTCCCGGCTGGCTCGAACTGGATCATGCCGGTGTGAAATTCGATGAATCAGGCAGTGCCCTCAGCTGGGCCGATGTCCGCAAACAAATCTATTGCTCCAAAAAGCCCATGGGGTATGCTTATGGTACACCCGGTGTTGTGGGGCATGTGGTCGTTATCAAAGGTTACCTGACTATCGGCGGGACGGATTATGTTGTGTTGAATGATCCCTGGAGTCCATGCAACGGTGCCGAGCGGATAATCACTTATGCTGAATATGAGAACCCGGCAGGATCGGCAACGCACTGGAATACATGGTATAATATCGAAAAGAAGTAATACGAATCAATAAAACATGAGAAAAATGAAAAAACTTAAATCTATATTTATCGTCCTTTGGATCATTTTATTCAGTGTATCAATGAATCTTTCTGCACAGGAAAAATATTTTGATAGGCCGGAGGAAGCCATTCAAAAAGCTAAGACCGACCTTATGGAAATCCTGAAAAAGGGAGAGCAATTCAAGTTCAAACTTTCACCTGATCAGCTCGAAAAGGCTCAGCCCATGGCCAATATCAAATACTTCCAGGTGGACTTCAATACCTTGCTCCAAAATGAAAATGTCGGCAGCATGCGTGAATTGAAACCCGACCTGAAATATTATGTGGCACCGCTGGGCATGCAGGGCAACATCATAACCCTGGTTGAAATAAACAATTTCAAACAGGGCTGGGGTGTGGTAGGCTTGATGAACAGTGCGATCGGAGATGAACTCCAGCAATTGCCCAGGGAGTTCAGGTTGGAAAAACTTAAAAGCATGACGATCTATGAAGTACCCAATATCAATGCCATGCTGTATGTTTTCAATGATGGTGACAAGGAAATGGTTTTTACTAACTATTCTGACCGTTTCTCGATGAAACAGGCTATGCCCGTTGATGAAGTGTACAAAGTGATCAAACCAGATGCTGAGTGGTTTATGCGCAAGCATGGAGAAAAACTGAAGGATGGGAAGCTGGTAAAGTAGCTTAGCAGGAGCATCTTTGGATCAAAATAGCAATCGGTGGTAAATATGATCCTCATCCACAAGCAAAGGATGATCCGAAAACCATTTGATGAATTCGTTGAACTGGTATTCATTTTCCCCGAGCCATTGTTCAATCTCTTCAGGATTTCCCTGTCCGAGAAGCCAGTAATTATAGGCTTCAAAATAGCCTTTTTCGATCAGTTCTTTATGCCATCCGAAAAGTAGATCGGGATCCTCCTTTCTTGAATCATTTTCAAAGTATATCTCAATGAATGCTGTCCGGATTTTGTTGAGCCCGACCAGGTCAACTTCTTCAAGATCCGTCATTGCAAGTAACATTGTCGTTTCATAGATCATGCAAAATGGAAATTTTCTTTTATCATCCTCAAATGCTTCCTTTTTTTCGGATTCGGTTTGTGTAAAAACAGAAATCGTCAAAATGGTAAATAGAATCGATAAAATTGTATTTTTCATCCCTGCTTTGAATTTGGTTTTAATCTTAATTGCATTATGAAAATATTGTATTGGAATTGTATCCCCTTAAAACGTATAAATGGTATAGTCTTAAAAAAATGATGTTTTCGGGTTCTGGTGCAAATAAAAAACATTTGCATAAATATTGGATCTTCAAAAAATATGAAAATTTCCTCCCGCACTTTTGCCCATATATAATTTCTTCAAGATTCCCCCCAAAACTTTAAATTTGTACCTGAAAAAATAATTTCTTTATGAAAAATATATTAAGCTGGTTGTTCGTATTGAGCATTATCCTGAGCTCCTGTTCCTGGGAAAAAGAAACGGTAACTTATGTGGATCCCTTTATTGGTACTGATGGCCATGGGCATACTTTTCCGGGTGCTACCCTGCCATTTGGCATGGTACAGCTCAGTCCGGATACACGAAAAGACAGTTGGGACGGTTGTTCGGGCTATCATTATTCCGACAGTACGATCCTGGGTTTCAGTCATACCCACCTCAGCGGTACTGGTGTCGGGGACTACGGGGATATTCGTTTTATGCCGACAAGCGGTGGCCTGCAACTGGAGCCGGGCAATGAGCAGGACCCTTCATCAGGATATCGATCTCGTTTCAGTCATGACAAAGAAAGCGCTTCACCGGGTTATTATTCCGTCAGCTTGCTGGATTATGATATTGATGTTGAGCTGACTACAAGCAAGCGGGCAGGTTTTCACCGCTACCAACTCCCCGAAGCAGATACAATAAATGTCATCATGGATATTTTTGAAGGAGTCACCACGGATAAGATAGATTTCCTGGAAATACAGTTTGTCAGTGATCGTGTGGTGACCGGAATCCGGAAAACAGATGGTTGGGCTGATGATCAGCGGGTTTTCTTTTATGCTGAATTCTCCAAGCCATTTGATGATTTTGGGGTGAAAACCGGTAATGCTGTCCGCAGGACGAAGAAAAAGGTTTACGGAGACAGGATCAAAGCCTTTGTGCGTTATTTTGACAATGTACCGGATGAACTCCTGGTAAAAGTCGGAATCTCCTTTGTGGATGTTAGTGGCGCCAAAAAGAACCTGGAGGAGGAGATCCCACACTGGGATTTTAACAAGGTAAAAAAGGAAGCACGTAAGGCCTGGGAAGAGAAGCTGGAAAAGATAAAGTTGAATGGAGATCCCGAAAGAATGAAGATTTTTTACACGGCTCTTTATCATACATACATTGCACCCAATCTTTTCCAGGATGTAGATGGCAGGTACAGGGGGCACGACGGTGCCATCCATGCCAGCAATAAATTTACCGCCTATACGGTATTTTCTCTCTGGGATACCTTTAGAGCGCAGCATCCGCTGATGACAATTCTCGAGCCTTCCATCAGCAATGATTTTATCAGGACAATGCTCGACCAGTACGAAAAGGGCGGCCTGCTGCCAGTATGGGAACTTGCGGGCAATGAAACAAATTGTATGATCGGTTATCATGCCGTGCCTGTAATCGTGGATGCTTATATGAAAGGCTTGCGGGATTATGATATAAGGCAGGGCTTTGATGCCAGCCGCAAAAGTGCTATGCAGGACCAGTTCGGACTGAAGTACTATAAAAAATACGGGTATATTCCTGCAGACAAAGAAGGGGAGTCGGTTTCGAGGACCCTGGAATACGCCTACGATGACTGGTGCATTGCCCTGATGGCTGAGGATTTGGGTTACGAAAATCTTTATAAAAGGTACATCCTGCGTGCACAGAATTATAAAAATATCTTTGACCCTGAAACGGGATTCATGCGCGGCAAAAGGAATGGAATGTTCATTGCCCCCTTTGATCCCACCGAGGTAAATTTTACCCTGACCGAAGCCAATACCTGGCAATATAACTTCTTTGTTCCACAGGACATCAGTGGGCTGATCGATCTTTATGGAGGAAAGGAAGGTTTTGTTGAGAAACTGGATGTCATGTTTAATGCGGACACAGAACTTAGCGGGCGGCAGCAATCCGACATTACCGGTCTGATTGGTCAGTACGCACATGGTAACGAACCAAGTCACCACATGGCATATTTGTATGACTATGCCGGTGAAGCATGGAAAACCCAGGAGATTGTTCAACGCATCTGTAATGAACAGTATACTGCCGAAGAAGACGGCCTATGTGGCAATGAGGACTGCGGTCAGATGTCGGCCTGGTATGTAATGAGTGCTATGGGTTTTTACCAGGTGGCACCAGGCAAGCCTGAGTATGCAATCGGTACACCACAGTTTGAAAAAGTATGCATTGAACTGGAAAATGGAAATGAATTTGTGATCGAAGCCAGGAATCTCAATAAGGAAAACTATTATATTCAGTCTGCCAGCCTTGATGGCAAGGAGTACAATAAATCCTACCTTACTCATGAGGATATTTTGAAAGGAGGTAAACTCAGTTTTGTAATGGGAAATTCTCCCAACAAGGACTGGGGCAGTGCCGAAGGGGATTATCCGGTAACGGCCATCAATAATTTTCCGCAAACACCGGTACCCTATTTTGAAGCAGCATCTCATGCATTTACTCAGAAACTTGAGGTGGGTATCGAAAACTATCTCGATGATGTCGTGATTTATTACACCACTGACGGTTCCAGACCTGACAGGCAGTCTGCCAGGTACAATGGTCCTGTTCAGATTGATCAGAGCACTACTTTCAAGGCTTTTGCCATTAGAAATGGTTTTGAGGACAGTCCCATGGTAGAGGCAACTTTTAACAAAATTGCTGATGGTATCAGCCTGATCATCCCGAACAAATATGATTCCCAGTACACCGGTGGGGGGGATGTTGCACTGATCGATGGTATTCACGGCGAAACCGATTTTCGCTCATTTGGCTGGCAAGGTTATCATGGTGTGGACTTTGAGGTAATTATTGACCTGGGGGATAAAATGAATGTGGAAACACTCGGGGCAGAGTTTCTGCAGGATCAAAAGTCATGGATCTTCATGCCCGAAAGGGTTCATTTTTATCTTTCCAGGAATGGAAAAAATTATCAGCATGTCGGAAGTATAGAAAATACGATCGATTCACGGGCGAACGGAGGCATCATCGAGGCGTTTGTTTATGGCGGCATAAACAAAAAGGCACGCTATGCCAGAATCGTAGCCGAAAACATTGGCAGTTGCCCCGACTGGCATCCCGGTGCCGGAAACAAGGCATGGATCTTTGTGGATGAGGTGATCGTTGAGGCCAAGTAATTTTAAGCTTTTCTCCTCCCTGGCTTCAGATTGGAATTGCCAGCAAATATACATCATGGTCATTTTTTATTAATAAGTACACGCTGATCGGTTTGGTTTTGCAAGACAGTGATTGTCAGTCTGAGCGTAGTCGAGGACAGGGTCATCTTACTTCGACTGCGCTCAGTGAGACCTTTGTTATTAATCAATTACTCTCAAAACACACAAAAAAACCACTGTTTATGAAAGTTTAACAAACAGCTTGTTGCTCCGTACTTGATACGTAGTTTATACGTAGTTCATACGTAGTTCATACGATTAATTACGTATGAACTACGTATAAACTATGTTTCAATATCCTGTTTTGCGTGGAAGTATAAATGTAATGTTTCCAGGTACAACACGTTTTCAAGTTAAATTTTACCTTGATTCGAAATGTTGCTCTGATCAAATTTTATTGAGGTCGTATTTATTAAAATTGTTGCAAAAAAAAAGGCCGGGATTCATCCCGGCCAATCTTCTTAACTTGGTTGTGTTAGCCCCGTTTAGATGATGGGGTATTTCTTGAAAATCTCCTCGGATCTCATCAGAATATCAACATACTGCGCTCTTTTATAGGTGAAAGGATCTTTTAGTTTTTTGCGGGAAAGCTTTCCACGGAAATCATCTAGGCCCTTATGGCCTTTCTTATCCATCCATTCTTCCATTTCCTTGAGCATTTTGCCAATCTGTTTGGGGCCGTGCTTGTAAATGGTGCTCACCACTTGCGTAACGTCAGCTCCGGCCATGATCATTTTCAGCACATCCTGCCCGGTAAATATTCCGCTGTTGGCACAGATGTCGGCTTTGATCATGTCATACAACAATCCTGAAAACCTGAGGGGAAGCCTGTTGTCTTCTGGATTGCTTAGATTGTATGGAAAATGATGTTTTTCTTTTTCCAGATCAATGTCGGGCTGGAACAGCCTGTTAAAGATCACAAAACCCTGCACACCTTTTTTGTCCATTTCGGAGATAATGTAAAGGGTGTTGGTATAATATGGACTCAGCTTAACGCTGATCGGTATGTCTATTTTGTCAACGATGGCTTCCAGTATGTCGAACTGCTCCGACGAAATCGCCTTGCCCATCACATCAAGCTCTTTGGGCACAGCATAAAAGTTCAATTCCAGTGCATCCACGCCTGTTTCCTGTATTTTCTGAGCGTATTCGATCCAGGTTTCTTCATAAACGCAATTCAGGCTGGCGATCATGGGAATGCTGACGGTTTCCTTTGCTTTCCTTAGTTTATGTAAAAACTCTTCCGGGCCCGCATGATCCATTTCCGGGAATGGGGATCCCATTTCTGCATGCCGGTCGCCGTATTCATCCGTGTGGGATTGTTGCTCCAGTCCCTCCAGTTGTATTTGTTCTTCAAACAAGGACTTATAAACAATGGCTGCCGCCCCATTCTCTTCCAGTTTCTTGAGCATGTCCAGGTCTGTAACCAGGTTGCTGGCTCCAACAATGATGGGGTTTTTCAGGCTTAAACCAAGATATTTTGTCTCCAGACTCATAATGATCAGTTTTAGTAATTTCAAAAAATAATTTGCGAACGTAAAATTACTTAAAAATTGATGAAAATAGATATGAGCAGGTAATCTAAATTCATTATAAATAAAGGCTTTCCGGCTTGAATTTGGATTGAAAAAGATCCCGGCGAGGATTTAATTTATTAATTTCGTGCTGAATTTTGGTCAGTATCAAAATGACTTCTTAAAGTGTTATAAATAAATTGATTATGGAAAAAAAGAAGAGATTTTTAACTTGTGATGGAAATTATGCTGCATCTCATGTTGCATACATGTTCAGTGAGGTTGCAGCCATTTATCCCATCACTCCCTCCTCCACGATGGCGGAGTATATTGATGAATGGGCAGCATACGGCAGGAAAAATATATTCGGAGAGACCGTAAAGGTTACCGAGATGCAATCTGAAGGTGGTGCTTCGGGAGCGGTTCACGGTTCTCTGCAATCAGGTGCATTAACATCAACGTTTACTGCTTCACAGGGTTTGTTACTCATGATCCCGAATATGTATAAGATCTCCGGTGAACTATTGCCAGGGGTTTTCCACGTAAGTGCACGAAGCCTTGCAGCTCAGGCGCTTTCCATCTTTGGTGATCATAGTGATGTGATGAGTACCAGGCATACCGGATTTGCCATGTTAGCCACTGGAAGCGTCCAGGAAATTATGGATATTGCCGGTATCGCTCACCTTGCAGCAATCAAATCACGGATCCCATTCCTTCATTTCTTTGATGGTTTCAGAACATCACATGAGATCCAGAAAGTGGAGTATTTTGAAACCGATGAGCTGAAGCATCTGGTCGATTGGAAAGCCTTGCAGGAATTTCGCGACAGGGCACTCAATCCCGAGCATCCCGTTACACGCGGAACTGCCCAAAATCCTGATGTGTATTTCCAGGCCCGTGAGGCAGCGAACAGGTTTTATGACCCGATACCCGACCTGGTGGAAGAATACATGCAAGAAATCACCAAGCTCACAGGAAGAGAATATCATCCTTTCACCTATTACGGTGCCAAGGATGCTGAAAATATTATCATTGCGATGGGTTCCATCACGGATACTATCAAGGAAACCATTGATTACCTGGTAGCCCAGGGCGAAAAGGTTGGTCTGATCTCCGTTCACCTTTACAGGCCATTCTCGAAAAAGTATTTCATGAAGGCCCTGCCAAAGTCTGTGAAAAGGATCGCCGTGCTTGACCGAACCAAAGAGCCAGGTGCCAATGGTGAACCTCTTTACCTGGATGTAAAGGATATTTTCTATGATGAAAAAGAACAACCCCTGATCGTGGGTGGCCGTTACGGGCTTAGTTCAAAAGATACCACGCCGGCAATGATCACCGCCGTTTACGATAATCTCAAGCAAAATGAACCCAAGAACAGGTTTACGGTTGGCATCGTGGATGATGTAACTTTCACATCCCTGCCAAAGAAAGAGGAATTCAGTGCAGTTCCCAAAGGAACCTTCGAAGCTAAATTTTACGGACTTGGAAGTGATGGTACCGTTGGAGCCAATAAGAACTCCATCAAGATCATCGGTGAAAATACCGATAAATATTGTCAGGCTTATTTTGCTTACGACTCAAAGAAATCGGGCGGTATTACCACCTCTCACCTGCGATTTGGAGATAAACCAATCCACTCTTCCTACCTAGTAGGGAAACCGGATTTCGTGGCCTGCCACGTTCCTTCGTATCTTGATAAGTATGATATGCTGAGAGGCATGAAAAAAGGCGGGACCTTCCTGTTGAATTCTATCTGGGATGAGGAAGAAACCAAAGAAAAACTTCCGGATTCCATGAAAAAATTCATGGCTGAAAATGAGATCAAATTATATATTATCAATGCGACAAAAATTGCAGAGGAGATCGGACTGGGTAGCAGAACCAATACTATCATGCAATCTGCCTTCTTTAAGATCTCTAATGTCATTCCTTACGACCTGGCTGTTGACCAGATGAAGAGCGCCATTGTAAAGAGTTTTGGAAATAAAGGTGAAGACATTGTAAATATGAATCATGCCGCAGTTGATGAAGGCGGACAGGTAATCAAATTAGAGGTTCCCAAAGAATGGGCTAAACTGGATGGCAAGGATAAAAAAGCCGAAAGAAATGTACCTGATTTCATCAAGAATGTTGTGGATCCCATCAACCACCTCCAGGGTGATGACCTCCCGGTAAGCGCTTTCCTTGACAGAGAAGACGGTACCATGCCGGCCGGTACATCTCAGTACGAAAAACGAGGTATTGCTGTTAACGTACCGGAATGGATTCCGGAAAACTGTATACAGTGTAATCAGTGTGCTTATGTTTGCCCGCATGCTGTGATCCGTCCCTTCCTGGTGGATGAAAAGGAAGAAGCTACCATGCCGGAAGGAGTTAAACTGCTTGATACCAAAGGTAAATTTGCACCCCTGAAATTCAGGATACAGATTAGCCCGCTGGATTGCACCGGGTGCGGTAATTGTGCGGATATTTGTCCTGCCAAAGAAAAAGCCCTGGTGATGAAGTCCCTCGACTCACAAATGGGAGAAGTTGAAAACTGGGATTTCTTTGCTGCCAATATCAGCTACAAGGATAGCATTGTTGAAAAGGATAAGACCGTTAAAAACAGTCAGTTTGCACAACCCCTGTTCGAATTCCACGGCGCTTGTGCAGGATGTGGTGAAACACCCTATATCAAACTGATTACCCAGTTGTATGGTGACCGGATGATCATTGCCAATGCAACCGGTTGTTCTTCAATTTACGGTGGATCCATGCCTTCAACACCCTATGTGGGAAACAACAAGAACGGGCATGGACCGGCCTGGGCCAACTCCCTTTTTGAGGACAATGCCGAGTACGGATATGGGATAGCAACAGGGATCAACAAGATCCGTGAACGCATTGCAAGGCTGATGAATGAGTCCATGCAAAACGGACTGAATGCCAAAACAAAAGAAGCCTTTCAGGAATGGATTGACAGCATGGAGGATGCCAAGAAATCAGTTGATGCATCCGACAAGGTACTGTCCGTATTGAAGAAAGAAAAAAGCGATATTGCCAGGCAGATCCTGGATTTGAAACAATATCTCGTCAAAAAATCAGTATGGGTGTTTGGTGGTGACGGCTGGGCCTACGACATCGGATATGGTGGCCTCGATCACGTGCTGGCTGCTGGAGATGATATCAATGTACTGGTCATGGATACTGAGGTTTATTCCAATACAGGTGGCCAGGCTTCCAAAGCAACACCAGTGGGTGCAGTGGCAAAATTTGCTGCATCCGGGAAGAAGATAAGGAAGAAAGACCTGGGTATGATGGCCATGACTTATGGTTATGTTTATGTAGCACAGGTCGCCATGGGGGCCAATCATAACCAGTACCTGAAAGCGCTCAGGGAAGCGGAAGAATATCCAGGTCCATCACTGATCATTGCTTATTCGCCCTGTATTAACCATGGTTTACGTTCAGGTATGGGTAAAAGCCAGGCAGAAGAGAAGTTTGCTGTTGAGGCCGGTTACTGGCACCTCTATCGGTACAATCCACTGCTGGAAGCCGAAGGCAAGAATCCATTCATACTGGATTCTAAGGAACCCAACTGGGATATGTTCCAGGAATTCCTGAACAATGAGATCCGGTATACTTCGCTCAAGAAAGCTTTTCCGGCAGAAGCTGAAAGGCTGGATGCCCTTGCTGAGGATAATGCCAAATGGCGTTATAAATCTTATCAGCGTATGGTTTCCATGGATTATTCCGGAAAGTAATGGCAAAACAGAAATAATGTATAATTTTAAAGTCCCGCAAAGCCGGGACTTTTTTTTGTATATAAAAACAATCAATGATGAGAAGACTCCAATTAGCAGCCATGATGCTGGCAGCACTACTGCTTGGTGCTTGCGCCATGAAGGTGGACGATCATGCAGATAATAAAAAGATCAATAATGAGAATGAAGCGCTGCTTCTGGCAACCCTTTACCAGCAAACCGCTGCCGAGAAAGACGCTCTTTCCTTACAGGCATATAACTGGGCCAGAAAGGTGATACAGAATGACATGAAACGCATGGGCCTCAGCAAAGCGCAGGCTGTTGTGGTGGATATTGATGAAACAGTATTGAACAACAGTCCTTATGAAGCTGAATGCATACTGAGCAATATAAATTATCCCGAGAGATGGGCTGAATGGCTGGATACCGCTGAGGCCAGACCCCTCCCAGGTGCTGTTGATTTTCTTAATTATGCCGTCGAGAACGGATATTCAGTATTTTATATTACCAACAGAAAAGAAGTTTACCGGGAGGCAACACTCAGGAATCTGCAAAAATTCAGTTTTCCCAATGCGGATAACGAACATCTTATGATGCGCACAGAAACCAGCAGCAAGGATGCCCGTAGAAAAAGTGTATCAGAGAATTACCGGATTGTCTTGTTGATGGGCGATAATCTTTCGGATTTTGCTACGATCTTTGATCAAAAAACTGTGGAAGAACGTCAGGAACTTGTGCTGCATAACAAGGATAAGTTTGGCTTTGAGTATATCGCCCTGCCAAATGCAATGTATGGAGCATGGCTTGATGCCCTTTATAACTACAACAATGATTTGAGCTTTGATGAAAAACGAACCTTGATGCTGGAACATTTGCAGGGCTTCTGACCAGTGCTTTTATCTGTTTGAAAACAATAAAAGTGACCGGCCTGAACCGGTCATTTTTTAATTTGTAAAGCAACACTCAGTCCGCAATCCGCAATCCGGAATCCTGCATATCTTCGCTATTCAGTTATCAATTAAATTCTATAAAGAATGGCATTCTTGCCTGCATTCCATTGCTTTCTGAAACAGATTTCAGGTATTTGAAATATTCATAGTACTGTCCCAACTCGGTCTGCATGATCCGGCCTGAAGGCTTTCCGAACATAGCGTTCACGATTTCCTCGAACGGGTCCTTAAGCACTGGCAATTCTTTGATACGGTAGTTGCTGAGTTCTGCCAGCTCCGCAGCTAGATGGATGGATCTTTTTAATCCCCCGAATTCATCCACCAGGCCGATCCTTTTGGCATCACTGCCAATCCAAACACGACCCTGGGCAATGCTGTCAACATAGTCAACTTCCAGCTTTCTTCCATTGGCCACTTTTTGAAGAAATTTCTGATAAATCTTATCAATCTCATTTTCGATGATCTGTTCCTGGAAATCACTCAAAGGTTTGTTGATGGAACCAAAGTCAGCATTTTTATTGGTCATTACATTATCGAAAGTAATACCAAGTAGATTATTGAAAAACTCTTTCATATTCGGGAACATGCCGTAAACACCAATGCTGCCTGTGATGGTAACGGGATTGGCCAGGATCTTATCTGCTGGTGTTGATACCCAGTAACCGCCAGAGGCTGCCACATCACCCATGCTTACTACAAGGGGTTTGGCCTCTGCCGCCAGTTTAACTTCTCTCCAGATAATATCGGATGCCAGTACATCACCTCCTGGTGAATTAATCCTGAAAACAATGGCTTTTACATGATCATCCTCGCGAGCCTTTCGCATGGCCTTGGCGATCTTATCCGCGCCCATGCTCTGTTCGTCGCCTTTACCTGTGATGATGTTACCGCTGCCATAAACCACAGCCACCCGGTCGCGGGTGTATTCTTTTTTCTGTTCAACAGCATTCACGTGGGTGTACTTGCTGATGGAAATGGTGTTAATTTCTTTGTCTTCCTCCAGATTCAGCTTGTTCCTCAGCAGGCTCATAACTTCATCTTTGTATTTGATTCCGTCAATGAAATTGTGCTTCAGGGCAGAATTGGGGTCAGTCACATCCAGGTTATCTGCAATCAGGTTTATGTCGTGAAGGTCAATATTCCTGGACTCGGCAATTCCACCTGCTACCTGGGTCCAGACTGCTTTGATCAGGGCATCAATCTGCTCTTTGTTGGCTGCTGAAAGATTCTTTCGGGTAAAAGGCTCAATGGCTCCCTTGTATTTCCCTTCCCGGATAACCTGCATATCGATATCCAGTTTTTCAAGTGTACCCTTCAAAAACATAACATCTGCATTGATTCCTTTGAAGAGGATCATGCCTTCGGGGTTCATGTATATTTCGTCGGCAACGCTGGCAACATAATAAGCCGATTGGTCCATGAGGTCAGCATAACAGATTATGAATTTGCCTGATTGTTTAAATTCCAGAAGAGCATCCCGAATCTCCTGAATGCTTGCCATGCCGGATGGGATCATGCTAAGATCCAGGTAGATCCCTTTAATGTTTTGATCTTTGGCTGCTTTTTCAAGATTGTTCAGTATGTCATTCAGCCCGATGATTTCCAGGGGCTCCAGTGTCTCGAAATTAAACTGCTCAAAAGGACTCTTTGGTGTGCGGTCGAAAACCGGTGCATCCAGTTTCATTTGCAATACAGTATTGGGTTCAATGCTGATGGCCTGGTCCTCAGTATATGAGGCAATGGACATGATGAGTCCCATGAATAGAAAGAAAACGATCAGGATCGTTAGTATGGTGCCTAACATAGAGGCAAGCATAAATTTAAAAAACTGTTTCATAAATAACATGTATTTTGGTTGGATACAATAATACTAATTATTTGGATTTTAATCTGGTATGCACTGTAAAAATATTTTGAATTCCTTGTCATGAATAATTAACATCTGATTGTGAAAAATATCTTTTCGGCTTTATTGCGATGTATTATTTAATTATCGATTTTTATCGTGAATTGAAATATGATTATGAGAATTTCTCATCAGTTGAAAAAGAAGTATTTATTCATTCCTCTGTTGCTCTTTGTGATCGGTAATGGTGGTTTTACTTACCCTGGAAACAGCAATACGGATTTTACACATCTTGTTTTTTCAAGCGGTAGAATTCCTTTGTTTGTTAAGAGTGATGATCTTCATTTACTTGAGAAATTTAAATTGAACCCTTATTTTGCCCGGAAGTTGCACAGCCTCAAATTATCAGATAAGGATCAGCATTCTATCATGCGGTATGGTATCTGCAGTATTTCGGATATGACCGGATTTCTTCTTAATAGCAATCCCGCCCTTGATCCTGAGCTTGCCGCCCGTATTGCTGCACACTACTATCGTGAATCTGTTGCCGAAGGAGTGAACCAGGATATTGCTTTTACGCAGATGTGCCTTGAAACAGGCTTCCTGAGTTTTACCGGGGTGGTGCGTCCGGGACAGCATAATTACTGTGGATTGGGAGCCATCAGTAATAAACACAGGGGGGAAACTTTCAATAGCCCGGAAACGGGTATACGTGCGCATATACAGCATCTGAAGGCTTATGCGAGTAAGGAGGCATTAAAAAACGAGATTGTAGACAGACGTTTCCATTTTGTGACCAGGGGCTCGGCACCCTGTTTACAGGATCTAACTGGTAAATGGGCAGCCGACCCCAACTATGATAAGAAAATCCTAAACCTGATCCGGCGCTTGTATGATTATTCAGCTTCAAATTACTATACGGCCTTATAATTGATTACCTTCATCTGCATCTTGTGAACGCAAATTCTCATGAACAAAGCAGTCATATCCATCGGAACAAATCTTGGGAACAGGGAAAAGCACATTGGAATTGCACTGGAAAGAATTCAAAAGCTGATTGGCAGCATTTACCTGAAATCTTCCATTTATGAAACAGAAGCCTGGGGCTTTGAAAGCGAAAGCAGGTTTCTTAATTGTGTGATACAAGTAATAAGTAATATGGGACCCCGGGAGCTATTATCGAGTTTGCTTAAAATCGAAGGGGAACTGGGCAGGAGGCGTGAGAAAGGGGCTACTTATAGCTCCAGAACAATTGATCTGGATGTTTTGTTCTATGAAGGATTGGTTCTGAATGAAAAGGAACTGGTTATCCCGCATCCCCGCCTGCATGAAAGAAATTTTGTGTTGGTACCCACTGCAGAAATTCTGCCTGAACTTGTACATCCTATTCTCGAAAAATCAATTCGTCAACTGCTTTTGGAAAGCAAAGACGAGCAACAGGTGGCAAAATATTCATAATTTCGCAGGACAGATGAGATATGATTACCTGGCCATAGAAGGAACCATCGGTGCTGGAAAGACTTCACTTTCCAACATGATCGCAAAGGATTTTAGCGGTAAACTGATCCTTGAGCAATTCGAGGAAAACTCTTTTCTGCCCAAGTTCTACAAAGATCCTGACAAGTATGCATTTCCGCTTGAAATGTCCTTTATGGCTTCCCGTTTTCAGCAATTGAAGGATGAGCTTTCGAAACAAGAGCTATTCAGCAACTTTACCATATCGGATTACTTCCTCGACAAATCACTCATTTTTGCCCGGCAGACGCTCAAAGCGGATGAGTTTGTGTTATTTGCCAGGTTCTTTGGTTTCATTAATACTGGGTTGAAGAAACCTGATGTGATCTTTTATTTGTACCAGGAGGTAAATACTTTGCTTAAGAATATAAAGAAACGTGGACGGGAATACGAGCAGGAGATCAAATATGAATATCTATACCAGATCCAGCAGGGTTACTTTGAATATTTCAGGCAACATCCTGATCTGAGGGTTGTGATACTCGACACCAACAACATCGACTTTGTGAATAATTTAAAGGATTACCAAAAGATCACTATGCTTTTCGATGAAGAATTTCCCCGTGGTATTACAAGGCTGAGTTTGTAAACAAAGTTTGTTGTTCACTATTTCATTAGAAAAACAATCTCAATAAATAAAAAACCCCGACAATCAAATTGCCGGGGTTTTTTCATTGAGTTAGAAAAAAATCTTATTGAACAAGCGCCTGAAAGTCGGGGGCATCAAAGTATTTGATGAACTCCCTGTCTCCCCTTGCCTGTGCTTTCAAATCTCCGTCGGCCTTGATGGCTTTGGTGAGATATTCATACATCATGGAGCTGTTATCTGTTTTTGCACCGATAATGGCCAGGAGGTAATAGGCTTCTGCTGTATTCTCTTTGGCGCATTTCAGTGTGCTTTCAGCTTTGCTGTAATTGTCGGCTATGAGCTGGGCAAGACCTGTATTGTAATCACAATCTTTGCCACCAAGCAGTTTGAGCGCTTTATCATAATTGCCTTTTTCGATCTCGATAAGTCCGAGGTTGTAATTGGCATTTTCGCCCAGGCTTTCCGCCTTATTGAACATTTCCTCTGCAGTTTCGTAGTCTCCTTCATGTAATGCTACAACACCCATATTGTTATAGATCTTTCCATTGTTCGGGTCGAGTTCCATTGCGTCTTCCAGCAAACCGGCAGCTTTATCAACATTGCCATTCTCCAGTGCTATAACAGCGTAGTTATTATAAGCTTTCCAGTCATCTGGATAGATTTCAATGCTTGATTCATATATCATGATATGTGTGCCTTCATCATCAGTAAGCGTTGCTGAATAAAGCAATTCTTCTAGTTTCAGTGAATCGGGATAGGTCGTTGAAAGTTCCGCGATATTTTCGTCAGTACGTTTAGGCTCATAGCAGTTAACAGTCATTTCGGCGCGACGCAGGGGTTTCAGGATCTCATCTTCCAGTTCGGGATAGATCAGCACCATGTTTCTGATTTCCTGTTCTTTCTTGTTCTGTGAACCTGCCGACCTGATAACATTTAGAATAACATTTTTGTCTTTCAGGTCAGATTTTTCAACTGCATTCATGAAACCAGCCCAGTCGGGTCCGTGGTGTTTGATCACAAAACTCACCTGTTCTTCGGGTTTTTTGTAATCAACTGTGGCGTCGTTTTTCCATGAAATCCGCTTGAATTTTCCGGTCATATAGTTATAGGCCGTTTTTGCACGGTTTTCTGAGAGGTTTTCGTTGAATGTTTCTTCACCTTCAGGGGAAGCCCATCCATCGATCTCAACATTCTTGATTTCCCATCCGCGTTCCACGAAGTTCCACATATTTTCGAGTTTGTCGAGTGTGGATTCTTTTTTATTGAGTGGAAGCCTCCAGTTTAGGTTGTAAAGGTTCACCCTGAAATAGATCTTTGACATTTCAGAGATGATGGTTTCTTTTTCATATCCGTGATGACCGGCAATCAGGCCAGCTTCACCGGGATAGATCCTTTCTGAAGTATAGATAACCCCGTCGGCCAATTTTCTTTCGCCTAACTCAACAAATTTTTCATTGATGGTTATGGACTCTTTGTTATCGTGAATTGTTTCTTTAACAACATAAGCAACAGGACTTACGACCAGTTCGGAGGCATCCATGCCCGGCTCGTAAGGGAATTTATCGGTATAGGTAAAGCTACCACCGGTTTTGCTGTTGATCATGGTTCCGTCTCCAATCACGTCCTCTCCTTTGAGGGTCATTGGCTTCAGGACGTATTCACCACCGTCTTCATATTTCAGCACCGGCTGGAATAGCATGGCCGCTTTGCTGTTGAAATATTTGGGAGGGAAACTGCCTTTTATGGTAACTTCAACCATGTCACCCTTTTCAACCAAAGGATCCGGAGTAGTCTCCAATTCAACATTTTCAAAATCATTTTGCATTTTATTCAGGCTTGCACCGGCTCCCATTTTGTAGGTTACGCCAATACCTGTATAACTGAACATATCCTGTTTTACTGCTTCTGCACCGGCAACAACACCGTCTACAATGTCAGAATCGGCAAATTTGAAGGTGTAATCCAGGTTCAGGTCCCATTTGTCTGCAAGGGCATAACTGAAACCAAGTCCTACAGGAAGTATTGCAACAACTCTTCGGTTGGAAATACCGCCACCGGAAACATCTCCTGGATTTTCATCATAACCTAAGCGACGAAGTTGGACACCTGTGGTGTAATCATAGATCCATGATTTGTACTGGATCTGTCCAAAACCGATGGAGCCCCAGATATTGAATTTTCTGTCTTTATACCCAGCAAGTAAATTGCTAAAATTGATGGGAGCGCGGAAAGCAAATTCAAAGTAATCTCCTTTGTAGGTCATGTTTCTGTCAGGTTCCTGTGCTTCCAGGAAGCCACGGTTGAAATAACCACCAAAGCCGATTACCGGAGTGAACTGCCTTCCGAAGCCAATCTGGCCTGCGGGCTGGATCATTTCAAAGTCGGGTGCCATTTTGTAACGGTTCAGGTCACTATGGTCGAAAGATGCACCAAATGAGCCTTTCAAGTACCAGTAGGGTGAAAAGGAACTGGTTTTGGTTTGTTCGGCTTCACCTTCGCCTTCTTCCTGCCCGTAAAATGTAAATGGCATTGTGGCCAGGATGGTAATGATGAAACTCTTCAGAATTAGTTGATAAGCTTTTCTCATAACTCAATGTATTATTGTTAATAATTAATTTCTAAATAAGAAACACAAAAATATATCTAAATATCAATAAATCAAAATAACCTAAGATAAAATTAACAAATATTGCGCGATTATCAAACACTTTAACAAATATTTATTATTTAAACATACTTAAGGTTAAAGATTTATTAAACTTAGCTTAATTCTGCCTGTTTCTAAAATCTAATATAAACTGACTATGCAATAGCAAAACTTATGCCGTATACGATAAAACATGATTCTGGTTACCATTTAGGCAATTTTGTAAATAAATCCCACATGACAATACCGGCAGAAACAGCAATGTTGAAGGAATGCTTGGTGCCGAATTGCGGTATTTCGATGCAAGCATCCACAAGGCTGACCACCTCCGGGTCCACTCCCTTTACTTCATGTCCGAAGATGTAAGCAGATTTAATGTCTTTAGGAGGCTGAAACTGATCCAGCTTCATTGCGCTATCAACCTGTTCTATGGCATAAACCCGGTACCCTTCCTGCTTTAGCTTTTTGATGGCGTCAGTTGTATGACCAATGTACTCCCAATCAATTGATTCTGTGGCACCCAGTGCTGTTTTCTGAATGTCTTTGTGTGGTGGAGGTGTTGTGATTCCGCAAAGCATGATTTTTTCTATGCGGAAGGCATCTGCAGTTCTGAATACCGAGCCAATGTTGTTCAGGCTCCTGATGTTGTCCAGAACAATGACGACAGGAGATTTTTCGGCATTTTTAAAATCCTTTGTGCTGAGACGTTTCAGTTCTTCATTTTTCAGTTTTCTCATTTTTCAACAAAAACTGTGATTTTTCAACAAAATTAGACTTAAATCGGTGAATGAAATACACAATCCTTTATATATTTTACTTTTGTTAGAAACAAAAAGACTTTGGCCGGAAAAAAGGATATCGTTGAAACGCCACTGATGAAGCAATATAATCTCATCAAGGGAAAATACCCGGATGCATTGCTGCTTTTCCGTGTGGGTGATTTTTATGAAACCTTCGGGGAGGATGCTGTGAAGACTTCCAACATCCTGGGTATTGTGCTGACCAAAAGGGCCAATGGCGCTGCCTCTTTTGTTGAGTTGGCTGGGTTTCCTCATCATGCCCTGGATACCTACCTACCAAAACTTGTGAAAGCAGGCCAGCGGGTAGCAATCTGTGATCAGCTGGAAGATCCCAAGCTGGCAAAAAAAATTGTCAAACGAGGAGTTACCGAACTGGTTACCCCGGGTGTTTCTTACAATGATAAGATCCTTGACCAGAAAGAGAACAATTTCCTCGCGGCCGTGCATTACGAAAACAAGGTTTCCGGTGTTTCTTTTCTGGATATCTCAACAGGGGAGTTTTATGTGGCCCAGGGTGAAAATGAATACATTGATAAGTTGCTGCAAAGCTTTAAACCCAGCGAGGTAATCATTCAGAAGAACAAACGGGAGAAGTTTTTTGAACGTTTTGGAAGCAAGCATTATATCTATACTTTCGACGACTGGGTATTTACCCTTGATTTTACCTACGAACTGCTTATCAAACATTTCCGGGTTAATTCCCTGAAGGGCTTTGGAATAGAGGATTTCCAGACAGCCATCATTGCAGCAGGAGCTGCCATGCATTACCTTTCTGAAACCCATCACGACAAGCTGGGGCATATCAGTCATATTTCCAGGATAGAGGAGGATAAATACGTCTGGTTGGATAAGTTCACCATCCGCAATCTGGAACTGATCCATTCCCCCAATCCCGATGCAGTTACTCTGCTGGATGTGATCGACCATACCGTATCACCCATGGGTTCGAGGATGCTGAAGAAATGGATCGTTATGCCCCTCAAGGAAAAACAACCCATCAGGGAGCGCCACGATGTTGTGGAATACCTGATCAATACACAGGATTTTACGGAGCTTATTAAATCCAACTTTAAGGTCATCGGTGATCTGGAACGCATTATTTCCAAAGCAGCTTTCGGTAAGGTAAACCCGCGTGAACTGGTGCAGTTGAAGAAGGCGCTTTACTCCATTGAAAAAGTTAAAAATGCCTGTCTTTCGGCCGGAAACAAAGCCATCAAGAAAATAGGGGAGCAATTGAATTATTGCGAATCCATCCGCAGCAGGATCGAACTGGAAATCAATGAGGACTCTCCTGCCCTGGTGCAAAAAGGCAATGTGATCCGGGAAACGGTTTCAGAAGAACTGGATGAGTTACGCAATCTCGCATTTAGTGGCAAAGATTATCTGAAACAGATACAGAAAAGGGAAGTAGAAAAAACCGGCATTCCTTCCCTCAAGATCGGGTACAACAATGTTTTCGGTTATTATCTCGAAGTCACAAATACCCATAAGGATAAGGTGCCGGAAGAGTGGCACCGCAAGCAAACCCTGACCAATTCCGAGCGTTATATTACTGAAGAACTGAAGGAATACGAACAGCGGATCCTGGGGGCAGAGGAGAAAATTCTTGTTCTTGAGCAAAAACTCTATGAAGACCTGGTCATCAGCCTGACCGATTACATTCAACCCATGCAACTCAATGCTAGCCTGGTTGCCCGCCTCGACTGCCTCCTGTCTTTTGCTGTCGTTGCGCAGGAGAACACCTATAGCCGGCCGGAGATCAACGATTCTTATAAACTGGACATTGTAGAAGGCAGGCATCCGGTGATTGAAAAGCAGTTGCCGGTGGGTGAAGATTATATCAGCAATGATGTTTCCCTGGATGATAAGAAACAGCAGATCATTATTCTAACAGGTCCCAATATGTCTGGAAAATCCGCCCTGCTCAGACAAAGCGCACTCATTGTACTGATGGCCCAGATGGGCAGTTTTGTACCGGCCAAAAATGCAAAGATCGGCCTGGTTGATAAGATCTTCACCCGGGTGGGGGCCTCGGATAATATTTCTTCCGGCGAATCTACTTTTATGGTGGAGATGAATGAGACAGCGAGTATCCTGAACAATATCTCCAACCGCAGTTTAATCCTGCTGGATGAGATCGGCCGCGGTACGAGCACCTACGACGGGATTTCCATTGCCTGGGCCATTTCAGAATTCCTGCATGATCATCCCATGTTCCATCCCAAGGTTTTGTTTGCAACCCATTATCATGAATTG